>ODAI010561104.1_pt1 | contig 23939 bp, 29 predicted proteins | sample 1539321 | NCBI WGS metagenome assembly ODAI01 (sample SAMN02144231, study PRJEB22623) | gut metagenome | biome: sheep rumen | host: Ovis aries | place: New Zealand | reverse complement strand
TGCCTGTGTCTACATCCGTGACGCCGTGCCCGAGCGCGGCATAGAAACGGGTATGCGGATCGTAAAATGAAATGGTACCGATACCGGACGTGCTGTCACGCACCCATGCGCCGATCCTTGCAACGCCGTCTTTATCGCGTTCCGGTCTGACAGTGACGGTAAATGTGCTGCCGTCCCTCTGAAAGGACAGTGAAAGATCGCCGGCTGAACTTCTGCACAGCGACGTGAACGACGCCGTATCGGCAACGGAATGATTGTTGACTGCAAGGATCACATCTCCCTGACGAAGACCCGCGTCTGCTGCCGGGCTTCTTCTGCCTTCTTCGGTTTCGATTTCCCCGAGCCCGACGATCTGAACACCGTTCGTTTTCAATACTACGCCGACCGCTTCTCCGCCGACTGCAACGGTTCTTCCGCCGATCTGCTGCTGAAATGTACGCAGCGGAAGCAAGCCGAATAGCCGAAGCGTTCTTTCGGTCGTTTGCCGATCGGAAAGCCGCTCGTCGATGCCGCTGCGAACAAACTGTGTGCTTGCGGAAGTAATTCGCAGTGCAGGCGCGGAGGGCAGGATACCGAAATCCACGACCTTCGGCGCATGGAGAATTTGATAAACGGACGGAAGCGAATACCATATCAGGATCAATACTGCACAAAATGCGCATGCGAGACGAAAAAAGCGTTTCATGTTTCTCTCCTTTTTCGTATCGTGCGCACAAAATGAAAAAGCATACAAAAAGAACCTCTGTCCGAGGTTCTTTTGATTCATTCCTTTGCCGATCTCAAAAGGGTCTTTGCATGCTCCATCGCCGTCAGATCGGTTTCTTCGCCGCCCATGATCCGCGCAAGCTCCTTCGGTCGTTCGCTTTCCGTGAGCCGTCTTGTGATGCTGTGCGTTTTTTCCGAGTCGGAATACTTATATGCAACGTACTGCGCATCCGCATATGCGGCGATCTGCGGCAAATGCGTTACGCACAGGACCTGATGCTTTCTGCCGAGCGCGCGCATTTTCCCCGCGACCGTATTGGCAACCATACCGGAGATGCCCGTATCGATCTCGTCGAATATCAATGTCTCAATGCGGTCCGCATCCGACAGCGCGGCTTTCATTGCCAGCATGATACGCGACATTTCGCCGCCGCTTGCGACCTTCGTCAGCGGCTTTTCCGGTTCTCCGCGGTTTGCGGAAAGCAAGAACTCTACCGAATCGACGCCTGTTTCCGAAAGCTGTTCTATGGGGATCGATTGAAACGCTGCTTCCAGCTTTGCGTCCGCCATGCCCATTTCACGCAAATGCCCTACCGCTTCTCTGCACAGAACTTTTGCATGTTCTTTACGGCGTTCGGATAGCTGTTCCGCGAGCCTGCCGAATTCGGATACCGCTTTTTGATATGAAGCTTCCATCGATTCGATCTGATTGTCGCTGTCCGTCAGAAGCTGCAGCTCCGATTCGAGTCGGTCCCGATACTCGATTACCTCCCGAAGTGTTGCACCGTATTTGCGCTTCAGATTCTGCAGAGACGCGAGGCGGCTTTCCGTTTGTTCCAGCAGGTCCGGATCGAAGCGAAATGCATCCCTGCCGTCCCTGAGTTCATATGCCACATCCTCGATTGCATAATATGCGTCGTCGGTCCTGTGATACAAATCACGATAGGAACTGTCGTATTCGCCGATGCGGTCCAACGCATCCCGTGCTTCACTGAGCGAAGCAAGCGCGCCGCTGTCGGAGAACAATGCTTCGTATGCAGCATTCAATCCTTCCATGATCGTTTCCGCATTGCGCATTTTCATGCGATCCGACTCCAGCTGTTCTTCTTCGCCGTCGATCGGAGACACCGCGTCGATTTCTTTCAGCTGATAGCGGATGGTATCGATGCGGCGTTCCCTTTCGCGCAGGCTGTTTTTCAATACGTTCAGATCGTGCGAAATTCGCAAAGCTTCTTCGCGGGATTGCATGACACGATCATACAGTCCGTCCGCATTGCTTTTTGCATAGGAATCGATCAATTGCAGATGCGTTTCCGTGTTCAGCAGGGATTGATGCGCATGTTGTCCGTGCAGATCGACCAAAAGGTCCCCGAGTTCTTTCAGCTCTGTCGTATTGACAAGGGTTCCGTTGACGCGGCAGACGTTGCGTCCGCCGGTCGAAAGCTCGCGATACAGAACGAGTTCTTCGCCGTTGTCAAGCTGATGCGCGTTCAAAAACGACCTCGCGGGCGATTGTTCAGACAGCAAAAACGTTGCTTCGACCGCTGCTTTGTCAGCTCCGGTCCGAATGCTTTCGCGGCTGGCGCGTTCGCCGAGCACGAATGCGACCGATTCGATCAGAATCGATTTGCCTGCACCGGTTTCGCCGGTCAATGCAGAAAAGCCCGCATCGAAAACAATGTCGGACTTATCTATTAAAGCAATATTTGAAATTTTCAGACGTGTGAGCACAAGCCCTCCGCTTACTTCATCATTTTCTGGAACTTTTTAATCATATCGGAGACATTCTTGCCTTCGCGAACTGCGACAAAGATCGTATTGTCGCCCGCGATCGATCCGGCGATCTCCGGCCATTTCAGAGAATCGATCGCCTCTGCCGCGACGGATGCGCTGCCCGCCATTGTTTTGAGAACGATCAGATTACCGGATGAGGTGATCGAAACGACGCAGTTGCTGAACAGGCGAATAAAGCGTTCCTGAAGATCGGTTTCCGCTTTTTCCACCGTCGCATACTTATAGTGACCTTCGCCGGTCAGAACTTTGATCAGACGAAGTTCCTTGATGTCGCGGGATACCGTCGCCTGCGTGACGGTAAATCCCTGTGCGGACAAAAGCCGCGCTAGCTCCTCCTGCGTATCGATATCCTCAGAAGCGATGAGCTTTAAAATCATTGCATGTCTCTTGGTTTTCATGTTTTTATACCCCTAAATTCATAATCAGCCCAGTTTTTCCGAAATCAGCCGGAACAGATTTCGTTTGCGGAAGGTCATCAGCCTGACCGTGTGCTCCGAACGTGTCACGGTGATGCGATCCCCTTTTTGAAGCGTGCAGAAGCGATCACCGTCCGATGCAAGAAACCCCTCGTCCTCCATCGTCATCGTCAGCGTTGAACCGGACGACGCAACGATCGGACGCAGATTCAGCGTATGTGCGCAGATCGGCGTAATCACCATCGCATCCGTGCCGTCCGCAAGGATCGGTCCGCCTGCGGAAAGCGAATATCCGGTCGCACCGACCGTTGTCGCCGCGATGATCCCGTCGCCTCTCAGCGTGCCGACCGTTTCTCCGTCGAGGTCCATCGAAATCCGTGTCACACCGGAAAACGATTGTTTATAGACCAGAAGATCGTTGAAGCAATCGCAACTTTTTGCGTCGTTGACGTTTGCACGGAGCATCGGAATATTGCGGATGCTGTATGCGCCGTGTTTCAGCGCCGAAAGCGCATCGCAAAAATCTTGTTCGGTCCACTCCGTCAGAAAACCGACATGTCCGCAGTTGACGCCGAATATCGGCAGATCCCGTTCGCACGCAAGATGCGCGGTTCGAATAAAGTTTCCGTCGCCGCCGACCGCAACGATGACGGAGTCATCCTGCGAATCGTGCGTATCCGGATTTCCCATCATCACGCTCGTGAATCCGGATTCCTCCGCAAGCTTCATCAATCGTCGGCAGGCTGCTTTCGGCTCTGCTTTTTCGGCATGCGCCGCAAAGACAAGGTGCATAACGCAACCTCCCACTCTTGAATATTACGCAATCATTATACATGCGGTTCCGTAAACTTGCAAGTAAATTATGAATAAATTTTAACTTAACTTGCCCAATAAATGGGCATTTTTGACGATTTCGGGAATTGAATCCGTAATTTTATGCAATTCTGCGTCATTTTTGGTACATCCCTTTTGGATGTATAAAAGAAACTCAACGTTCCCTTTCGGACCGGTGATCGGCGAAAACGAAAGCCCTTTTACGGAGAATCCGATCGATTCGGAAAACGAAACGATCTCCGAAATAACGCGTTCGTGAACAGCTGCGTCGCGTACAACGCCGTTTTTGCCGATCTCGCTTCTGCCCGCTTCAAACTGCGGTTTGATCAGCGCGACCGTCTCTCCGCCTTCCGGAAGGCATTGATACAGCGGCGGAAGAATGAGACGCAGCGAGATAAAGGATACGTCGATCGACGCAAACGAGATCGGATCCGAAAACCAGTCCGGTTCCATGAAACGCGCATTGGTGCGTTCCATCACCGTAACACGCGGATCGTTGCGAAGCGACCAATCCAGCTGCCCGTATCCGACGTCGATCGAATAGACATGCGCAGCGCCGTTTTTCAGCATGACGTCCGTAAAGCCGCCGGTCGACGCGCCGATATCCGCACAGGTCCTTCCGTTCAGATCGATCGGAAACGTACGGATCGCTTTATCGAGTTTCAGTCCGCCGCGGCTGACGAACGGCACCGCATCCTGCACGACAACGATCTCGGCATCCTCTGCGACGTCCTGACCCGCTTTTTCTGCGCGCGTTCCGTTGACACGTACTTCCCCCGCAAGGATCAATGCGCGTGCTTTCTCACGCGAAACACACAGACCGCGGTTTACCATTTCCACATCCAGTCGAACCTTCGTCATACTTCCTCCGCCATCTCGTTCAACAACTGTGTGATCCGCTCTTCCGTGATTCCGTTTTGCTCGCGCTGACGTTCCACCGAAGCATGCGGGATCGGTTTCGTCGGCAATGCGATCGAGCGTACCCGGCACGGGTTTGCCGCAAGCGCAAGCTTTTCCCCGAGCGAGACCGTGTTTTCTTCGACAACGAGAAGTCTCGTGCCGTTCGATTTGAATTGTTCGATCAGTTCCTCATCCATCGGCTGAAGAAAACGTGCGTTGACAAGTCCTGCTCCGTTTTCCTTTGCGATGCGCCGTGCAAGAGGGATCAGCGTGCCGAAGGTAACGATCACGGTCTTTTGCAGCGGTTCGACGATCTCCCACTTTCCGAATAAAACCGGAGAGCGCAGGGGCGCATCCGACATAGAGCCGCGCGGATACCGCACGACCGCCGGTTCTTCGCGCGATACGGCCATTTCCAGCATGTCGATCAGCTCCTGTTGTGTGGAAGGCGCATAGACCGAAAGGTACGGCATTGTGGAAAGATACGCCGGATCAAAGATCCCCTGATGCGTTTCTCCGTCCGCGCCGACAAGGCCTGCACGGTCCAGAGCGATCACGACGGGAAGTTTCTGCAAACATACATCATGCAGCAGCGAATCGTATCCGCGCTGCAGGAACGAAGAGTATAATGCGACGACGGGTCTCAATCCGCCTCTTGCAAGGCCTGCCGCCATCGTGACCGCGTGTGCTTCCGCAATTCCGACATCGTAAAACCGGTCTGGAAACGCTTTTTGAAACGTCTGCAGCCCGGTGCCGGCCGACATTGCAGCGGTGATCGCAACGATGCGCGGATCCTTTTGCGCAAGACGCACGATCGTTTCACCGAACACTTCGGAACAGCTTTTTTTTCTTTGCGGACTCACTTCGCCGGTCTCGACTTCAAACGGCGCGATTCCGTGAAACTTTTCGGGATTCTCGACTGCGAACGGATACCCCTTGCCCTTTGTCGTGAATGCATGCAGGATCATCGGCTTGTTCAGTTCGCGGCATCGACGCAGGTATTTGATGATCTTTCGAACATCATGTCCGTCGATCGGACCGAGATACAGAATCCCGAACTCTTCGAACGGCAGATTCGGCGCAAAAAACTTCTTGATGCGATTCTTGAACCGTTCCATACGTCGGCTCAGCGCTTTTCCGAAATTGCTCGTTTCGAGAATGCCGTTCAGCCAGCGTTTGAACGCATTGTATGCGCGGTTGGTACGCATCATCGTCAGCGAATTGTTGATACCGCCGACATTCTTGCTGATCGACATCTGATTGTCGTTCAGGATCACGAGCAGCGGAATCCGCTCCTGTCCGGCGTCGTCAAGCGCTTCGAACGATAACCCGCCCGTCATCGCACCGTCTCCGACCAAAGCGACCGCCATGCCCTGTTCGCCGCGCTGTTTCATGGCGCGTGCAAGACCGAGCGCCGCGGAAATCGCGGTACTTGCGTGCCCGGTGTTGAATACATCGTGTTCGCTTTCCGAAAACTTCGGAAAACCGGATATGCCGTTTTCCTGACGAAGCGTATCGAATGCGTCCTTGCGTCCCGTCAGAATCTTATGTACGTATGCCTGATGCCCCACGTCGAACACCAGCTTGTCCTTCGGGCTGTCGAACACATAGTGCATTGCGACGATCAGTTCGACCGCGCCGAGACTCGACGCGAGATGCCCTCCCGTTTTGGAAACCTTTTCGATCAGAAATGACCGAAGCTCCTCGCAAAGCGCCGGAAGCTGTTCTTCTTTCAGCGCTTTGAAATCCTTTATACTGTTGATCGTATCCAGAATCGGATATGCCATGTTATCTTGTTCTTCTCCGTAATGCCAGAATCAATTCGCGAAGTTTCTCCGCGGCTTCTCCGTGATACGGCTTGATCACGTCGAGCGCGTGCTGCGCCGTATCGTCGATAAATTGTTTCGTATCCGTTTCGCCGTATAGCGTCACATACGTCAGCTTTCCTTCTTCGCGGTCCTTTTGTGCGTCGAGCACATCGTCCGTCATCTGAAACAACAAGCCGATCGCGTCTCCGAATATGCTCATCTGTTCCGCTTTGGACGGATCGGACAGAAACGCGCCGGCGCGGCATGCCGCACGAAACAGCGCGCCTGTTTTGCGGCGATGGATCTGTTCAAGCGTTTCGCTGTTCCGTTCCTTCAGATTCAGGTCGTCGCTTTGTCCGCTGACCATTGCATAAGCGCCTTCAAAGATCGCTGTCTTTGCATCATCATAGCCGGTCTGCCGCATCAAAAGAAGCGCGGCCTTTGTCAGCAATCCGTCGCCTGCAAGGATCGCATTGCCTTCGCCGTAACGAACATGACTGCTCGGTTTGCCTCTGCGCATGGAATCGTCGTCCATTGCGGGCAGATCGTCATGGATCAACGAATAGCAATGAACCATCTCAAGCGCACATGCAAACGGCAGGACATCCGATTCCTTCCCGCCCAGCATGTCGGCGATCAACAGCATCAGGCAGGGACGAATCCGCTTGCCGCCGTCGAGCAGGCTGTATTCCATGCTCTCCTTGAGAAGCTGCGCGGAATCATCGTCCTGCATATACGTCTGCAACGCCGTTTCAACACGTTTCAGCTTTTGTTCCGGCATCACGCATTCTCCTTTTTTTCGCAGGCGCGAAGCCGCGCTTCGTATGCATCGAGCGTTTCGGCGCATTCGCGATACAGCGCTTCTCCCTGCTCATAGAGCGTGATCATTTCATCGAGCGGTACGTTTCCGCTTTCGAGCTTCGAAACGATCGCTTCCAGTTCTTCCTGCTTTTGTTCGTATGTTTTCTGCCCGTTCATGATAATTCCTTTCCGGTCACCGTTGCGCCGATCGCTCCGTCGCGGAAGCGGATCGTGATCATATCGTCCGTTTGCACATCGGTGCTGTTCGTGACGATCTCTTTTGAACCTTTTGTAATCAATGCAAAGCCGCGCTCCAAAACATTTTGCGGATTGCATGCGCGCAATCTCTCGCCTTCACGTTCCAGAACATGTCTTTGCCGTTCCATGGCCCGTTCCGAAAGACGTTCCATCATGCTGCGGCGTTCATCGATCAAAAGCCGTTTTTGATCGATCAGTCGATGGATGCGAAGCTGAACCGAGTCTTTGAAGAGGATATGCATCCGATCGTGCTTTTTGTCGATACCGTTGTGCATCGCGTTTCTCAGCCGATCCAGGTCCGATTGCAGCGATGCGATCAACGATGCCCACTCCGGAACGGCAAGTTCTGCTGCGGCGGACGGCGTCGGTGCGCGAAGATCTGCAACAAAATCGCTGATGGAAACGTCCGTTTCGTGCCCGACGGCCGAAATAACGGGAATGCTGCTGTTATGGATCGCTTCGGCAACAGCCGGTTCATTGAACGCCCAAAGGTCTTCCATGCTCCCGCCGCCGCGTCCGACGATCAGCACGTCGCATCTCTGTTCCTCGTTTGCACGGTCGATCGCCGCTGCGATCTCCTTTGATGCGCCCTCTCCCTGTACCGCTGCCGGATACAGAATGATCGGCATCGACGGGAACCGACGTGAGATCACGTTCTGCACATCGCGCCATGCCGCGCCGTTTCCGCTCGTTACCATGCCGACGGATTTCGGAAGGAACGGGATCGGTCTCTTTTGGGATTCGTCGAACCATCCGCGATTCTTTAATTCTTCTTTATATTCGGCAAATTCGGCATACAGCGATCCGTCGCCCTTCGGCATCAATCCGGTCGCCATCAGCTGAAACCGTCCGTCACGCTGATACAGCGATGCCCGTCCGGTGAGACGGACGCGCTGTCCGTCCTTCGGCAAAAACCGCAGACCCATGACATACTGTCTGAACATCACGCAGCTGACGGACGCCGATTCATCCTTCAGGGTAAAATACAGATGTCCGGAGGAATGCCGTTTGACCGCCTCGAGTTCGCCTTCTACCGCAAGTTCTTTGAGGTTCGGATCGAGTCCGAGCAAGAGATCGATATATTCGTTTAACTCGTGTACCGAAAATACCGGTTTTAATTCGCTCATGAAAGCCCCCGATCCGCGCCGAGAAGCGCGACGCCCGCCGCATTGTCCGAGGAGTATTTCGGTTCTCCGAAATACAGTTTTGCGTCGCAGCGGTCGCGAAGCATCGATCGAAGCAGATTGGATGATGCGACGCCTCCGCAGATCAAGATCGGAAGATTACCGTGCTCGGATCTTGCTGCAGCGAACATTTTGGCAAGCGTCCGTGCGAGGCAATCGTATACGCCGTATGCAAGTTCCTCATCCTCAACGGTGTGCAGCAATCGCTGTGCCGCCGACTCCGCGCCGGAGAATGAGCAGCTGCCGTCTTTGACCGCGCTCGCAAGTTTTACTGTTTTTTTCTTTGCGGTAACTGCAAGCGCTTCGAGATGCTTTCCCGCCGGGAAAGGAAGATCGAGCGCGACGCCGATCCGATCGACAAACTGACCGGCATGCAGATCCGTCGATGTACCGATCGGCTCGATTCGATATGATCTGTCAGGATGCGGTTCCACAAGCAGCACGTCCGTCGTGCCGCCGCTGATATGTGCCGCAAGAAAGCGGTCACGCTTCAATAATTCTTCGTTGCCGTACAGCGCCGCGCGGATATGCCCGCTCTGGTGATCCGTGCGGATCAGCGGCACCTTCAGCGCCGCCGCGAGCGTTTCCGCCTGCCTGAGTCCTGCAAGGAACACCGGCATATAGCTGTTTTGCTGCGATGTCGGACATGCGCTGACACAGATCGCGGCGATCCTCGAAGGTTCGACCTCGTTGAACAGATCGCACAGAAGCGGTGAAAGCTGTTTGACATGCTGAAACAGCCCGTCCGACTGCCTTAGCCCCCGATTGCCAAAAGGCACCGAAAGCATCGCCCTTTTTTCAAAGACGATGCTTTGTGTATCCGCACATGCAACCGAGGTGGTATAACAGCTCGTATCGATTCCCAGGGATACGCGCGTCTGCATTCAGTGTTCCTTGGCGATTGCGCCGAGAATACCGTTGACAAAGCCTGCGGACTTTTCTCCGCCGAACAGCTTTGCAAGCTCCACCGCCTCGTTCACGGTTGCGCCTTCCGGAATAGCGGTTTCGTACAGGAGCTCGTATACTGCGACGCGAAGAATCGACAGGTCAACCTTTGCAATGCGCTGGATCGACCAGTCCTTTGCGTGCGCTTCTATGGTTTCGTCGATCTCGGTCTGATGCGCGTGCACGCCGTCGTAAAGACGGTCGGAAAAAAGCTTGTTTTCCTCCGACATATCGCGCTCGGTCTGCTCAAGCGCTTCCTCGATCGAATCCGTTCCGCCGACCGTCTCAGCGTAGAGACGCTTCATGGCGATTTCTCTTGATAATGTGTGTTTCATGCGTTTTTTCCTTTAAAAAGACGGGCAAAGAAGTCCTTGACGGCTTCCGTACCGCCCTTGTCGAGCAGTCTGCCGATGAAGATCGCCGCCGCTACAAAAACAGCGGCAAGCAGAGTCCACCAGCCAATCAGGTAGATCAAAAGAACCGTGATGATCGCGACGACGCTCAAAAGGATCGCCCACTTGTGATTCAGAAAAAAGTCCTTCATACCTCGTGCCTCCCATTCAGATACGCGAACGCGTATCGGGTTCTTCCGTTTGATCGATCGTAATGTCGACCTTTCCGACGGAAATGCCGCAAATCGCCTGTATACGGGCTGCGATCTCATCCTGCAGTGCATGCGTCATCGCAAGCAGCGATGTTGTCGGCGACGTGACGGCACGAACCGTGATCTTTACGCTGTCGCCGATCGCCGTAATTTTTGTTTTGCTTGATCTGACGTCTGCATGCTTCTGCACGACTGAATTGACAAGATGCTCCAGTGCGGAAAACGAAATACCTGTCTCGCCGAGCGCATTGCGCTCGATCGTAGCTGCGGTTTTGCGCGTGAAATGCTCCGCAAACAGCCCGTACAGCAAAAACACGCCGATTGCTCCGATCACAAAAGCAACCGCGAGTGTGAGAAAAACCGTCGGAAACCGGCGGATCTTCAAAAGCAGTTCCTGCATGCGCGGTTCTCCGACCGGCCAGCCGATCACCGTCAGAAGGATTCCGACGCATAATGCAATCGCCAGCACGGCAAGCACACCGCTGAGGATCTTGACGGCTCGATTCATCCTGATCTCCTGCATTCAATAAGCTTGTCCGGCAACAACCGTCGAAGGAATTTCCTTCGACGATCGTATTTTATTTGACGCGCGCTTCGGGCTTGGGCGGTTCGGGCGCCGGCTCCTTTTCGAATGCGATCGAATTGACCGCGATGTTGACCTGAACGACCTTCAGACCCGTCATCGTTTCAATCGCGTTCTTGACCGCTTCCTGCACGCTGCGGCAGACATCCTGGATCTTGAAACCGTACTTGACGACGATGCTCATATCGACTGCGCATTCCACCATGCCGACTTCAACCTTGATGCCTTTGGTATAATTCTTTTTACCGAGCTTTTCGCCGAGTCCTTCGAACGCGGTTCCGCTCATGCCATATACGCCTTCCACTTCCGAAGCGGCCAGCGTGGCGATCGTAGCAACGACGTCTTCCGCAAATACGATCTTACCGCCGTTGTCTTCGCTTTCAATGGTAATGTCCTTATATTCGCTCATATGTGTTCCTCCTTCGCGACGGGAATATTCGAATACAAGGGTAGTATATCATCAACCTCGGAAAAAGTAAACCCTTCCTTGCAAACTGCATGTCAAAGTGTCGTGCTGATCTTGACGTTTTCCGCCGTCTTTCCCGTCTCCCGCAGCACGATGTCCAGAATCTGTGCGACCTGCTCGTCGTTCAGCCGATCCGCACCGACAACGACGTTCACGTTCCCGTCATGGATCGAAACGATCACATCGGAGAATCCCTTTGCGCGTACCAGATTCTCGACAGTCAGCTCCGTTTCCATCGCATCGACAAGGTCGAGCTTCTGCTTTTGCGCATCAGACAACGTATCCCGATCGGCTCCCTGCGCGACGATCGCGTCGAGATATGCAAGTTCCTGCGTCCGCACATTGTCCCGTTCCGTGCGGTACGCTGCAAAGAAATCGCCCGTCTGTGTACTGCGCTGTGTCGAAACGGCCGCCACTTCTTCGGAACTGTTTGCCGATGTTTCCGCCGTGTCGGATCGATTCAGCAGCAGATTGGTCACAACCGCCGCCGCAACCAGCACGCACAGACCGACTGCCGTCAGCACCCGCTTGTTCAGAAACTTCCTGTATTGATTCATCTTTTCCTTCAGCATCCTTTCTACCTCCTCTTTCAGCTTATGACCCGAATGACATTTCAAATACTTCGATCTGTGTGATCGCAACGCCCGTTACCGCCCGCACAGCTGCCTGCAGTTTTTCCCGTACGGAGAAATCCGCCGCGCCCTCCGCAACGACGATCACGCCGCGAACGGTCGGTTCGATCTCATAAAGCACGATCGGCGCATGTCCGTTCTGCGTTTCGATCGTCGCGGGTTCGGTGACCTCGCGCACGGTACGCGAGGTCTGATTGCCGCTCGATCCGTTTGCATCCTTTACGTCCTCATCGGTCTGCCGTACGGTTGCCGTGACGATTTCCCCGTTCGTCTCATACGTCACGAGCACATCCACCTTTCCCGCTCCGCGGATTTCGGAAAGCACATTGATCAGTCTTCGCTCCAGCGCGTCGCGCGACGCCGTCGAAGCAGCCGGAGCGACCGTTTCCGTTTGTTCCGATTTCGTGCAATCGATGCGGCTTCCCGACAGATACAGAAGAACGGCGAGTATCCCGACGGCGGCATACAGCAGATAAGCGATTCCGGGGTTCTTTTTGATATACGCCTTCCAGCGCGCCGAAAGCGGTTCGCCGCTCTTCTTCTGCATCATAGTCCCTCCGTCAGTAAAATATGCCGAGAATCTCTTCGGTCAAAAGCTCCAGGAAAAGCAGTCCGAAGGCAATCGCGGCGGATCTTTTGATTTGGGAGCGCGGGATCAGAAGCTCCGCAAGCGTCAGTAAAAGCCCGCCGGCTGCTGCCGTCAGAACACTCTTTGTCAGCGTGCTCATGAATGTCCGAATATCCCGATCACCGGCGTGATCATCAGGATCGCAGAAGCCGCCGCCGTCAGCTCGCAAAGCATCAGGATCTGCAGAAGTTCGGATAATCCGTGCAGCAGATCCGCATACGGACGTCCCGAAAACGGTTCCGACACCGCAGCCGCGGCACGGAACGAACAGCGCAGAAAAAAAGCGCGCAGTATCGGTCCGATACAAACAAGCAGCAGCATTGCCGCACAGCCGACGCCGAGCGTTCTGCGAACGAACACCATGCATTGATATGCCGTTTCGACCGAATCGGAAACGATGCCGCCGACCGCCGGCAGGCTGCCCGCCGCAAGTTTCGCCGTCCGGAACATCAGACCGTCCGCGCTCGATGCCGTGATCCCCCTGAAAACACCGAATGTGCCGTACGCCGTGCCGAGTCCTGCCAGGATCAGTTTCGCCGTTCGCAGCAGCAGCCGACCGACGGAGGTCAGCCGCCCGTTTGCATATGCGTCGAACGTCAGAAGCATACCTCCGATGCATCCGATCGGAAGGACCGTCGATTCGATCACGCGGATCATCATTCCGTTAAACAGTTCGGACAACTGCGGCAGCGCAGCGGCGGTATGTTCCGTGCCGCAGAGCGTCAGATACGCGATCAGGATGGGAAGCACGCGGTCCGACGCGCCGGAAATGGCCGAAAGCATCCGGTATGTTTCCCGGATCGCCGGCACGATCATGACCAGCACATTGCATGCAGCGCCGATGCGGAACGCGATCCTTGCCGCTTCCGAAACAGATCCGCTCGTTTGGATCGATTGCAGCGCCGCAGACAGGATCCCGATACCGATCAGCAAAATCAGTTTTGTACAGGCCGTCTTTGCAGGCGATAACAGCATACCGCCGATGCGCTCGGACAGCTGCTTGCCGCCGTTTGAATCGGCGTCGTCCGCGATTCCGTAAACAAAGTCCGAAGGTTTGAATGATATATCCGGCGCCTCCTCCGAAAACCATGCGTCCCATTCCGAAAGATCGACCGCCCCGAGAAGCGCATCCGTCGCTTCCTGCACATCATCCGCTTCCTGCAGCAGGCACAGCGGCAAAAACACCAGGATCGCTTTGATCAGGATGCATTTCACGGGATCACCTCCTTAAGAAGCGAAGCGCCGGTTTCGAGCAACGCGATCGAGGACGGGATCGTGCATGAGAGCACCATGATCCTGCCGCACAATTCCAGATTCGCGGCGATCGCGGTCTGTCCGGCGTCACGCGAAAGCGATGCTCCGAACTCCGTCAGATAAGAGATGCCGAGGATCTTCAGCACGGCGGAAAGGAGCGTCGTCGGCACGCCGTAGGACGAGCAGATCTTTTCCATCGTTTTACCGACGTCCGTAAATGCATCGACGCTGAGAATCAGCAGTGTCACCGCGGTGACCGCACCGACTGCGATCGCGAACCCGCGCTGCTCGCTGCGAAAGAGCAGAGCCGTCACAGAACCGACGACGGCGATCAGCAGCATCCGTTCCATGTCAGTACAGAGAGAACGTCCTGCGGACCGTCTCGAACAGCGAAGAAATCATGGACAGTACCAGCATCGTCGCAAGGATCAGTCCCGCCACGGCTGCGATTGTCGCCAGCTCTTCCCTGCCGTTCTGCCGCAGAAGCTGTACGATCACAGCGACGAGGATCCCGATTCCCGCGATCTTGAATAACAGATCAATATCCATAAGACTCCTAAAGCAATAGAATACAGACGCCTGCACCGATCAGAACACCGATCGCACGGAACGTTTTTGCCTGCTTTGCCGTTTCATCGGCTTCTTTCTGTGCTTTCCGCAATGCGTCCCGAAGCGAATCGATCCGCTGTCGGATCGCGTCGGATGACGCCGACGACAGTCCGCAAAGGAATGCGCACAGCGGCTCTGCTTCCGTTCTGCATGCGTGGTTTTCGATCGCAAGCCTCGCTGCATCCGATTCCGAATACGAATCGCTTCTCAGTGACAGATACCGATGCAGCAGATCGAACAGTTCTCCGCTTTCTTCTTCGGATATCCGCATCAGAGAGCGCTGTCCCGCAGTGATTTGATCGGAAAGCGTTTGCAGATCCCGGATCAGACCGTTGACACGATGCAGACGCGCGCTTTTTTCCGTCGCGATATGCATACCGATCGCGGTGCAGAGTCCGAACAACAGAAGCAATCCGATCGTTTTCATGAGCTTATGGGGATCCGGCTTCCTTCCGCATCGAATACGCCGACGATCCTGCCGATCTGTCCGATCATCACGATCCGGTCGAAGGCACGTTCTCGCAGAAGCATCCGTATCATCGGTCGCCGTCTCAGGTCCTCCCAGGTTCGTCCGTGCGCAGTTGCAAATACCGCAACGCCCTTCCCGCCGGCGTCGAGGACCGCCTCGGCGTCCCTTGCCGTATTCAGCTCATCGAGTGCAAGGATCTGCGGAGAAAGTGCCGCAACGATCCGCATTGCTGCGTCCGCCTTGGAGATGCCGGAAATCACGTCTGTTCGAGTGCCGAGGTCGAACGGGATCGAACCGTCCGATGCGCCGCAGATCTCAAACCGCTCGTCTGCAACGCCGACGCGCCGCGGACGAATGCCGTACAGCCCGTTCGAGAAGATCCGTATAAGGTCGCGCATCATCGTCGTTTTTCCGCATCCGGGCGGCGAGATCAGAAGCGCAGAGAGGACCGAATCGTCGCTTGTCAGCACGGGCAGGAGCGCTTTTGCGCAGTCATGTACCTCGCGGACGACACGAATGCACAGCCCGGATACGGACGCAAATCCGAGCACGCCGCGTTCCGTTCGAACCATGCGGCCTGACAATCCGATGCGGCAGCCGTTGACCGTGAGAAACCCGTCTTTCTGCTCGTTCTCCCAGGCATATGCCGAGTATTCCGTGAGACGCGCACAGATTTCTTTCAGATCCTCCGCTGTCGTCATCGGCGCCGCCCGGTTTCCGTAAATGATGCGGTCCGCTCCGTCGAACACCAGTTCCATCGGCGCGTCGCGCCGCAGTCGTATCTCGGTCAGCGGCGCGCGATCGTCGATTTCCTTTAAGACAGCAACGATGTTCTGCGGCAGCAATGCGTACCAGGTCTCCTTCCAATGTTGCATGCTCGTCCCTCCGTTCATACTCTATGCATGCCTGCATGTGCATATGAAAAAAGCCGTTCGACGCAATGCGCCGTACGGCTGAAAGAGTATGATGGTCAGAGCAGATTGCGGAACGTCAGTCCGGTCGTATGCGATTCGCGTATCGGTTCTCGGCTGACGGCGGAACGGATCATCTCGCGCGCCGTATCCGGCGTTTCCAAGGTCAGATACACCGCATAAAAGTCCAGCGGCGGAAGCTGCTTGTCTGCAACATAGAGCGGGACGCTGTTCAGCATCGTCGAGTAGGCGCGGTTGTTGCAGACGAGCGGAAACACGGCGTTCTTTCGGTCGGTCAGCACAGGTCTTCCGCTGCAGGTCCCGCAGCCGCGATCCGACCTTGCCGGGCAGGAACGAAGCTGCATCAGCGGAAGACGTCCCGCCGTGATCATGCCGAGCGGGATCGTGCATGAAAGGTCGCGGATCTTTGCCGCGGAAAGCTCAAACGACACGAACAGTGCCGCAACGCCCATGCTGCGATATGCTTCGATCGCGTCGCTGTTCGTAACATTCAGTCCGTACCCGCCGATCGGGATCAATTCGGCATTCTTTGCCATTCGTATCGCACCGATGTTCTCGCAAAGCGCATACCTGAGCCCGGTTTTGCGAAGCGACGTGAGCTGTTCCTGCACGTTCGCTTCGTCTTTCGGGTATACAAGCGCAGGGATTTCGGCAGCCGTGCGATCCGAGATCGCTTCCGGATGCCGGAGAAGTTCATGCATCGGCAGGCTGAAATAGGCAATGTCCGGATCGTCCTGCCACTGTGCATACGAAGCATAGCGCACACAGATACGCGGCGTCTCACGGCGTTTTTTTCCGGGCAGATCGAGTATCGGTTCGTGTACCGTATAGGACACGGCATCTGCCCGCGCGCGATACAGCGCGTCGAGCGCATCGCGGCGCATTGCGTTGACTTCCGATGCGGAAAGCATCAGTCCATCGTCAAGTATGTATTCCGTCTGTGCGACTGCAAACGGCGTTCCTCCGGTCTTTTTAAGATTTCTCCCGAGCGATTCTTCACTGAGCGCAACATGAACGGCGGTCTCCGGAACCGGTCCGGTTATGTGCACACAATGTGTTCCGTCGCTTGCCGAAAGCGTTGCGGGACGATCTTTTTGTACGGAGATCGAAAGCGAAACCGGCACGCTGTTTCTCGGCGCGCGGTACCGTTCGCGGATCGCTGCAAGCACGTTCTGTGCGCGCTTGGCGTCCTCCTGCGTGCGAACGCCGAACATCGTATGATTCCGCTGCCCCGTGTAGTAACCGTCGGTAAAGCCGCTTCGCGAAAACACATCCTTCAGCATATCTTCCGAATACGGTTCCCCGTCTCTCACGCGGCGGACTGCATCGACCGCTGCCGCAACATACTCCGGTGATTTCAGACGTCCTTCGATCTTCAGCGATGCGACGCCCGCGTCGCGGTAATCCGCATAATGCGCGATATGCGACATGTCCTTCAGCGACAGAGCATACTCTGCGCCGTTGCAGATGAACGGCAGACGGCACGGCTGCGCGCACAGTCCGCGATTGCCGCTTCGTTCGCCGAGCATGGCGGACAGATAGCACATGCCGGATGCGCTCATGCAAAGCGCACCGTGAACGAAGCATTCGAGTTCCGCATGCGTCCGCTCACGGATCAGCCGGATCTCTTCGATGGAAAGCTCTCTTGCGAGCACAACGCGTGAAAATCCGAGATCTTCGAGCGCAAGAACGCCGGATGCATTATGGACCGCCATTTGCGTTGAGCCGTGCAGTGCAAGTTCCGGGCAGATCGCTTTTGCAAGCCGCATCACCGTCAGATCCTGCACGATGATCGCATCCGCTCCCGCCTCTGCGATATCCGTCAGCGTATCTGCAACGGCTCTCCGCTCCTCATCGCGCACGAGCGTATTGACGGTCACGTGGACCCTGACGCCGTGTGCATGGCAGAAGCGGACCGCTTCCTTCAGCGCTTCGCCGGTATATTGCCCTGCGTTTCTACGCGCATTGCATGCACCGGAGCCGAAATAGACCGCATCCGCGCCTGCATAAACGGCGGCTTTCAGCGATCCTTCCGTTCCGACCGGTGCGAGAATCTCCGGATTCTGTTTTTCTCTCATTTCATTCATGATTTCATTATACAAAGCGCCTCGTTCTTTTGCAACCGCAAATTCCTCTTGTCAACGAAGTACTTTTTTGATATGATAAGCAGAGATTTTTCCGGGGGACAATTCTATGTCAAGTGAAGCAGAAAACAAACCGATCGAGCGTGTTGAACCGACCGAAGCAACCGTTTCGGCGCCGAAACGGAAGCGTCGCTTCGGCGACCGGCCGGACGGTTACCGACTCCGTTCGCTTCAGCCGATGTCGAAGGTTTCTCCTTATATCATGCCGGATCGTTCCGGCGCGAGCGTATATTTTCATGATTCCTTTGACGTCACCGAGGTTGAAAACTACATTCGAAAAAAACGCAATCAGGGTCTGAAAGGCTTCGGCGTGATGCACGTTCTGATCGCCGCCTATGTGCGGATCATTTCGCAGCGTCCCGCGATCAACCGGTTCCTGTCGGGTCAGCGCGTGTACTCTCACGACAACGATATCGTGATCAACCTGACGATCAAGCGCGAAATGACGCTGGAAGCGGAAGAGACCATCGTCAAGATGCATTTCGTTCCCACCGATACGGCGGACGATGTATATCAAAAGATCACCAAACTGATCAGTGAGAACCGGGAAGCGAATCCGGACAGTGATTTCGACAACACGGCAAGGATCATCAACTATATCCCCGGCGTCCTTCTGAAGAACACGGTCTGGTTTTTGAAGCTGCTCGATTATTTCGGTCTGCTTCCGAAATCGCTCATCGAGGTCAGCCCGTTCCACGGCTCCATGTTCATCACCTCCATGGGATCGCTCGGTGTGCCGCCCGTTTATCATCATCTGTACAATTTCGGAAACATTCCGGTATTTCTGTCCTTCGGTGCGAAATACAAAAAGAACGAGCTCAAGGATGACGGCACGGTCGTGCAGAAAAAATACATCGACTATAAGGTCGTTTGCGACGAACGCATCTGTGACGGGTTCAACCTTGCTTCCGGATTTAAACTGATGAAATCGTATCTCAAGAATCCGCACGTTCTGGATGAGAAACCCGAAACCGTACATCACGATGTCGACTGACCGCAAGACAAAACGCAAACGCGCGATCCTGCGCATCGAACGCATCAAAATCATCGAGTACGCCAGCATCGGACTCGTGATTTTGTTGTTTTTGGGATTGGCGATCCGATACGGTACCGCAAAATCCGCCGTCGACGATGCAGCGCCCGATCCGACGGTTTCTCCCGTTCCGACCGAGGATACGTCCATCCGCGGCATGAACGTGTTCCGTGCGTTGGAAGCAGCCGGCTTCACCGTTGAAAGCAGCGAAAACGGGTATACCGTCACGTCCGGGGACGGGATCGTCTTTTCCATGACTATGCTGTCGGACGATAACGGCATTCTTTCACTGACGCTCGAAACGCCTCTCTGCCCCGATCCCGAGGAAGAAGGCGCGGTCTATGATGCATTGCGAACCGAAAACCGCCGGAGCGTCGGGGCGATCCGCACGTTGTTCGACGCCGTTATGCCTGTTTTTCATCGTTCGGTCAGCGACAGCGAAACGATCGTAAGGCAATCTCAGAAGGTTGTATCCGACGGAGAATCCTATGCAAAGGATCTCGGCAAGTATTCGCTGCGGATCCTCTCCGATCCGGATACGCTCGTGCAGACCGTGCAGATTTCTTTGATCCGCGATGCATAGCAGTATGAAACATATCATCATAAACGGACGCAACGGCGTCGGCAAGTCTACGCTGATCCGCTCCGTTCTCGAACGGATCCAATCCCCCGTTTACGGCGTCATCACAAAAAAGGAAGCCGAAAAGGCAAACGGCTTCCAACCTGTTTATATTCATCTATACGGAAAAGAACGGCAGTATTCCGAAGAGAATCGCATCGGCCTCTGCAAGCCCGGTGAAAGCATCTGCTTTCCGGATGTATTCGACCGGTTTTGCGATCGTATGCGTTTTCCGAAAAACTGCGTGATCGTGTTTGATGAGCTCGGCTTCATGGAAAGCGACGCGCACCGCTTTACGGCAAAGGTCCTGCATACGCTCGACGAGGCGCCGCTGTGCATCTGCGCCGTGCGCGATAAGCCGACGCCGTTTCTGGACGCCGTGCGCTCGCATCCGCGCGCAGAGGTTTATGAGATCACGGAAGAGAACCGGAATGAACTGCGTGCGCGGATCCTTGCCGCGCTTTCGGATCGGACCGGCGATTAATCCTCTTCCGGTTCCGCGCTTTCGCCGCGCGACTGTTTCAGCCGCATGCGATCCCAAAGACCGTATTTATCCGTATTCGTGATCGCGTGCATCATCTTGACGTCCGCATCTGGCACGATCGTGCACAGATACTTGATCAGCTCCTTCGCTTCCTCACGCTTTGTGCTACCCGCAATATCGCAGTTCGCCGGCAGGACCGGCAATTCAAGCTGTTTTGCAACGGACAGGCAGTACTTTTCCGGCACATAGATCATCGGACGGATGACCGTGATATCGCTTCTCGACAGATATGTGATCGGTGCAAACGTGTTCATTCTGCCCTCATACAGAATCGACATCAGCAATGTTTCAAGCACATCCTCGCGATTGTGTCCGAGCGCAACTTTGTTGCACCCGCGCTGTTTTGCTGCGTTGTTCAGCGCTCCGCGGCGCAGCTTCGCGCACAGCGCACAGGGTGAACGCTCGGCGCGGTACTCGAACACGACCTTTCCGATTTCCGTCGGAATGACTTCGAACGGAACGCTGATGCGTTCCGCATATTCGCGGATCGGCGCCGTGTTCTGATACTTCAGACCGAGATCGAGCATCACGGCGATCACATCGAATTTTGTGTATGAAAAACGCTGATACAGCTTTAATGCCTGCATCAGCAAAAGCGAATCTTTTCCTCCGGAAACGCCGACGCAGATCTTGTCCCCGTCTTCGATCATCCGGTACTTTTCATCCGCCCTGCGGATGGAACCCAATACCCGTTTCATATCGATACCTCTCGGACAGTATACCTTTTTCAAGCGGATCTGTAAAGAACGGATTCGTATAAAATGTAAAAGAACGATAAAATAATCCGGAAAGCGTTGCGATGAAAAATGTTCTTTGTTATAATACACTCGTTTATTTGAGCGGAGGCATTTCATGACTTTCATCGATATCTTTTTCATCGGCGTCGGGCTTTCCATGGACGCTCTTGCCGTTGCAATGTGTCAGGGCGTTATCATGCAAAAGCTCAATCTGTCAAAAGCATTACTGATCGCGCTCTTTTTCGGCGGATTTCAGCTGCTGATGCCTCTGATCGGGTTCGCGCTCGGATCGACTTTTTCTTCGTTCATAACGATCGGTCCGTGGATCGCGGCGGCTCTTCTGATCGCGATCGGAGGAAAAATGCTGTACGACGGGATCGCGGACAAGAATGATGCTCCCTCTTCCGAACTTGCATCGCTCGGCAGGCTCACGCTGCTTGCGATCGCTACGAGCATTGACGCGTTTGCCGTCGGCGTCGGTTTTTCGATGCAGGAAGGCGTCGTCTGGCTTCACGGCGGCATCAGTATTCTGATTGCCGTGACGATGATCGGCTGTACCACGTTCGTGCTCTCGTTCTTCGGTGTATGGATCGGAAACCGATTCGGTCTTCGCTTTCACCGGCATGCCACGATCATCGGCGGTGTTGTGCTGATCCTGATCGGCGTCAAAACCGTGCTGTCCGCGCTCGGCGTGCTTCCCGCGTTTCTGCGCTGTGATCCTGCCGCATTGCACAGTGCATTCGCGCATACACTGTTCTTATGAAATCATCCGAACAGAAAAATCCGTTTCTGCTTCCGTTGATCCTGCTTGTATTGCTGTTTGTGATACTGACGGGATTGATCAGCTATATCGTTTATCTGCAAACGCCGGACGAACCGGATGCTCTGCCGACGCCTGCCGCATCGTCCGAAGTACGGGAAACGCCGAAACCGACTGTTTCGGATTCGCCCGTTCCGACGGAAACTGCGACGCCCGTACCGGCAGCAGACGCTTCTCCGACGCCCGCATGGCAGTTTACGGAAGACTCGAACCGGTTCTGGGCGGATAACGCGATCAAGCGAGCCGGATCCTACAAAAGTCCCGGGCTGTCCGTCCGCGTGGAAACAACCGTCGATACGGAAACGTACGGCAGGCGCGTAACATACTATGTTGCGGACATCTATGTGCGCGACGTGACGCAGATCAAAACGGCCAGCTGCAACGGCGACTTTTCCCGCAACGGCTCCGGGAGCGTAAAAAAGACGGCAAAAAACGTCAATGCGCTGGTTGCGATCTCCGGCGATTACTGCGGTTTCCAAAAGAACACGCTCGTGATCCGGAACGGCACGGTCTATCGCAACAGTCTTCGCTCGGATATGGACGTCTGCCTGCTTTTGAAAGACGGTACCATGAAAACCTATCGCGGCGGGTCGATCTCGCTGCGTGAGATCCTGACTTACGACGTCTGGCAGGCATGGCAGTTCGGTCCCGCGCTGCTGACCGATGAAGGCGATGCCCGCACCTCGTTTCCCGGCACCTCGATCGGCGGACGAAACCCGCGCTGCTGTATCGGATACGTCGATCCCGGACATTATAAGTTCGTGGTGGCGGACGGCCGCCAAAAGGAATCGAGAGGGCTGACGCTCAGCGAACTCGCAGCGCTGATGGAAACGCTCGGCTGCCGCAGCGCGTTCAATCTGGACGGCGGAGCCTCTGCACATTTCTATTGGAACGATGAGATCTATTCCAATCCGAGCAAGGGCGGACGGAACATTTCCGACATCATTTATGTGGAAAAAGAGTCATACCCGGATTCGGATTTCTTTCACGGAAAGGACGGTATGCATTCATGACCCGATCCATCAAAGCGATTTTGCTGGTCGCTTCGATCCTGCTGCTCGTCGGCTGTTCCGGCGTTTCACAAACGGTTGAGGCGACGCCGTCTCCCGTTCCGATCCCGTCCGACGCGCATGATACTGTCGTTGAGATTACGCAGGCGCCGACCGAAGTACCGACTCCGATCCCCACGCCTACGCCCACGCCGACGCCGTCTCCTTCCCCGACGCCTTCTCCGACGCCGGAGCCGGACGGTCTGATCGGCTGGAGCACCGGCGGCTTTGTTCCGGTCGAAGATGCGTCGTCTTCCGACGAAGAGTTCGCGAATGATCGCGTGCATATTACGATGTCGAAAGTGACCGACGAGGAGCATGATAAGGGCAACGTGACCTATTTCATCGCGGATATTTACCTGCGGGATATCTCCGATCTTCGCACTGCGGCCGCCGACGGTTTTTCGAAGCATCACGAGGAGTTCGTCGACGTCATGGCGCAGGAAAACGACGCGATCCTTGCGATCACAGGCGATTATTACGGACACCATACGCATTCGCTCGTGATCCGCAACGGCGTCATCTATGATAAAAAGCTGTACAGCAACTGGGATCTGTGCTTCCTGTATCGCGACGGCTCGATGCAGACGATGGCGTCCGAAGATTACCGTGCGAAAGATCTCGGCGAAGATATCTGGCAGGCATGGCAGTTCGGTCCCTCTCTTCTCGATGCGGACGGACATGCGCTTGAGGATTTTCCGAAATCGACGATCAAGACGTCCAATCCGCGTACGGCTCTCGGCTATTATGAACCCGGGCATTACTGTTTCGTCACGGTTGACGGACGTCAGGGCAAGCAATACTCCGTCGGCATGACGCTGAATGAGCTTGCGAAGCTGATGGAATCGCTCGGCTGCAAGCTTGCGTTCAATATGGACGGCGGCGAGTCAGCCGTGCTCTATTGGAACGAAAAGGTCTTTAATTCTCCGTATAACGGCGGACGCAGGATCTCCGATATCATTTATATCCGAGCCGGTGAAAACTGAAAAGAAAACCCCGCAGCGCATCCTGCGGGGTTGTTTTTATGACAGCGGCAGTTCCATGTATCGCCGGTATGTTGAGAACCCGACTGATTCATAGAACCGCAATGCGTCCTCATTGAATTCCCCATATTGAGTTCGACTTTCGCAAAGCCCTTTTCCTTTGCGTACGATCGAATAAACGTCATCAG
>ODAI010398514.1_pt1 | contig 23951 bp, 15 predicted proteins | sample 1539321 | NCBI WGS metagenome assembly ODAI01 (sample SAMN02144231, study PRJEB22623) | gut metagenome | biome: sheep rumen | host: Ovis aries | place: New Zealand | reverse complement strand
GCAGATCCTTGATACCATTGGTCTTAACCACAACATGCGAGCCGGATATATTTTTGGCATGAAACCACATATCTTCAGGTGAAGCTATCTTAAATGAAACCTCTTCATTTTGATAATTATTCTTTCCTACATATATATCGAAGCCCTCCGAAGATATATAATGTAACGGTTTACTTTTAGACTGGTTCTTTTCGCCCTTTTTATTTATCCTGCCTTTTATATATCCACTCTCTATCAATTCTTCCTTTATCTGTTTTAAATCTCCCTCCGAAGTAACAATCTCGAGTGAGTTTTTTACAGAGAGAAGATACATAAGCTCTCTTTTTGTTTCTTCCGTAAGCCGGCTTAAAGCATCATAAGTTCTCTTAAGCTTATTGTACCTGTCAAAATATTCCTTTGCACACTCCATTGCAGTTTTATCAGTTTTAAGCGGAATCGTAATCTTTTCTCCGGTATAATAATTATCGCAAACAAGCTCCTTGTCACCCTGATTAGCACTATATCCATAGGTAGTCAGAAGTTCTCCATAAATCTTATACTTATCTCTTTTTTCAGTATCCTTAAGCTGTGCACGTTGAAGATCATATTTTTTAGACGTTCTTTCTACAGCATTGGCTACTATCTTTCTTAAATCCGTTGAACGTTGCTTCATTCTCGAAACCACGCTCTTTTTACTGTAATATTCTTCTATTACGGCCGAAATGCTGTCATAAAGTTTTAACCCTTTTGCATTTTTAGACGGATTGTTTCCCTCTAAATTCTTATCTCCATAAGAAGTAAGTCTCACTGAAGAAAACTCCTTTGGCTCATATCCGTCAAATGCTATACATGGTTCAAATTCTCCGTTTTGAACATCCCTCATAAGTTCATTAAACACATTATAAATGTTCTCTTTTTCCAATAAACTTAAAGCATCTGTATTATCTTTATCAATTCCGGACCGATATATAATCTCATTGGCAATAGCCGGTGAAATTCCTTTATATGATGTATAAACAGCCTTTGCAACATTTTCAGGCTTTGTCATAACATGATTTATAAAATAATTTACATCCAATGCTATAGGACTTATCTTTTCCTTATCAGGAGGATATATATATTTACGTCCCGGGAGCACCTCTCTTACTGAACTTACCGCATGTGATATATGCTTTATACTATCTATAATAACTCCATCATCGTCCACAAAAATAATATTGCTGTGCTTACCCATAATCTCCACGATAAGCCTTTTTGTGCATAAATCTCCCATTTCATCAAGATGCTCTATATCAATCTCGATAATTCTTTCAAAATCAGGCTGTCTTATATCCTTTATCCTGCCATTTCCGATATGTTTTCTTAAAAGCATACAAAAATTAGGTGCAACAGAAGGATTATCCTTAGTTTTATCACTTATGTAAACCATAGGCATACCTGCATTGGCCGAGATAACCAGCCTGTCAGAAGTATTACCCTCATCTGTCTTGTTTTTAATTACAAGGCAAATTTCATCATCCTCCGGCTGATAGATCTTGTAGATTCTTCCACCCGTTATCCTCTTTTTTAACTCATATACAATTCCCGCTATCGAAACACCATCCATAGCCATAACCTAATACCTCACAAAATACAATGAAAATCACTGCATAATAAATACAATCATAAAAAATTTACTGCAAAAAATAAAAACAAATATATCAGAAAAGCCTAATGTAACATCTATAATACAAACCCTTATATCAAAAAACTAATACAACATCTATAATATATACACAGCCTCTCCAATTGAATTAAGTACATATAGAGGGAATTTAAAACCTTTGCCCGATTTGCGTAAAATCAAAAGCAAGAATTCGCATGGATTCGCCCAGAAATCGAGCTGTTTGAGCGTAGCGAGTTCTCGATTTCGTGCGAATACAAAGAATTCGCGCTTATTGATTTAGCAAATTGATGGCACGTTTTAAATTCCCTCTATATGTACACACATTCAACCGGAGAGGCGTCATATTAGCCACGTTTATATCTGTTCATATAGTCTTTGATAGATTTCAGCCGAATTCTTCCAACTGTAATTTTGCTGCATAGCTCTTTCCTGCATATTGGCCCATGCTTCCTTATCATCAAAGAATACCTTCTTGGAATAATTTATAGTATTAAGAAGTTCAAACGCATCATAGTTTGCAAATGAAAATCCTGTTCCTGTTCCTTCAAACTCATTGTAAGCCTGAACCGTATCTTTAAGACCACCTGTCTCACGAACGATAGGAAGTGTACCATATCTTAAAGCCATAAGCTGTGTAAGACCGCAAGGTTCAAATCTTGATGGAACAAGCATCGCATCACACGCTGCATATATCTCATGTGACAGATCATCCGAATAGAAGATATTGGCAGATACTTTAGCCGGATGGAAGCCCTGATAATACTTAAACATTTCCTCATATCTTCTGTCACCGGTACCAAGCACTACAAACTGGGTTCCGTCTGTACAGATATCATTCATAGCTCTGTCCACAAGATCAAGTCCTTTCTGGTCAGTAAGTCTTGAAATAATACCTATCATATAGACATTGTCATCTACAGGAAGACCAAGCTTCTTCTGCAGTTCTATCTTGTTGACAACCTTATTTTTTCTGAAATTCTTAACTGTATAATTCTTAAATATCTTCTTGTCCGTAGCCGGATTATAATCATCATAATCAATTCCGTTCACTATACCCCAAAGAGACTCTCTTCTCGCCGATAAAAGTCCTTCGAGTCCTTCTCCATACTGCGCTGTCTGAATTTCCTGCGCATATGTATTGGATACGGTTGTAATCTTATCTGCATATACAAGTCCACCCTTAAGCATGCTTGCATCCTTATTAAGCTCCAGCTTATCAGGTGTAAACACGTACTCAGGAAGTCCGGAGTACTCCTGAATTGTTCTTATGTCCCATTTTCCCTGGAACTGAAGGTTATGTATCGTCATAATAGACTTAATACCCGAATAAAACGGATTACTTGCAAATAAAGTTTTAAGATATACAGGAACAAGTCCGGCCTGCCAGTCATGACAATGAACTATATCAGGCTGAAATCCTATACTTGGTAAAATTGCAAGAGCGGCCTTACTGAAATAGCAAAATTTCTCTATATCCCACTTTACATCACCGTAGATGTTAAACCCGTTAAAATAATATTCATTGTCAATAAAATATACAGGAACACCTTCATACTCAAGATACATAATTCCTACATACTGCTGTTTCCAGCCTATGTCCATATGAAAATGCGTAATATATCTCATCTTGCTCTTATACTTAGCCGGAAGGCACATATAATTAGGCATAATGACACGTACGTCGTACTCTTTTTTATCAAATATCCTCGGCAGTGTACCAACTACATCCGCAAGTCCTCCGGTCTTGACAAATGGTACACATTCTGATGCAATGTAAGCTACTTTTTTCATACTATACCCCTCCTATACGTTTTATTTTTATATGTCAGTTTAATTATTTCAAAACAATTGATATATCCTTTACTCAGGCTGAGGAGCTTCTGTCGGTGCCTCTGTCGGTGCCTCTGTCGGTGCCTCCGTCGGTGCCTGAGTTGTAGAAGGTTCCTCTGTTGTACTTGGCTGCGGTTGTGGCTGTGGCTGAGGTTGTGGTTGTGCACCTCCGCCATTGGTAAATGCAGCACTTATATTGGCATTCTCCTGAACATCATTAAATGTATAGCTTGTAACCGGACCCACACTCTGTCCGTTTACAGTTACATCCAAAATTGAATATCCTTCATTAGGTGTGATGTAGAAGGTTACGGTTGAACCTCTTGCACAGGTAACCGATGCTGAAATCGTTCCACCTTCACCGGCAGCCGAGTTAATAGTCAACTCTTCAGACTGTTCAGGATGAAGAGGACAAATCTCATCTGTAATTGCATATTCAGCAGCACTCTCTCCACCTGTAGTACTTACAAGTCTTGTCTGTCCTGTTTCCTCATCAACCTCAACCGTAAATGTTACAGTATCAGGGCACTGTGATGTCGCTATACATTTTGATTCGCGACAGAATGTATAGGTAGCATGTCCCGGGCATCTTTGTCCCGGTACATCCGCAGCTGCATAATAATCTGTAAATGTAGGACAACCTGCACCCGGAAGCTTACCGGTAATCTGACAAAGTGTCGCAGTGGTTATGCCCTCCGGCTTTTCAAAATCAACAGACGGATCCTGTCCCTCCATAGTAGCTATCTGATCCATAATGTCTCTCCACATCCTGCAATGAAGACTCTGGTTGTATCCGCCCATATTGACATTTGAATCAAATCCCATCCATATAGATGCAGTATAATATGGTGTCATACCACAGAACCATAAGTCATACGTATTGGAAGTTGTACCTGTCTTACCTGCACAGCTTATACCTGTTGTCATCCTTGCAGAACCACCGGTACCACCATTTAAAACAGACTTCATCGCATCTATAAGCTGCCATGCCGTTGTTTCTTTCATAACTCTCTTTGTTGTAGGTGTAGTGTTGTCTATAACTACATTTCCTTCATGATCAATAACCTTAGAATAAACAACCGGTTTTACATACATTCCGTTATTGGCTATAGAACCATAGGCCGCTGTCATTTCATAGGTTGTAACACCCTTTGTAAGACCGCCAAGAGCTGTAGCCTGGTTTATATCTGAAATAATATTACCATCTGAATCAACATCATAATCAACTATGGTAGTAAGGCCTATATCTACAAGATACTTATATGCAAGTTCAGGAGTTGCAGCGGTTATGGCCTTAACAGCTATAACATTCATGGAATCCTGAATAGCCTTTCTGACCGTAACAGGGCCTCTGTATGAATCACCCCACCAGTTATGAACCATTACACCATTGGCGTATTTGAGCGGTTCATCGGTAAATGGCATCGCAAGACCTCCACCACATGCATCTATAAGCGGAAGATATGCTGCAAGTATCTTAAATGTAGAACCCGGCTGTCTTGGTGAATCTGTTGCCCTGTCTAAGCTTCGGTTTGTAGTTTTTTCACCTCGTCCTCCAACTATGGCTTTGACATATCCCGTATGCTGATCCATAACTGTAAACGAAAACTGCGGCTGAGGTGAAACCGTAAAGCTTTCTCCACTAAACGTACCACCGGTTCTAATAAGCATTGCTTCTTTAAATTCATCTGCCGCAGCCCGCGCCGATGCCTCATCATTAAAGATATTATTAAACTTGGAATCTCCGGTTTTTTCCTTATAATACTTAAGCAGATGTCCTATGGAATAATTATGTGGTGTTTCTCCGTCCGGATCAAGAATTGTAAGATTATAATCAAGTCCGACTCTTGTTCCATTGCCATAGTAGCTTGTATCATTTATTACATCATCACATATTTTCTGGATGGCTTTATCCTGAACCGAATATACCGAATAACCACCGGTAAATATAAGCTGTGACGCCTCCTGCTCTGTACATCCGTAAAGCTCCATAAAATCATTTTTAAGGTCTACAAGAATCTTATCTGTATAGTAAGAATAAACACTCTCTTCTGCCTCTTTAATCTGCTGAACCTCTGCTATTCTTGTAAATACGTCATCAGCCATAGCCTCATCAAACTGAGCCTTGGTTATATATTCAAGCTCAAGCATCTTCTTAAGAACTCTTTCTCTTCTCTTTGCACTTTCCTCCGGAAATCTGGTAGGATCATACTTAGTAGGGTTCTGTGTAATACCTGCTATGGTTGCCATCTCGGAAACTGTAAGTTCGTCTATATCTTTGTTGAAATACTTTGTTGAAGCAGCCTGTATACCGTTAACGCCTCGTCCCAGGTAGATAGTATTGAGATAACACTCTATAATCTGTTCCTTTGAATATTTCTTTTCAAGCTCCATGGCAAGATACTGCTCCTGTATCTTTCTTTCAAGCTTATCCATAAATGTAGTCTCACCGAGACCTACATTGAATACCTCATTTTTTATAAGCTGCTGGGTTATGGTGGAAGCACCCTGGTCAAAATTACCTGACTTTGCACCTTCAACAAAAGCTCTGGCAATACCCCTTACGTCTATACCGTTATGTGACCAGTAACGCTCATCTTCAATTGCGACAAAAGCATTGATGAAATCCTGAGGGATATCCTCATAATAAACATATACTCTGTCTGAACCAATAGTTGCAATCTCAGTCTCAGGATTACCTTCAGCATCGTAGATAATTGTTTTATATCCCTTTGGCATAATGCTTATCTGATTTATATCAGGAGCATTATCAAGAATACCCTTCATCATGCCAAATACAGCTCCTGCTCCTGCTATAATTATTGCAAGAAAAGCCAATAAAACTATTTTAAGCAGGTTTACCAACACCTTGCGCTTATATCTTTGTGCCTTGGAAACAAGTTTTTTCTGTTTTTTAATTGTTTCCGCTTTTGAATAACCCATTACTGCCTCCTAAATTTATATAAAATAGAATAATCGCTCCATGAAAACATTCGCTGTAATATTATACCAAACCTAAGCCTTAAATACAAGTTTTTGTTGCTTATTTAATATTTATTTATAATAAGCCTCCAATCAATATTTTTAACACTTATAAGTTCACATATACACAGGATAAAAAACATAAATCAATTTAATCATCAGGCAAAAAAGGAAGGCCGCCCTGCACATAACCTTACAGAGCGACCCTTTATAGGAGGTTAACAAAAAATGTAAATTTCTCAAATAACTTTACTGAATCTGACACCGGCAAACATCGAATCATCAAGATAAATATTATTGAGCTTTGCCCTTGTCTTTCCTGTCTTTTCAAAGGAATATCCGTAATTAAGACCGAACTCGTTGTACTGTTTTTCAATGCGCGGCTTATTTTTTAACTCATCGAAACTATGATATAAAAGCCCGTCAAGTATATTGCCAATCTTTTCTTCGATTGATAAGTTTACCGGATTTTCCGGGTCATCCCGGTAATCTTTTCTTAATTCACGCTTTATTCCTTTACATCTTACAAAAATATCAGATTTTCTGTTAAGACTCTTCTTCTCAATTATACGCCTGAACTGTTCGATAATCTTAAAGTGACTTGTTGACTCATAATCCAGATGCTCACCTACGCAGACTGCATAAAGGTAAGTATCCTTACCTACCCTCAGATTCTGCATAAATGAATATATAGCAAGCGATATACCCCAACTGTGTGAAGGGAACACAATCCCTACACTGTCCGACTCCAATCTCTCACCCATATATTCAGTGTACTTTAAAACAGTACATTTCTTCAAATCGGTTCTTATATGTTCTGCTACTTCCCTTCCCGCATCCATCTTACGAAGTCTTCCCGAAAAAGGTATAGCATCCATTTCATCGGTTACGTAAAAAACGTAATTCATGCTTACCTCCTTACCAACGATTCGTAAAATGTTCTAAAAGAATATTTTAAGTATTCGTCTTTATCCATATTAACTTTATTTCTTAAAATATCTTTTTTTCTGTCCGCTACCTGTATAATCCCGCTTATAGCCGACCATACATAGAGCACTGTCGGCTGAAGCTCTATATCCTTTCTTAAGATGTTATGCTTTACACCCTTTTCAAGAAGACTGCTTATAAGTTCTCTTAACTCCCGTCCTACATCCTGATTGATGATATCCGTTTTCTTCCTGCTGTTGGTCATCTTCTCTTCGCCCATCAGACTTGCGTAATATTTTGGATACTTCTCTTCAAAATTGACAAGGCACTGACACAATCTGTAATAAGAATCTTCAAAACCGGTCTCTGCATTGATACATGTCTCAATCTCACCCGTAAGAATGCTCATGTAATCTTCCACTATTGAATTGTATATATCTTCTTTACTCTTAAAGTAGACATATATAGTTGATTTACTATAATCAGCGTGTTTGGCAATATCATCCATAGTAGTTGCCTCAACACCCTTAAGCTCAAACAGTTCTTTGGCTGCGTCCAATATATTGTCACGATTAAACTGCTCTAAAGCTGCCTTCTTACGTGTTCCCATATTAACCCTCAATCTTTTTGTACATATAGTTCGTTTATCGTACTATTAGTTTGATTATCATATTCTTATTATGATTATTATAATTCAATTACGTTATATGAAATATAAATATGTTTTTTGTAATATAAATACGTAGAATAAACTAACTTGTCGATTATTGTACTATAAGTTCGATTTATTGTCAATACTATTGCGCATTACAAACAAAAGTTTTTTTTCAAGCCGGCTTACCTGAACCTGACTGATGCCTAATTCCTTTGCAGTTTCATTTTGGGTTTTATCCTGAAAATATCTTAGATTTATAAGAGCTTTTTCTTTTTCATCGAGCTGGCTCATGGCCTGCTCTATCAGAATTTTATTGTATAAATTATCTTCTGTTTTTAGAGTTCCCGCTTCATCAGCGAGCTTATCCACCAGACACATTTCACTTCCGTCATGCTCATATACCGGCTGATATATGGACTCTATCTCTCTGTTGGCATCTGTTGCCAATATTATTTCTTCGTCACTAAGACCGGTCGCCGCTGATATTTCATCCATACTCGGATCACGACCAAGCCTTATAGAAAGTGCCTCTCTGGCCTGGCTTATCCTGTAACCGTTTTGTTTTAAAATACGAGACACCTTTATCATACCGTTGTCGCGTAAAAATCTTTTTATCTCCCCCGCTATAAGCGGAACCGCATAGGTAGAAAACTTAACCTCGTATTCTTCGCTAAATCTGTCTATAGCCTTAAGCAGGCCTATACAGCCTATCTGATATATATCCTCAAGGTCATAGCCGCGGCCGTAAAACCTCCTTGCTATGCTCCAGACAAGGCCTGTATTATCTGAAACTATCTTTTCCTTTGCTTCTTTGTTTCCCTTTTTCGCAAGTCTAAATAGCTCCAATTCATTCATTTATTCAAACTGACGGCCCGCCGTTCCTATCTCCTTCCACATTTTTACAACCGTTCCGTTATCCGGTTTTGAAACAACTTCAACCCTATCCATAAAAGCCTCCATAAAGGAAAATCCCATACCCGACCTTTCTTCATCCGGTCTTGTGGTAAACATAGGCTCCATAGCTTTTTTTACATCCTCTATGCCTTTACCATAATCAATTATCTCAAGATATATACTCCTGCCTGTCACACTTGCATTTATGACAACCTTTCCGTCTTTATCTCCATACCCGTGAATAATGGAGTTGGTTACAGCTTCCGAAACAGCAGTTTTCACATCCGAAACTTCCTCTAATGTCGGATTGGTTCCTGTAATAAAAGCCGCAACCACCATTCTTGCAAAACCTTCATTTTGGGCATTACTTGTAAAGCTGACTGTCATTTCGTTTGTATTATTCATAATATCCTCCTTCTACCATCTCCTTTATAATATCCTCCTTGGTTTCCTTCTTTTCTATAATTCTGTATATGCCGGACATAGTTAGTATCTTATCTATAGTATCCTTTACATTAACTATATAAACCTTACCTCCTTTGTCATGCACTCTTCTGTACCTTCCGGTTATGAGTCCTATACCTGAGCTGTCCATAAATACTGTCTTATCAAAATCAAATATCAGGTATCTGATTTCATTTTCTTCAAGAATATTCTCACTTTGAGTCTTGATTTTCTCTGCGGCATAATGATCCAATTCTTTGGGAAGATAATAAATCAGTGTTCCATCCGCATATTCATATTTTTTCATAATAACCTCCTGTTTTTATTAAGAATTTTATAATGTAAAAAAGGCACAAAAGAAAGTAAATATTACTTTCCTTTGTGCCTTTTAATAAACAGTCTTTACTATTCATTATTTATCAGATTCTGCAAATCCTCATCGGACATACCGTTTTCTACGCCCGAATAATCCGGCAAAGGGTTTTGTACATCCTCCTCGGGATTTAATGCAGCCTCAAGTTCCACATTTAAATCGGCTATTTCATTGGTAAGAGAGTTAATAGTTGCATTTTTATCGGCAAGTTCTTCACTGTAGGATTTGATAAGTTCGTCCTTTTCATTTATGATTTTTCGCTTTTGCGCCGGAACTACTATGAAATATAAAATAAATATTCCGAGCACCATACCAAGCAGGACATATATGCCCGAGTATTTTGCAAAGCTTATCTCACCATACTCGCCTCTTGAAACAGCTTTTGCCTTATACCTTTCTATCAGATCGCCAAAAAACAGCTTAATTTTATTATCACTTTTTGCACCGGTCGTGCTCAAAGTTATAGCTTCCTCCTCATCCAGCAATCCATCATTTTCTACTGATTCCTTACTCATTTCTATAATATTTTCATCAGTATCTCCCATTTCATGAAGGTAATGAATAGCAAGAGTATTGGCTTTGTCTATTTTTAAAACTCTCCTTAAGGTTGTTCTTGCCCTCTCATAATTATCAGAATTTATGTATAAAAGCGCAAGCAACAGATAGCCCTTTACAAAATGAGGATTGGAAGACAAAACACTTTTTAGCTGGATAATAGCCAGGTCAAAATCCTCACTCTTGGCATAATTAAGCGCCTGATTATACTTTTGGGCTATCTGATCTACATTGGCAAGCAATGTAGGATCCTGTCTTAATTCTTTAAGATACTTCGATGCAAGGTTACCAGAGGGCTGATAGTTGACGCTCATAACCCATTGGCTTAAAGCATTAACTATCTCACCCATCTCATAATACACAAGTCCCAACAGATTTCTGGACATGATATTTTTCTTATTGTATCTAAGAGATATATTGAGAGAATCTATAGCTCCCGAAAGGTCTCTTGCAACCGCTCTGTCATAGCCTATATTGTAATAATAATCAGATGTATTAAAAGCCTTTTTCAATACCGGAAGCGGCATATGGCAAGAGGAACAATATCCATTTTTCTTTATATGTGCTCCACAGTTCGGACAGAGCACCGGTCTTTTGGTTGCCATAATTATCTCCTTACTCTTCCCGCATATCTGCCGGCTGCATTTTCATTGGCGGTTTTCATCTCTTCCGTAACCTGAAAAACTATATCGCTTATATCTTTTAAATCATTACTGTATATAGCATCCTCAGCCTGACTTACTTCAGGTATGGGCTGAAATCTCTTAAGTTCTTCTTCAAAATTAATCATCCTTTGCCTCCAAAACAATCTGTTTTATGCTGCCCACAAGATATAGTGAGCCAACACAAAAAAGCATTGTATCATCTTTGTTTAAAACACCCGATAAAGCTGTTTTAAATATTGTTTTTATATCATCATCAACTATTATATCTGCTGATGAATTATTGCCAAGCCATTTTCTAAACAAATCCGACACTTGACGTGGCGAAGCCGTCCTATACGAATCAACTTTCGTCACATAGACCTTACTTATCAAAAGCTCCTCACACAGTTTTTTTATCATAGGTTCATAATCTTTATCTTCACAGACAGCAAATAAAATCTCGGTCTTTTTATCTCCGTACAAATCATGCACAGTCTCGGTAAATCTGTCAATGGCGTCCTCATTATGCGCTCCGTCAATTATAACATTAGGATAAACCGTTTCCATACGTCCCGACCAATAAAATTTAAGCAGAGCTTGTCTTATAATATCTTCTCCAATTACACCTTTTTCATCAAAAAGTTCATTGCATACGATTATCGCGGTTGCAGCATTATCAACCTGATAAAGAGCAGTTTTATTTAATACCAGCCTGTCGTATCTATAATAACCACTGGAAAAAGAAAAATCAATCGTTTTATCTGCAACATCATATATCATATAATCTGTTTTTGCGACATTTATTTCTTTGGCACGGTGACTTTTGGCAACTTTTGATATAACCGCATCCGCCTTTTTGCTTCCGGTATTATAAACAACCGGAACTCCATCCTTAATTATGCCTGCCTTTTCTACAGCAATTTTTTCTATCGTATCACCGAGATACTTCATATGATCCATGCCGATTGAAGTTATAACAGTTATATCCGGCGAAAGAAGATTGGTCGCATCAAGTCTGCCTCCTAGTCCTGTTTCATATATAACATAATCCGGCTTTTTTATATCATAATATACTGCTGCCATAGCAAATAAAAATTCAAAATACGAAAGATGTGACTTTCCATTTTCAACAATTATTTGCTCTGCCTTATAAACCACCCGAAAAGCATTGAAAAAATCAGTCTTTGAAATTATATCATTGTCTATGGCTATTCTTTCTCTTATATCTATAAGATGCGGAGAAGTAAAAATTCCGGTTTTATAGCCCATTTTATTTAATATACATTTGATAAAAGATGCAGTTGAGCCTTTTCCGTTTGTCCCTGCTATATGTATGCTTTTTATATTCTTATGAGGATTACCAAGTTCTTCCATAAGAAATGAAAGATTTTCATTGCCTGATTTATTTCTCTCATTTTTCTCATGTGAAAATAGAGGTATATGATCTATATATTTTACACAGGATTCATAATCTGTTATCATCTGTTATCCACCTTCTCAGGATACATATCATGATGAGTAAGTCTGTCAAATGCAACCTGTTCCCACTTTGTTTGCGGCTTGCCGTAATTACAATAAGGGTCTATGGATATACCGCCTCTCGGAGTAAACTTTCCCCATACTTCTATATATTTAGGTGACATGAGTTTTATTAAATCCTTCATGATGATATTGACACAATCCTCATGAAAGTCACCATGATTTCTAAAGCTGAAAAGATAAAGCTTCAAAGATTTGCTCTCCACCATAAGCTTATCCGGTACGTATGAAATATATATGGTTGCAAAATCAGGTTGTCCTGTAATCGGACAGAGTGATGTAAATTCCGGACAGTTGAATTTTACAAAATAATCGTTATCCTGATGCTTGTTTACAAATGTCTCGAGTATATCCGAAGAATAATCAGACGGATATTTTACCTTTTGATTCCCAAGTAATGTAATTCCTTCTTTTTCCAAATCCGTACGTGCCATATTTTCCTCCTTATAATCCTATATTATCAGGCTGCCTTATCCTTGCATATATTGCTTTTGAAATCGGATCATATATAAACTTACGACAAATATATCTCTTTTTCAAGATGAAATGAGTATATTATTTTTTCCGCAACCTTTAAACCGGTAATTTTTTCCAATATATACGCATAATAATCAAGCTGTGCTTTATACATCCCTATCAGCTTATCTTCATCTGCAAAGTCTGTTTTATAATCCATGAGTATTATTTTATTATCCTCATGAAAGAATGCATCTATAATACCCTGAACTATAATCATATCTTCTGACATATCATCAGTTTTTTTATCATTATTGTCAAAAGCTTCCCTACTGTAAGAATTATATATCATATCAAAAGTAAGCCCGGCCGAAAACTGTTTTTCTTTTTTAAGCAGGTTTAGCTTATCAGCCTCAATCATTCTTTTTCCAAGACTTGACAAAAGCATAGTTCTTATCTTGTATGGATTTATGACTGCAGCTTCTTCGTTGCTGAAAATATCTCTTTCCACCAAATCTTTGATAAAGCTTTTGACATGTTCAAGCATTTCTTTTTCATCTAAGCAATCAAAATCTTTAAAGCAAAGAAGTTCCATAAATTTATGTACTATGGTTCCTTTTTGCGCACCATTTAAACTGTCTTTTTCTTTCTTAATATCTTTATTATCCTCGTAAGCTTCATCTGATGAATCGTTATTATGATATACCAAATCCTTACCTGATGAAGCATTATTTTGATATACCGAATCCTTACCTAATGAAGCATTATTTTGATATACCAAATCCCCATCGACCGGCATGCCGGATTTGTCTGCAAGAATCTCGTCCACATCATACCCTTCACCGTCAAAAGCCTTCATCTTTTTTATCTCAGATATAGACATCTTACTTTTCATCTTAGTAAAGCTGTCAAACGGATATTCATACTCAAAAGATTTTTTGAATATCTCGTATAATTCCTTATCATATTTATCCAATGCATTTTCATAGAAATCATAAACAGACCATGTTTTTTTGATTTCTTCTTTTCCTATATATCCGCTAATATCTTCCTCACGAAGAATCTTTAATTCTATATCACAGATTTCGTCCTTACTGTCATAGTTATTCATGCATGCTATAACCCATGTAAGAAAGCCCGGCGCATTGTATCTTACATCAAACGGAATGGCTCCGTCAGAGGTTTCCGGCACCATAAGCTTAGATATGGTCCTGTCAACATCCTTGTCACAACCTGTTATAATAAGCTTTTCCTTTGCCCTTGTCAATGCGACATAGAGTACTCTTAACTCTTCTGCCATATTTTCTTTTTTTATAAGCAGTTTAAATGCATCTTTAATAAAGGTATTTTTCTTGAACCTGTCCTTTGTATCCACATAATCTGCCGCAAGATAATAATCGCTGTGAACTATAAGCTGTTCCTTTGAATCCGCTGTATTAAACTGCTTGCCGAGTCCACTTACAAAAACTATCGGATACTCAAGGCCTTTGCTCTTATGCATGGTGATAATTCTAACTACGTCCTCATCATCGCCAAACATCTTAGCCTCTCCAAAATCCACCTCATTTATCTTCAGTTTCTCGATATATCTCAAAAAATTAAAGAGTCCCTTATACGAACCGTCTTCAAACTTTTCTGCCTTTTCAAGAAGCATATTTATATTATTTTTTCTTCTGCTTCCCATAGGCATGGCAAGAACATAATTATAATAACCCGTAATATCAAGAGCCTTCCAAATAAGTGATGCTATTGACATGGTTTTGTTATCAAGCCTGAGTGTATCAATTATATCAAATATATTTTTAAGCTTTTCGGATATATAATCATCTACATCCTCCATATAGCAAAGACATTTTTCATACAGAAGATGCTTTTTCTTAAGCTTCTTTTGGGCATAGTCACATATAAAAGATAACTCATTTTCATCAAGCTTTGCCATAGGCGAAAGCAAGACTGCAGCAAGAGGTATATCCTGTTTAATATTGTCCACTATAGATAAAAGTGACATGATTAGTTTGATTTCAACTGCCTCAAAATACCCTCCGGTATCCTCAAGATATGCAGGTATGCCCGACATAGTAAGAGTGTTATAAACAGAATCTCCAAAGCCTTTTAAGCTCCTTGCAAGTATAACAATATCTCTATAACTTGCCTTTCTGTATATACCTTTTTCTTCGTCATATATATATTGTGGATTTTCATCTCCCACAAGTTCTTTAATCCTTTTAGCTATCGCAACCGATTCAAGCTCAAGCCCGGACAGTCTTTCGTCTGTTTCAAAATTATCTACCAGTATAACCTCAGTACTTCCACCGACACTGTCTTTAAGCGAATCATCAGGCATCGGAAAACCTTTGGCATGCACGAGAGCTACGCTGTCATCATACTCTATACCTCCAAGGTCTTTTCTTATAAGTTTTTTGCAAAAATAGTTTATTGAATCCAGCACATTCTTTCTTGAACGGAAATTATTCTTTAACTCAATCTTAACCTCCGGTCCTTCATCTGAAAATGTGTTATATTTGGATATAAATAAATCCGGTCTTGCCATACGGAACTTATATATGCTCTGCTTGACATCGCCAACCATAAACATATTGTTTCTTCCAAGGCCTATACCTGAAACCGAGTAAAGTATATCCTCCTGAAGATAATTACTGTCCTGATATTCATCTATAAATATCTCGTCATATTTTTCTGAAATCCTTTTTGCCAGGTCTGTAGCAAGCGGTTTATTGTCCTCATCATATCCTGCACATACAAGCTGATATGCCATGTGCTCAACATCGGAAAACTCAACAAGTTTTCTCCTTTGCTTTTCAAGTTCATACTCTTTTGAAAACTCCACAACAAAATTAATAAGCGGTATAAGATATCCTCTTATATTGGCTATTTCGTTTAAAAGCGACTTTGAATCTCCCTTAAATATCTTTAGCTTTGTTATTAATTTTTTATAGTTTTCTCTTACGCCCTTAAACTGTTCAACCAGTGTCTCATCATACATATCGCCCTTGCAGGTTTTTAATCTCGCCCACTTTATATCAAGAGCATTTTTTAAACGATCATACGAATCTGCTTCAAGTATTTTTGAAACAGCTTCCATATCACTTTCACATACTTCTATATTCTTATCAGGGCCTCCGTCTGCTTCACATATTTCCCTGCCGCATGATACATAAAAGGCAGCGCTTTGTGCATATGCCTTTACCAGCGCAAAAAAGTCCTCCATCCAGTTAAGCTTCATAAGTTTTTTTTCATCATTTACCGAAAGCGCTTCCTTTGCATCCTCTAACCATACATAAGGCCTCGGATAACTCGAAGCAAGATTATAAATCTTTAGTATATTATTTTTTAAATTATCATCATTTCTATCGTTACCAAATATATCAAGCAGCATAAAAAAATCAGCATTTTTTTCTTCATAAAGCTTATCAAACATCGCATCCAATACATCATTTTTTATAAGTGCCATCATACCTGCATCGCCTATATTAAAATTGGCGTCTATTGACAAAAGTCCAAAATTTTCTTTGACAACTCTAAGGCAAAAACTATCTATAGTTGTAATATCAGCTCTGTTTACAAGCACTGCCTGTCTCATAAGATGCTCGTTATCCGGTTCTTCAGAAAGCATCTTTTCGATACGCAGCGCTATCTTTTCACGCATCTGAGCTGCGGCTGCTTTGGTAAATGTAACAACAAGGAACTGATCTATATCCTTTGGATTCTCTTTATCAGTCATCTTGTTTATTATACGCTCAACAAGAACAGCAGTCTTTCCCGAACCTGCCGCCGCCGATACAAGAATATTTGATTTTCTTTCATCTATAGCTCTTTGCTGCTCTAAAGTCCAGCCCATAGCTTTATCCTTTCTTTTAACTATTTATCATTTTTCGCATTATCCAATATTTCTTTTATCCTGTCGTACACTATATCCTTATCCTTTTCTGTATATCTTGGAAAGCGCTCCCTGTTACCACCGTATTTTTTATCAAATCTGCAAACTTCCTTATATATACAGTATTCACATGAGCTTCTTCCGTCTACGGACATAGGGTTTTTATCTATCTGCCCGTACATGATACTTACAGCTATATCCTTTGCTTTATAAATAGCAAAATCATTTATATTATTAAACTTTTCCAAGTCATCATTTAAAAGTCCTGTAAGTTTAAGCTTTTTATCTCTTTCCTTCTTTGCACCCTCTTCATTTTCGGCATCTACATAAGGGTCTGCCATCTTATAATAATACATGCCTTCAGGAGTTACCTTTATTTTTTCAGAATCTGATTTATTTTTATTATATTCATTTTCGACAAGCTCCTGCATAACATTCATATATACGGAAAGCTGTAATGACAGTCCTTCATAAAGCCTGCTTATCTTAAAATCATGACTGCCCGATTTATAATCAATAATTCTGAGCCTTAACGCCTTATCCTCAGATGAGTAATATATATCTCCCCTGTCAACTATTCCATTTAAAGTCATATCAAAATCCTGCTTAGGAACGTCAAGCTTTTTGGTGAATTTATACTCAAAATATTCAGGCTTCAGCATATCCTTATCTGTTATATCAGAGAGAACTGCTGCCGTTCTTTTACCTATTCTTTTTAAAACCGTAAGTAAATAATCAAATCTGCCTTCCTTTACGGTATAGCTGTCGTAAGCATTGTTAAATGCCTCTTCAACATATCGCTCCACCATATCATTTCTATCTTCCTCACTTACCCCCGACCAGTCATTGTCCATATCGTCATGGACATGTCTGTACATATGCTCCATAGCCTCATGCAATATGGTTCCTATATCTCTGTTATCTATCTGCCTTATCTTTCTTTCGGATAGCCCGAGAATATACTGAAGGAAATAAGAATAAGCCCAGGCTGCATCCTTTTCCAGCCTTGAAACCGATTGAGCCGTAAGCTTAAGTTTAATCAAATCTGCTATATCGGAAGACAGGCTTTTAGGAATATTGTTATACGAAAATGCATCTTCTATAAGAGAAAGTCCCTTCTCCTGCATATCCCGGTAAAGCTTATACAAAGTCATAGTCTCAGAAAGCCTTTTATTATCGCCTGCCATTATAAGCTGCATACCCTCTATAAGTGTATCAAGACTTGTTTTTCTGTTGGAAACCTTATATGAGTCATCTTTATTTACAGATATACCCGGAAATATGTTGGTAATTCTTGAAATAATATATGACGGCCTTGCCTGTTCATTATCATCATTCATACCGGTATAAGAAAGAATAAGCTTATCTTTAGGCTTAGTCATATTTATATAAAGATAAAACTGTTCTATATATGAATTAAACTTTTCAGTAGGCGCAAGTTCTATTCCAAACTCCTTTAGGCGTTCTTTATCACTGTCACTGATTATGCCTGCATTATTACTCTTTTTAGGAATGATTCCATCATTTATGCCAACTATAAACAGTACTTTAATATCATCAAGTCTTGTCCTTGTTATATCTCCCACTATCGTCATATCAAGGGTTTTCGGAATCACTCCCAACGTCAAATCTTTAAGTCCAAGAGCCATAAGCTCCGAAAAATCATCTATGGTAGCAGCATCACACCCCATAATCTCGTCCATCTTATCAAAAACAGAAATTACCTTTTCATATAAATTCTTATAATCCGACATACGCTCTTCATAATTGTGTCTGCTCATAAAGGTGCGCATTGCCTCTGTATAAACCTTTATACTGTTTAGGTTTTTGTGTAGAAGTTCATAAAAAGGTATAAGTATATCTGCCACATAAGCTCTTATCTCTTCTACTTCTTCATTCCACTCTCTGCTCCATCCTGATTTACCGCGTATACCTTTTTTTAATACATAATTTTCAAGTGTTTCTATATCATCATTGTCAAGTTCGTTTAAAATACCCGACTTTAAAAATGCAAATACACTGTCATATGAAAAGTTTTCTTTAACAACTCTCAGAATATATTCCAGTGAATTTATATATGGATTATTTTTTACAGGTATACTTGCATCAAGGAAAAACGGTATATTATATCTTCCAAATATCTGCTTTGTTTTTTCGCTTATACCTTCAAGATTGCCACTTATTACAGCTATATCCTTATATCTGTAGTTTTCCTCCTTTACAAGTTTGTCAATACGATATGCCACACCTTCCATCTCCTTACGCGGCGTATCATAAAGAGTTACAGATATATCATTTTGAACATCCCTACACTTATCATATGGAAATCTGAATATATTTTTTTCAAGAAAAGCTATATATCTGCTTTTGTCAGTCCATCTGTTTACATCATTTCCATCCACAAAATAATCTTCAGAAACCTCAACGGAATTTCTTATCGCAAGCTCCTTTATGCCTGCTATCGTTTTTTTTGTAAGATAAAAAAGCTCATGCTCCTTTACATGTTTTTTTTCATAAAACTTTTTATCTATGGTAAATACTCCATATACGTCTTTCGCGTATCTGATAAGCTTTTCCACAAGCCCAAGCTGTATGGGAGTAAAACCGGTAAAACCATCCATAACGATAACACTTCTTTTTATAAGCTCTGATCTTTCTACATTGTCTGTCAATATCTGAGTCAGCTTTTCTGCCACTATATAGTTATCGGAAAGCTTCCCATCAAATGCATTAAAAATCTTGTTCATATCTTCAAGCTTGTTATAAAGTAAAATATCCGTCGGACTATCCTTAAGCTTTTCAATAACTGCATTTAAACTTTCTTTATTTATATCATACTGATACATTTCAGACATAAGGGATTTTACTTCATCTATAAAACCCGATTTATCAAGACTGCCTGAGTAAACAGACATATCAGCCTTTCTTTCTCCTGCTGCCTTTCTTATAAGCATACTCTTTCCAAAATCCTCAAGAACCTTACCGGGTTTTATATTTAACTCATCAAAGACACGAAAACAAAGACGGTTAAAGCCTATGACATCTATATTCATATATCCTTTCGCCGGATGCATCATAACAAGCTTACGCTGCAATGCCATCGAATACTGCTCAGGCACAAGTAATATATAATTAACGTCAGGATTCTTTATACCGTCCTTAATTATTTTATTATATATATAATGCGATTTACCCGAACCCGAAGGTCCGAGTATCATTTGTAAAGACATATTTGTTCTCCGTATAGTTATATATTATGCATATGGATCTGCATATTGTTTTGATATTTCTTCAATCTTATCTTTATTCATCTTAAAACACTGAGTGATACGGGGTGAAAACATACCGCACTCACCTTCGAGTACCATTGAATATGCCTTCTCGAAATCTATCGCTTTTCTGTATGTAGTATTGGTCATAAGCGCATCAAAGGCATCCGCAATGGAAACTATCTGTGCGGAAAGAGGGATATTTTCTCCCATAAGCTTTTCCGGATATCCTTTTCCGTCATATCTTTCATGATGATATCTGCATATCTCCCAACTGTAATGATACATTTTTTCTGTTTGAAACTCCTTCAGATTATCAAGTATCTCACAACCTTTTGTAGTATGTGATTTTATCATATCAAACTCAGACGGAGTAAGCTTAAGAGGTTTTAAAATAATATCATCTGGTATGAGGAGTTTGCCTACATCATGATAGCACGAAGCATCAGCTATGCAATCCACGTCATCTTTTCCAAGTTTGCTTTCAGGGAAAAATGTAATGAGTGTATCACACAAAGATCTCGTAATCTCTCTGACTCTCTTAATGTGATTTTTACTGAAATTTCTAAACTCTGCAAGAGTACCGATCATATTGGCAAATTCGTGTTGAAGCGCATCTATATCCTCTCTGTTTGAAAATCCGGAACCATCCTTTGTTTTTTCCGCATCAGCAGATATATCCGGATTATTGTTATGAGCTTCCGAATTTGATATTTTTTCTTCCAACTCTTTTATATACATTTTATTTCTTATGGCTCTGTTTACCGCAAACTTGATTTTAGATGCAGCTACAGGAACTATAACGACATCTTCCGCCCCACCATCAAGGCACTTTTGGGCATTTTCTTCATCTAAATTTTCAGCCATCATAATAACAGGAATATATTTCATAACTGAGCTTTTTTTCATAAGATTCAATATCTGAAACACATTCATGTTGGGCTGATTTAAGTCTATAATAGCACATGCGAGACTTATGCTTTTATCAGATATAGCTCTGATTGTCTGCGCACCGTCAATCGCCTTGACTATCTCATATTCATCACTAAGAGCTTTTGACACATCATTCAAAAGTTTAAAACTGCATGTCGAAAGCAATATAAATCTCTTTGATTCTCCCATAGCTTCCCTCCAAAACACTTTAGCTTAATAGCTGAACTATAGCCTGATCCTTCTCTCTGAACCATACTCTGTTAATATCCTTATCAAGAAGGAATTTGGCATTATTAATATTTATAAGGCAGCCCGAATAAGCCTTCCCCGAAACTCTTACACCTATACCGGCACTATTTTTAGCAAGCTCACCTGTAAATGCATCTCTTTCTTTCTTTATTTCCTCTATCTCATTCATAAGCTGCATCATAGCAGTCTGAACATTTTGATATAAAGGTGTATCCTTTAAAAGTTCCAGCTTTACTTTAACCTGAAGTTTCTTTATCTCTTCCTTAAATATTGTAACCTTTACGGAAAGATCTTTTGCTTTTAAATCCCAGTCTCTTAATTTTTTAACAAAATATTGATTGGCTCCTATTTCAAATTCGGTTCTTATACCCATCTTATTGCCAAGCTCTGCAGCTTCAACTCCATAGATGGCTGAAGTAAGACCGCCAACTATCGCACCTCGCTTTCCGGATATAACAACCTTATTCATAGCGATACATTTGCAGTTATATAGATAATTGCTTCTTACATCATGTTCTGCAAATATCTTGACATTTTCGAAAAACTTTCCAAATACATCATTACCTGCTTCTATTATACCAAGACCCTTACCAAGAACACCCTGTTTAACAAGTACATCCTTTCCGGCTTTCAAAAATGCAGCCTCTACACTTCCATTTACAGTAATATTTCCCGTTGCTTCTATATAAGATCTGGCTCTGACGTCTCCTCTTATCTCCACGTCTCCGTCAAAATTGATATTGCCTGTTGATAAAGTCACATCACCATTGACGACATAAACAGTATTGATGGTAATAATTCCGTTTGTTTCCTCTATACACCCCTTTACAGCTGCAACATATGTAACTTCATCATCCAAAACTGATATATTTTTTCCGCTAAGTCTTGGAAGATTTTGACCATTCTTTGGATGTATAAGCTTTCCTGTTACATCATAGCCGTAAACACCTCTTGATGCAGGATGATAAACTGCTATTTTTTGACCTTCTTCAACCTGTTCAAACAAAGTAACGTTGGCATAATTAACCGAACCGTCCTCATTTAACTCAGGCGCCTTATCTATGTTTCTGTTAAAGAAATATTCAAAATATCCATCTTCTCCGTCAACCGGGAGCTTACCTTCTGCTATTAGAGTTCTTTCACCAAACCCTATATTACCATTCAATATTTCCTGTATAATTTCTTTTTTTATACCCTGTCTTACACCACCCAGTTTAATAGCCGTAGATATTTCTTTTTCAGTAAAACCCTCGTCCGTTTCTTTTAGCTTTGGTAAAATGATATATGCCGTCATGGCATCACGGTTTACCTCTATGATAACCCTTTGGTTTTCAGTATCCCAGATAATGCCGTCGTCCGGTGCATCAGCATCTTTAAACTCATTGTCATCATATTTTATAATCTCAGCTTCCGGATTAAACAAGTCAGACTCTACCTTACCAAATGCCTTAATCTTGGCTCTGTGGTTGGCCATATCAGTTGCACTCCACATTAACGAAATATAGTCTGATACATCAATTCCTTCTTCAAGTCCAAGTCTTATCTCACGCATCTGCTCCGGTGTATATAAAACATCTTCATATTTAGAAACATCCACACCGGCCTTTAGTCCCAGTCTTATCTCGCGCATCTGCATCCAGTTATATATATTTTTTGCATATATGGAAATATCAAGTTTTTCTTCAAGTCCGCGTCTTATTTCATACATCTGACCACCTGAAAAAGAATGATCCATATAACAGGTAATATCTACATTATTTTTTAATCCTATCCTTATCTGTTCTAATTGATCTTCTTCATATTCGTCATCAACATATAAATCTATATTAAGTCCATCTGAATAAGCCTTTCTGATTTCCGTTAAAACAGCCTTTGGGATTTTTCTTTCGTAATATGGTAATAGATTAATGCCTGACTCAAGACCGAGTCTGATTTCCCGCATAACAAGATAATCCATACTCTCATCAAGATATATGGATACATCGATACCACTCTTTATGCCTCTTCTGATTTCCCTCATCTGAAACCAGTCATATTTTTCATCCATGTATGGAGCTATATCTATTCCCTGTTCAAGTCCTTTTCTTATCTCAGTCATCTGAAGGAACATATACTTTTTATCTGCATAAATATCTACATCTACGCCGCTTTTCAGACCCAGCTCAATCTCCTCAAGCTGCATACGGTCAAAGCCCTTCAGATGATAGGCTTCCAGTCGTTTAGCAATTTCAATTTCTGAAATACCGGAATTCACAGTTGTTTTGCTCATATCTTAATCTCCCCAAAGATTAACCCATAAATAAAAACATTATACTATGATAAAAAATCGTTACATATAGATATGATTTTACCATAATTGATTGCTTCAGGCAAGTATAAAGCGCATACTCAACATACAAAGCGCATACTCAACATATTCCTCTCCACAAAAATAAGAGCTGCTATCAGCTCTTATTTTAATCATTATCATTTTTTTTTTTACTCTACGACCTTCTAGTACACCGAAAAATAAATAACCGGCACAACCGCTTGATAAATTGTTCAGCTACTGCGTTGTCATCAGTCGACGATGCCACCGCATCGCCTCCTTCTTCCGCCTTGTATCTGAGACAATTTCTCTTCGTGATTGTACCAGATACTTATTATTCGGTGTACTAG
>ODAI012585022.1_pt1 | contig 23954 bp, 13 predicted proteins | sample 1539321 | NCBI WGS metagenome assembly ODAI01 (sample SAMN02144231, study PRJEB22623) | gut metagenome | biome: sheep rumen | host: Ovis aries | place: New Zealand | reverse complement strand
GGAGGAGAGTTGTGTGATGCAGACTAAAGAAAAGATTACAAGAGCAAACGCCATGGATATCATCCGGCGCTTTGCCAAAGAATACAGAAAAACCCTTGGGAAGGCACCGGCCGAAATCATCATCGTAGGCGGCGGCAGTATCATGTTGAACTATAAATTCAGGGCTGCCACACAGGATTTTGATGTGATTCTTCGGGCGGCTTCAGGAATCAAAGACGTGATAGCAAGATTTGCCGACGAGAACAATCTTCCCAGAGATTGGATGAACTCTGACTTTGTAAAAACGGCCTCATATTCCGATGCACTGAGGGAAGTATCCCGTCATTATTGCTGGCTTAATAATCAGACTCTGGAGATCCGAACCGTCTCAGGAATTTATTTGATTGCAATGAAAATGATAGCGCACAGAGATTATCGCAACGACATCTCCGATGCGATCGGGATCCTGGTCGAAGAGGCTGAAGCGGGAAACAGCTTTTCCTATGATGATATCGAAGCCGCCTACCGTAAACTGTATAATGAGGCACCAGATCTCAAAACACAGGAACAGTTTCGCAATATTTGTGCAAAGAGTATCGGGGAATTAAAAAGCCTGTATGCTTCTCAGCGAAACATGGAGTCTTCTGTGGGCGATCAGCTTATCACCTATATTGAGGACGGTGTCAAAATCAATACAAAAAATGTAACAGATGTCGCAGCCCGCATCCGCGAGAAGATGAACAGAAACCAATAATAACGGATATTGCTCTCTCTTGTGTTTAACTGCTCATAGAGGTTATCAGGTTATTACATCTGAACCGGGGGCAGAAATTCGTCAGTTTTTTCCGGTTACTCCGTCCATGGGCGCAGGAACATGCAAGGCGAACATTCCGCCAGTCTGCGAAGAAGGCGCGAGCATAGCGCCGCCGGCATAGGATTGTTCGAAGCGCACTTTGTGGAAAGCCTTCATAATCGGACAGCCGTCAGGACAAAGTGCGCAAGTTTCCGGAGCCGGCGGCGAATAAGCGGCGCAGCGCCGCCGAGCAGACCAGGGTGAGCCGGCCATCCCCTGCGCCCTGGACGGTTAAAATTCAGCAAACACTGTCAGGAGTATTCTCCCCCGATTCACAGGTACTTCTGCAGATTTTTAAACACTACCTCATACCCGCTGGCGTACATATGCACCCCATCGATTGCGAACTCCTCCTTCTGCTCGCCGGCCTCGTTATACAGCCCGTCGTTCACATTGATATAGTGATAGCCGAACTTCTCCGCGAGGGCCTTTACGCGCTCGTTGCAGGCCGCGATGTTTTCCGGCGTGCGGTCCTTCATCCAGGAGGTGTCGACGCCGGGCCTGTCCAGATGGAGGTTTGCGGGATAATAGGCCATCAGATAGAATTCGGTCTCCGGGAGCTTTTCCTTTGCGACAGTAAGGATTTTCTCATAATTCTCCATCAGCCGGTCCATCCAGTTCTCACCGTAAATGGCGGAGTTCATGTCATTCGTCCCGATGTTGATAAAGACCTTTGAGGGGCTCGGCAGCAGGAGCACTGCGTCGATCTCCCGCAGGAAATCCTCTGTGGTCGTCCCGCCGATGCCGCGGTTGTAGATAGACTTGTCAATGCCTGCGCTCGCCGCCATTTCACAGACGGGGAACTGTTCCATAAGGGAGGATCCCGTAAAAAGGATCGCGCCCTCCTTCGCTGTGCGGTTCAGGATCCGGAAGTTGGCAGCCTTTGTCGCCTGATCCCGCTTCATAAATGCCCGCATAGCCTCCCGGACCATAGTGCCTGCGTCATTCCTGTCTGCTGTATTTTCCGAATTGCTGCTCATCCGATATCCTCCTTGAAGTATGTTTTTGTCTTTTGTCATTTCGCAGTTTCTCTTTGCAACTGCATGCGTTGGAGACAGAAGCTTGTTTTTTCGCTCTCTTACCTATTATAGTGTGTATCAGGGAGAGGTAAAGAATAATGGAAAATGGAAAAAGGAAAAGTTTTTCTCTTTTGCTGACAGAGTGCCTGATTGTCGTGATTATCGTCCTGGCGGTGCTGCTGCCGCAGCTGATAGGGACGGTCACGATTTCCGGTGCGGGAGGGGACTGGCGAAGGTATGATGACCTGCAGGGAAAAACCATCGGGGTTACGGACGACGCTGTCCTCTCAGAGCTGAAGGATGACTGGTGGAAGGACTCCGAAATCTATCATGCACAGGATATCTTCGAGCTGGCAGGGCTTGTTTCAGACGGGGAGCTGGATGCTCTTGTGATCCCCGCGGAAGAAATGCAGTCCGTCCTGGACCGGTTTCCGCAGCTGACCAGGATGCTGGACACAGGCACGAATGTTTTTGTCCCCGGAGAGAAAGAGAGCGATGCGGCTGTCATGATCAATTCGGCAAATTATGCGTATCGCACGTCCGGCCGCTCACTGGACACACTTGCAAAGCCCGGAACAAGGATTGCAGGACTTACAGGTTCAGAGCTGACTGCATTTCCCGCAATGATCTATCCGGACAGCGAAATCATCAGTCTCAACAATTTTACGGACATGTTCGCCGCTCTCGAAAGCGGGAGGGCGGATGCGGCGGTCGCTTATCTGACCCAGCTCGATGGCCTGCACGAAAGCTATGATGACCTGGCGTATATCTGTACGCCGCTGGCGCGGGTGGAATACGGCTTCGGAACCCAGACGTCGGAAAAGGGTAAAAAGCTGAAACAGGAGCTGGACAGTTATCTTGCGGAATTAGAGCAGAGCGGCGAAGCTGCGCGCATCGCGAAGAAATGGGGCGAAATGACGGATTCGCAGGACGCCTCTCTTCATTTTACCTTTACCGGTGAAAAGGGATCCCTGCGTGTTGCAACGCCCGGCGGATGGTTCCCCATGACCTATTTTTCCGGGAATGAACTCACAGGGCGGTTTATTGAGGTTGTGGACGGCTTCTGCGCAAAGGAAGGCTATACCCCGGTCTATGAGTGCGTGGATTACCCCACCGCCATTGCGGGAATCAACGCAGGCACCTATGACATTGTCGCCGACAGTATTTTTATTACGCCGGAGCGGCTCGAACGCATGAACATCACCACGCCGGTCATAGCGTCGGATATGTATATCGTAGTCAAGGAAGCGCCGGAATCGGTCACCGTCCCGAAGTCGCAGATCTTTGTCAAGAGGCTCACGGACGGGTTCAGGGTCAACTTTATGCGGGAAAACCGCTGGAAAATGATGCTGAGCGGCCTTAAGACGACGCTGCTTCTGGCGCTGGCTTCCTGTATCGCGGGTACGATTCTCGGAGCGGTAATCTGCTGGATGCGGATGAGCCGAAGCCTTGCCGCCACGGCCTTTGCGCGGCTGTATGTGCGTCTGATGCAGGGTATCCCCATCCTGGTGCTCCTGATGGTGCTCTACTACATTGTTTTTAATAATGAGGCCATGTCTGCCTTCATTATCTGCGTGATCGGCTTTTCCCTGGATTTTGCCGCCTATTGCTCCGAAATCTTCCGGAGCGGTATCGAGGCGGTTCCCGCGGGCCAGGCAAGAGCGGCGAAGGCGCTCGGGTTTACCCCTGTGCACGGCTTTACAAAGGTCGTTCTGCCGCAGGCTCTGAGGCACATCCTTCCCGTGTACAGCGGGCAGCTGATCTCCATGGTGAAGATGACCTCCGTGGCGGGGTATATCTCCGTGATGGAGCTGACCAAGGTCTCGGATATCATCCGAAGCCGTACTTATGACGCGTTCTTTCCCCTGATCACCACCGCGGTCATTTATTTTCTGCTGTCCTATCTCCTGATAGCGCTCCTGAAAGCGGCGGGCAGCAGGCTTAACAGCGCCGCCGGCAGCAGGGTGCTGAAAGGCGTCAACAAAGACATAAACCGGGAAGCGGTATCCGCGTCCGGCAAAGAGCCGAAAACCGCAGTCCGGCCGGAGCCCGGAGTGGAGCTTCTTGAGGTCAGGGGCCTGAAAAAGAGCTTCGGGAATGTCACGCCCTTAAAGGAAGTTGACTGCAGCGTCCGGTCGGGAGATGTCATATCCATTATCGGACCTTCCGGAACGGGAAAGAGCACCTTCCTCAACCTACTGAATCATCTGGAGGAGCCGGACGGCGGCAGTATTGTTTTCCACGGTGAAAATACGCTGGATAAGGGCTATGATCTTTGCCGCTACCGCAGGCGCGTGGGAATGGTGTTCCAGTCCTTCAACCTGTTTTCCCATCTGACGATCGCGGAGAATATCATGCTGGCGCAGACAGAGCTTTTGAAGCGCAGCCGCCAGGAGGCCTGGGAGCGGTCGATGGAGCTCCTGAACATGGTAGGGCTTTCCGGCAAGGCGGACAATTATCCCTCCGAGCTCTCCGGCGGACAGCAGCAGAGGGTCGCCATCGCCCGCGCAATTGCCATGGATCCGGAGATCGTGCTCTTCGATGAGCCTACGTCCGCCCTTGACCCCACCATGGTCGGGGAAGTCCTGGCCGTCATCCGGAGCCTTGCAAAAGAGGGAATGACCATGCTCGTCGTGACCCACGAGATGAAGTTTGCAAGGGATGTTTCGAACCGCGTGTTCTATATGGACGAAGGTATCATATATGAGGAAGGGGATCCCGGACAGATCTTTACCGCGCCCCGCAGGGAAAAGACAAGGCAGTTTATTGGCCATCTCAAGGTCTTTAATTATCACCTTACCGGGAGCGATGAGGATATCCTCGGGCTTATTTCGGCGGTCGATGACTTCTGCCGCAGGCATATGATCGGGCAGAAGCTCTGGCATAAGCTCCTGACGGTCGCGGAGGAGCTGTGTGTCAACGTCGGATCCGACCGGACGGATGATGTGGATATTTCCTTTGAATATTCGCCTGACGAGGGCTGCATTCAGTACAGCGCCTCGTACGCGGGACCTCTTTCCGACCCGACGCGGGATAAGGACTCCATTCCCGTCAAGCTCCTGAAAAATGTGTCCGAAGACTTAAGGTACGAGGCCCTTGAGGGCAGGAACCGGATCGAGGGGAGCATCCGCGAGTAACCGGGGGCGCGTCACCTGCGGATTTCTTTTACATACTGGGAGGGTGTTTTTCCCTTCAGCCTCTTAAAGAGCCGGGCAAAATAGGCCGCGTCCGGGATGCCGCACAGGGCTGCGGCCTCCTGTACGGAAATATCCTGCGAATTGAAAAGGAAGATGGCGTGCTCGATCCGCTTTTCGCAGATCCATTCCGTGAGGGTCTGCCCGGTTTCCCGCTTGAAAAGGGCGGAAAGATAGCTTTTGTTGACCGCAAAATGCGCCGCGATTTCCTGAAGGGTCAGCTCCGGCTTTGCGAGGTTTATGGAGATATAGACAAGGACCTTCTGTATGATCGGAGTGTATTTTGCGACCGAGCGGGAGCTGACCAGCATGCTGTATTTGCGGATCATCTCCCCGCTCAGCTTCTGAAGCTGGGTGACGTTTACCGAATTTTCGATCTGAATGGCAATGCGGCGGGACATATCATCCAGATAAATCGGATGCACGCCGCCCCGCTGCGCAGCCTTGCGGCAGAGGGTGTTCAGGACGATCATATAGTTCTTCTGGTCGCGCAGGGGATTGGAGAAGCGCCTGTCGAGGCTTCCGAAGACAGGGTCCCGTCCCCATTTTGCCGCTTCCTGCGAATCGCCGCGCGCAATCGCGGCCATCATATCCTCTTCGACATCGTACCGGTGCTTTAACAGCGCGGCAGTGTCATTGTCATCGGCAAGCCTTGAATCATCTCTGTAGCTCAGCTCGTCCGTGCCTTTCTCCCGGTAATACCGCACAGTATACGGGCCCGAATCCCGGAAGATCGTAACGCCTAGCGTCTGGATGAAGGCTTCGAGGATATTTTCGCCGCTGATCCTCGGAAGTGTCGAATAATACTGGGAAAACAAATCCGCAAGCGAGGCGGGGATGTTTTCCTTATGGAACAGTTCCCGGATCTGTTCGGGCCCCGGGACCTCCGGCAGATAGGGTCCGATCAGAAACAGAAGAGGCGTCTCCTCCTGCATCAGGGGGATCAGGATGTAATGGCAGCGGAAGCGGTCTGTGACAAACCAGAAAACCCTGCCGGAATAGAGCTCATCCGCGGTAAGCTCATCCAGAAAGGGGACCTGGCTGCCGGCAAGGATCGTCTCCCGAAGGCCCAGGTCCGGACAGTCCATCTTCAGGAGCTGGAGCGTGGTCAGCTTTGTCTGCATATTGATCCGGTTCATAAAATCCTCTGTGAAGTTCAGAAGAATACCGGTCACGGAATCGTTCATACTCTCCTCCTTAGGCGCTTCCTTTGGGGCGGCTATGTCTGCGGAAAATACGATAATATTTGGTAAACATTATACAATATTTTGCCAAGGGAAAAATATACAAATATTATCCTTTCAATAACAAATATCATCATGGCAGAGGGTATTTGTATACGGTACAGTCGTATCAACAAAACCAGAGACGCCGCTTCGGCGGCAGGATTGTACCAGGAAGGGAGTACATAATGAGTAACACAAGCAAGTATGATGTCGGAAACGGTATCCACCGCGTGCCGACATGGCGAATCGCCGGATATGTCCTGAACAATACGGCGACCAACCTGTATCTGTTCATGATGAACTTCATCGCTTACTACATCACCGGCTGGGTAGGCCTGGGCGTAGTCCTTGCGGGAAGCTTCTCCATGATCATGCGTATCTGGGACGGCGTGACAGACCCGTTCATCGGCTTCGTCGTAGACAAGACCAACGGAAAGTTCGGCAAGAACCGTCCGTTCATGGTGATAGGCAATATCATCCTCGCGGTCACGAGCTTCTGCATGTTCTGGTTTATCCCGAAGGTTCCGGCGGGAGCAGGGCGCGTTGCGCTGTTTATTTTCCTCAACCTGCTCTATTACATCGGCTACACATTCCAGTGCATCGTCACAAAGTCCGCGCAGAGCTGCGTGACAAACGACCCGAAGCAGCGCCCTCTGTTCGCGGTTTTCGATGCGATCTTCAATATGATCCTTTTCACCGGCGGCCAGATCGTTATTTCCAGCTATCTCGCTCCGAAGTACGGCGGCTTTACAAATGACATCGGCCTGTTCCATGAACTGTGGACGATCGTGGCAATTGCCTCTGCCGTGTTTACCTGCATCTCCGTTATCTCCATCTGGCCCAAGGACAATTCAAAGTATTTCGGTACAGGCAAACCTCAGATGATCACCTTCAAGGATTACTTCGATGTCATCAAGCACAACAAGGCGATCCAGATGCTGGTCCTGTCCGCCTCCACGGATAAGCTCGGCTCCGCAGCAAGGACCTCTACCGTCACGATCATCATGTACGCAATTGTCGTAGGCAACTACGCTCTCTCCGGCGGCTTCCAGATGTACACCACCATCGGCAATGTAATCTTTATCCTTCTGGGCATCGGCGTCATCGCAACCAGGTTCGGCCAGCGCCGCGCCATGATCCTTTCGAGCTGGATCGCCCTTGTCGGCAATGTCCTGATGGCTCTTCTGTGGATCTTCGGCGATCCCAAAACACTCAACCTCCCCGGATACGAGGGATTTGTCGGCTTCTCGTTCTTCACCGTTGCACTGTTCGTCCTGACCGTTGTCACCGGCGGTTTCCAGCAGGTTGCATCCAACATCGTTATCCCGATGACTGCGGACTGCGCGGATTACGAGACGTACCGCTCCGGCAGATACGTCCCCGGTCTTATGGGAACACTGTTCAGCTTTATCGATAAGATGGTATCCTCTCTTGCTCCGTTTATCGCAAGCGTTCTTCTGGCATCGATCGGCTTCAGAGAGCAGATGCCCGATGTCAACACTCCCTACAGCCCTCAGCTGAAGGCAGTCGGTATTTTCCTGATGTACGGCCTTGTCATCATCGGCCTGATCTTCAACGTCATCGCCATGAAGTACTATCCTCTGACGGCGGAAATGATGGAAGAGGTCCGTGAGAAGATCGCGGCGATCAAGGAAGAATACAACAAGGGCGAAGCATAAGATAAGAAACAGATGTTAAGCCCCGTCCGGGGCAGCCCTGATAACGGGACGCCCCGGGCAGGCGGCATGCAGTCCGGAAGGAGAAAAAGCAATGGGTATGGAAGCAGGGAAAAGCTGGTGGATCAGACTCGGCGAGGCGTACTACGACTTTAAGGAGAGACACACCACACTGAATAAGGTAAACCGCAAGACATATTGCTGGCTCTGCCTTCTGGGAATTGTCGGCGTGCATCATTTCTACGCAAGGCACTGGGTAAAAGGCCTGGTATATCTTGCGATCTGCTGGACCGGAATTTCGGCCGCCATGGGCCTGATCGACTGGATGGCCGCAGTCCCGAAGGAAGCCGATGCGGACGGCAATATTCTGATTTGATTCACCAGCCGAAAGCACGAAGTGCGAAACAATCCGGTGAATAGTTTTTGAAAACATGTGCAAAAGGAGAACGACTATGCTTTATCCTGTACTTACAGCCTCCCGCTTTGTCAGTGATCTCTCAGGCATCTGGGATTTCAGGCTCGACAACGGAAAGGGATTCGAGGAAAGGTGGTATGACGCGCCTCTTGAGGACGCGATTACGATGCCGGTACCGGCCTCCTACAATGACTTAAAGGAGGGCGTCGGCTTCCGGGATCATTACGGATGGGTATTTTACCAGAAGACCATCGCGGTTCCGGCCTACATCCGCAGGGAGCAGAGAGTGTATCTGCGGTGCGACGCCGTTACGCATCACGCAAAGGTGTATCTGAACGGGCAGGAGCTGGCAGAGCATTTCGGCGGCTTCCTTCCCTTCGAGGTGGAGCTGAATGACGCCCTGAAGGACGGAGACAACCTGCTTACGATCGCGGTCGACAACGTGATCGACTACACGACGCTTCCCGTCGGCGGCAAGGCTCCCATGCTGAGCGGACCCATGGGCGGTCAGGGCGTCCCCGCAAAGAAGCAGAACTACCCGAATTTTGACTTCTTCAATTACTGCGGAATTACAAGGCCTGTCCGCATCTGCACATGCCCGAAGACATATATCAGCGATATAACGGTCACTGCCGATGTGGCGGATCCCCTGGCGGACAAGGTAAATGCAGTCCTTCATTACAGTGTGGAAATAAAGGGTGAAAACGCCGCCGCCGCGCCCTGCAGGGTCGAGATTTTCGACAAGGCAGGAAAGAAGGTCGGCGAGGCCAAAGGCACAGACGGCGAAATCGCGCTGGAGGGGGTGACGCTCTGGCAGCCGCTGAAGTCTTACCTTTATACGGTAAAGGTTACCGCGGGCGAAGATGTCTATGAGCTTCCCTACGGCATCCGCACTGTCAAAGTCGACGGGACAAAGTTCCTGATCAACGGAAAGTCATTTTATTTCAAGGGCTACGGCAAACACGAGGACACCTTCCCCGGCGGACGCGGCATGAACATGCCGATGTACGTAAAGGATATGTCCCTCATGAAGTGGCAGGGCGCCAACAGCTTCCGCTGCAGCCATTATCCGTACAGCGAAGAGATGATGCGCCTTGCGGACGAGGAAGGCTTCGTTGTCATCGACGAGACAACGGCGGTCGGCGTCAACCTTGACTTCGGCGGCGGCGCGAACTTTAACGGGCAGAAGGTGTCCACCTTCGATCCCGAGCACGGCGTAAAGACCTTCGAGCATCACAAGGACGTCATCCGTGACCTGATTTCGCGCGACAAGAACTATGCCTGCGTCGTGATGTGGAACATTGCGAACGAGCCGGATTCCTACAGCGATGCGGCGTATGATTACTTTAAGCCGCTTTATGACCTCGCGCATGAACTGGATCCCCAGAACAGGCCCTGCACGCTGACCAGCGTCCAGATGGCAGGAGGTCCGGATACGGACAAGTCCGCCATCCTCTCGGATGTCATCTGCCTCAACCGCTACTACGGCTGGTATGTGGGCGGCCCGGATATCGAAGGACCCTGCGGCCTGCTCAGGAATGAGCTGAAGGAGTGGGAGAAGATCGGAAAGCCGCTCGTTATCACCGAATACGGTGCGGACACCGTCATGGGCTTCCACGACGTTACGCCCGTCATGTACACCGAGGAGTACCAGCTCGACTATTACAAGGGCAACAACGCGGTGCTCGATGAATTCGGCTTTGTCGTAGGAGAGCAGGTCTGGAACTTCGCGGATTTCGCGACCAGCCAGGGGATGCTCCGCGTCCAGGGCAACAAGAAGGGACTCTTCACAAGAGACCGCAGGCCCAAGCTCGCCGCGCATTATTTCCGCGACAGATGGAACAGCATTCCGGATTTTGAATACAAGTGATCCGTCCGGGAAACAAGCCGGAGATACAGAGCGGGACACAAACCGGAAAAATAATACAAAACGGCGGGGCCATGACGATTGTCACGGTCCCGTTTTTCTGTGTTCCGCTGGAGACGGCGCACAATCATTCCTGCCTGCAAGTGAAAAGCGCCGGGTGGAGTTTGAATTGTGCACAACCGGTTATAGATGTATAATAAACCGTTCAGGCTGCGCTTTTCTTTCTCTGCGCGGTGCAGTGAAAGCAGCCGGAGTTACGGGGTTTTATGGAGAAATTCAGCGTCAGAAAACCGTATACGATTCTTGTCGCTGTCATCATGATTCTTGTACTGGGCATTGTGTCCGTCATGAACATGACGACGGATCTTCTGCCGTCTATTTCCCTTCCTTATTTAATGGTCATCACAACCTATCCCGGCGCGAGCCCGGAGCGTGTCGAGGCAACCGTGTCGGCGCCGATGGAGGCCGCCCTCGGAACGGTTTCGGGCGTCGCGAATGTTTTCAGCGTCAGCGCGGAAAACTATTCCATGACGCAGCTGGAGTTCGAGGACGGGACGGATATGGATTCTGCCATGGTCAAGGTTTCCTCGACCGTGGAGCAGGTCCGCGCGCAGCTTCCGGACGGTGTCGGGACGCCCGGCATCATGGAGCTGTCCCTGGACATGATCGCGACGATGTACGTGGCGGTCGGCTACGAGGGATACGATATCTATGAGCTCTCGGACTATGTCAAAAACGACCTGATCCGCAGAATCGAGCGCGTCGACGGCGTGGCGTCGGTAACGGGCGTCGGCCTTGTCGAAAAGACGATCCTGGTGGAGCTCGACGATTACAAGATTGGCCGCTTAAACGACAGGATCCTTTCCAAAACAACGGAGGGCCTGGAGGAGGCAGGGCAGCAGCTCGATGACTACATCGCCATGGTAGAGGCGGGGGAAAAGGAGCTCGAAAAGCAGCAGAGCTCCTTCGGCGACCAGGTGGCCGGCGGCCTGACGAGCCAGATGGAGCAGCCGCTCCAGGATGTCACGCTCAAGGCAAAACAGGGAATGGTCGACCTGATCCTTGAGATCGAGGATCTGGAAAAACAGCTCGAGGAGCTCGAAGCACGGATGGAAAAAAGCAGCGGCAGGGCGGATGTCTACCGGCAGGCCTTCGCCGATGCGGGAGACAGCTTCCGGCAGGGCATTATTCTCGCTGTCATGGACATCAAGACCGCGCTGGAGGGACTCCAGGAGGCCCGCGGCCGGATGACCGAGGCCTTCCGGAATCTCCAGAGCGCGTTTGAACAGATCCGGAAGGGCGGCACCTCTTCGCAGAAGGATCTGGAAGCCGCGGTGAAGATCCTTCGCGACGCGATACAGAATGCGCAGCAGAACGCGGATGATTACCAGGCGGCCCTGACGGCGGTCAGGGATGCGGTCCGGGGCCTTCTTGATAAGATCGGCGATATGGAGCTGCCGCCGGACGCGGACCGGGAGGCCTTGGAGGAGAGCCTGAATCTTCTTCTGGGATACCTGGAGGAGACGGGCGAAACCCTTGCCGGCATCATGCGCGAGGTCGCAGAGCAGGCCGGAGGGGAGGCGGCGGAAATAACCCCCGAGCTGCAGGAGAAGATCACAAAGTTTATTAACGAGCTCGAGGAGTCCGGAAGCCTTGAGACGGCGCTGAAGACGCTGATCGAGTCCGATCCCTTCATAGTTAAGGTAAAAAATGCCGTAAACACGATCACCGGGACGGGTGAGTCGGCGTCGGCGAAGATCAAAAAGGCCATCGCACAGCTGTCGGGCCTTCGGGATATTTTCCAGGAAATTTCCGCCAACATGAACGGACAGAGCTCCCAGCTCTTTGCGGCGGGCATCGCCCGGATTGCGGAAATCCTCCCCGCCATCAAGGCGGATATCGAGTCGATCGCGGAGGAAATCAGCAAAAACACGCCGAAGGAAGCGGATATCGAGCAGGCGATCCAGCAGATCAAGTACCAGATCGCCCTGATTTACCAGAAGGCGGATGAGATTCCGCAGATCACCGTTCCCGCGGGCAGCGCCATCGCGATGCTGACGCAGGGACAGCTGGACGCTGCGGTCGGATTTTCACAGGCGGATATCCAGCTCGCCCAGTACAAGGCGCAGCTCGCCCAGGCGAGGGAGCAGTACGACACGATCCGCGCGCAGGCATTAAAGAGCGCGAACCTGGACAGCCTGATCTCCGCCCAGACCCTGTCACAGCTGATTTATGCCCAGAACTTTGCCATGCCGGCGGGCTATATTGACGACGCGCAGGACAATACCTGGCTTTTGAAGGTCGGCGAGGAGTACGGCTCTCCGGAGGATATCGAGACGGCGCTTCTTGCGGACGTCGAGGGGATCGGCGTCATCCGCCTGACCGATGTTGCGAACGTAACCGTCATCGACAACGCCGACGAATACTACACAAGACTGAACGGGAACGACGCGGTCGTCCTTGCCGTTTTCAAGGGCTCCACTGCGGGCACGAACATGGTTTCCCGCGGAGTCAATGCCGCCTTCGATGAGCTGACGGGCGAGGATGAGAATCTCAACATCGTCTACCTGATGGACCAGGGAAGCTACATCACGCTCATTGTGAAGGACCTTCTCTCGTCGATGGTGCTCGGCGCGCTCCTTGCGATCATTGTCCTTGCCCTGTTCCTTCGGGACGTGAGGCCGACGCTGATGGTCGGCATCAGTATTCCTTTGTCGGTCCTGTTTACCATGGTGCTCATGTACTTTACGGACCTGAGCCTGAATATCATGACCCTTTCCGGCCTCTCGCTCGGAATCGGAATGCTGGTCGACAACTCCATCGTCGTCATGGAAAACATCATGCGTCTTCGCCAGCGCGGAATTACGGCCGCCCGGGCGAGCGTGCAGGGCGCGAAACAGGTTTCGAACTCCATCGTGGCCTCCACGCTGACGACCATCTGCGTCTTCCTGCCGATGGTGTTTACAAACGGAACGGTCAGGGAGCTCCTGCTGCCGATGGCGCTGTCCATCACCTACTGCCTCACCGCCTCCCTCATCGTGGCGATGACCGTGGTCCCCAGCTCTGCTTCCGTGATCCTTCGAAGGGTCAGGCAGCCGAAGGAAGGGTTCTTCTCCAGGCTTCTGGACAGATACGGAAGGCTCCTGGATCTGTCGCTCGATCATAAGCTGATTCCTCTCGGCATTGCGACGGGGCTTCTTGCCCTCGGCATTATCCGCCTGATCCAGATGGGAATCGTCATTCTCCCGGAGATGGCCGGTGACAATATCCAGCTTTCCGTGGAGACGCCGGAGAAAACCGACCGGCTTATTGCGTATGCCCAGGCGGACGAGGTCATGGACAGAGTCATGACCGTTGACGGCGTAAAGGACGTCGGCATGATGGACCAGAGCTCGACGGCGGGCCTTGTCTCATCCCTTGCGGGCGGCAGCGCACAGGTCGGTTCCTACATCGGATACATCACGGTGGATGAAGGGCTCGGCACCGACGATATTGAAACACTGGTTTTGAATATTCAGGAAGCAACAAAGGATCTGGAGAGCGAGGTCAGCGTCTCCGCATCCATGATGGGGGATCTGAGCAGCTTCATGTCATCCGGCCTTACCGTAAATGTATACGGGCAGGACCTGGACAAGCTCGCGGGGATCGCAAAGGACGTCGAGAGCATGGTCATCCGCACGGAGGGCTTTGAAAACACCGCCGTCGGCACGGACCAGCAGGAGGCGTCGCTCCACCTGATTATCGATAAGGACAAGGCCATGCAGTACGGCCTTACCGTCGCGCAGATTTATATGCAGATCGCGGGAAAGCTGACGACGGAGGTCAGCTCGACGCAGGTCACGGTCGACGGCGTCAACCTGAACGTGCTGATCCGTGACGAGACCAATGTCATCACCCGCGAAAACCTGATGGACATGGAGTTCACCGGCCAGTCCCAGGGCCAGTCCGCCGCCGGCATGTCCGGAATGGGCGGTATGTCCGGCGGGATGAGCGGCATGTCCGGAATGAGTGGGATGTCCGGCGGGATGAGCGGAATGTCCGAAATGAGTGGAATGGCCGGCGCGTCCTCCGGCATGGGCGGGATGAGCCTCGGCTCCGAAGCCATGTCCGGAATGAGCGGAATGAGCGGTATGTCCGGGATGAGCCTTTCGGGCGACTCCGCATCCTCTTCCGATATGTCGGGACTTATGTCCATGTTCGGGATGTCGGCGCAGGACGAGAGTGCGTCAGGGACCGGTGATGAAGCCGGTGAGCATTCGGACGGCAGCGGGCCGGAGGAAGGCGACGCTGCACAGGGCGGCTCCTCCGGGCAGGAGGTACAGGTCCACAAGCTCTCGGAGTTTGCGACAATTGAAGAGACGACGGCGCCCGCGTCGATCCGGCGCGAGAACATGGTCCGCTACACGACCGTGACCGCCGATACAAAGGAAGGATACAATACCACACTGCTCTCCCGCGGCTTGAATGCAGAGCTGGAGAAATACAACAGGACACTTCCGGGCGGATATTCCGCCGCACTCGGCGGCGAAGCGACGCAGGTCCAGGATATGATTCAGCAGATGTCGCTGCTTCTGCTCCTGGCGCTCATATTTATTTACCTTGTCATGGTCGCCCAGTTCCAGAGCCTGCTGAGTCCGTTTATCATTCTCTTTACCGTACCGCTTGCGTTTACGGGCGGAATGATCGGCCTGATCTTCTCCGGCGAGCAGCTCTCTCTCCTGTCTCTGATGGGCTTCCTGGTGCTGATGGGAACGGTCGTCAATAACGGTATTGTCTTTGTCGACTACACGAACCAGCTGCGCATCGGAGGCGTGGACCGCAGGAGCGCTCTGATTGCGACGGGCAAGACCAGAATGCGCCCGATCCTTATGACAACCTTGACTACGGTCCTTGCCATGATGCAGATGATTGTCGGCGACGGCATGGGCGCCCAGATGGGCAAGGGCATGGCCATCGTCATTGTCGGCGGCCTGGTCTATTCCACCCTGATGACACTTTTCATCGTACCCATCATGTACGATATCCTGTTCAAAAAGCCGCCTCTTTCCGTTGACGTCGGCGACGACCTGGACGACATGCCCGACGACGCGGCAGAACTCATCAGCCGCATGGAGGAGGAAAACGCTGCGGCGGAGCTTCGCGCCCGCGGTGAGGAAAAGTACGATGTGTCGGGGGCTCCCGGCCGCGAGGAGGAAGTGTACTACAGAAACGAGCCCGGGAATATGGATCTGCCGGACGAGCCTGACCCGCAGGATCCCGACGAGAGCATAGAGTTTTTTGATATTTAAAGACCGGCGGCAGGTCCCCGGTTTTCTTCTCTCCTTTTTCTTGCACAAATCCATAATTTGAGCAAATAATATAAATTGACGCAAACTGACGCGGGTTTGCAGCCCGCATACAAGGCCGGAAGCCGGTTTTTCCTTAAACGGAAGGGTCGGCGCGAGGGAGTAAATCCTTTCCGGTCCTGAACCGGCACGGGGGAGAGCGGATGAAATAATGGCCGCGCCGTGCCGAATCCGAAGGAGGGAGCTTCATGTTCGGAAAAGAAAAAACCTGCTATGACGGGTATCTTCTGCGCACACTGGATCCGGTTGTTTTCCTGATGCCGTACATCATGCCGAGGAGAACGGACAGCGAGTCAAAGATTGACCTGGACCTGGACCTGACGAAGGTGGAGGAGTTTATCAAACAGCACAGGGAAGATATTCCGGGGCTGACCCTGTACCACATTGTATTTGCCACGATCGTGAGGGCGGCGGCGGTCACGCCGGAAATCAACCGGTTCATCACGGGGAACCGGATTTATCAGAGAAGAACTGTCCGGATCTCGATGATGATCAAAAAGCATCTGGAAATCAACGGGCGTGAGACCACTATTTTCCCTGTATTCGAGACCTCGGATTCGCTGAAGGAGATTGTGGAAAAGACAAACCGCCTGGCAGAGGAAGCGCTTGCAAAGCTCGATGACGACAGCAACGGGTTTGACAACCTGACCAGTATCCTGTACGCGGTCCCGCCCTTTGTCCTTCGCGCATTTATCGGCTTTATGATGTTTCTGGACAGGCACGGCTGGCTCCCGAAAAAGCTGGTCGACCTGCAGCCCTTCCACAGCGGCTTTTTTGTCACCAACGTCGGTTCCATCGGCCTGCCGGTTATTTACCATCATCTGTATGAGTTCGGAACGACCTCGGTCTTTGTCAGCATCGGCAAAAAGGAGGTCACCAGCAAGCTTCTGCCGGACGGCAGTGTAAAGACCTACAAGGTGCTGCCTCTTCGCGCGGTGGTCGACGACCGTATCTGCGACGGCTTCACCTACGCCTGCGCATTCAAGACGATCCGCAAATGCTTCCGCAATCCGGAGATTTTGCTGGAGGGATATAAGGAAAAGGTTTGATATATGAGTAACAGCAGCAACAGGACAATGGTGCGTGACCTGACGCAGGGGAGCGTCGTAAAGCAGCTGTATTTTTTTGCGATGCCCCTGTTCGTGGCGAACGCCCTGCAGGCAGTTTACAATCTGGTGGACATGGTTGTCGTCGGTCAGGTGATCGGCGGCGCGGGAATGAGCGCGGTTTCGATCGGCGGTGACGTCCTGCATCTTCTGACCTTCCTGGCGATGGGCTTTTGCGGCGCGGGGCAGGTCATTATCGCGCAGTTTGTCGGCGCGAAGAGAGCGGACGATGTGAGAAAGCTGATCGGGACGATGTTCACGTTCCTTCTGGGAATATCGCTCCTGATTGCGATTATCTGCTTTGCGCTCCGCTATCCGATACTGGACCTTCTCAATACGCCGGCCGAATCCTACGATTACACGATGGATTATATGGTGACCTGCATCGCGGGTCTCGTCTTTATCTACGGGTATAACATAGTTTCCGCAATTTTAAGGGGCATGGGCGATTCCAGGCGGCCGTTCATTTTCATTGCGATCGCGGCCGTGCTCAACACCGTCCTTGACCTCTTCTTTGTGGGAGTCCTGCATATGGCGGTTTTCGGGGCGGCGCTTGCAACCGTTATCGGACAGGGCGTGAGCTTTATTATTTCCCTTGTCTATCTGTACAGGCACAAAGAGAGCTTCGGCTTTGATTTTTCCCCGGCGTCCTTCCGGATTGACGTACCGGTCCTCCGGCGCCTGCTCTCACTCGGCATTCCCATGGCGATTCAGTCCGCGGCGATCAATATTTCCAAGATTGTCCTGATGAGCTGGATTAATTCGGAGGGCATGATCTTCTCGGCCCTGTCGGGAATCTACAACAAGACCGGAATGATGATGGGAATTGTTTCCAATTCGTTTACTACCGCGGGGAGCTCCATGGTCGGCCAGAATATCGGGGCAAAGCGCTATGAGCGTGTTCCGAAGATCATCGGCGTTGTCCTTGCCTCCGGGCTCGTCTTCTCCACGGTTATCTCTGTGATCGTGCTGGCGTTCCCGAAAGCGATCTGCGAGATGTTCACAAGCGACGCGGCGGTTCTTGCGCAGTCTTCCCTGCTCATCATCCCGATCGTTCTGAATGCCTACGGCGCCGCAACGCGCTCAGGCGCATTCGCGATCATCAACGGTTCCGGCAATTCCAGGCTGAACCTCCTCGTGGCGATCCTTGACGGCATGATTGCGAGAGTCGGCCTTGCCGCCCTCTTCGGCTTCGGCCTGGGCCTTCGGTGCCAGGGCTTCTGGTACGGCGATTCCCTTGCGGGCTTCATGCCGATGGTCATCGGAGGAGTCTTCTTCCTGTCCGGGAAGTGGAAAAAGCCCCGTGAAGGGTATGGAAAAAAGAAATAACAGCAAATTTCCCTGCCCGGGGAAAGAACTGGAGCAGTCTCGCGGCAGGGCCATGAAGGGAGTAACGCAGAATGAATCAGACAATTGAAAAGCTGCTTGGCGGCGAATACGAGAACCACATGCTGCCGTTCTTCTGGCAGCACGGAGAGGATGAGGAAACGCTGCGCGATTATATGCGCGCGATCAGTGAGGCGAACTGCGGAGCCGTCTGCGTGGAGAGCCGCCCGCACCCGGATTTCTGCGGCGAAAAGTGGTGGGCGGACATGGGTGTCATTCTGGGCGAAGCCGGAAAGCGCGGCATGAAGGTCTGGATCCTGGACGACAGCCACTTCCCGACAGGCTTTGCGAACGGTGCAGTCAAAGACAAGCCGGCAGAGCTTCACCGGCAGAGTGTCTGTGCGGCACCCGTTACCTTCGAAGGCGGGGCGCGGACCGTATCCCTTTTGGCGGAGGGCATGATCCCGCCGGAATTTAAGCCGGCGAATGTCATGGAGCAGTATATCCTGTCCGGGCTCCTTAAAGATGCGCCGCATTTTGACGACGATAAGGTAATCGCCGTGACGGCGGTGAACGCAGAGAGCAAAGAGACGCTCTTCCTGCCCGTCCCCGAAAAGGGAGAGCCCCTGGTCTTTGAAAAGCCCGAGGGGACCTGGACGGTATATGTCATCGGCCTTTCCAGGAACTGCGGCCCGCACAGGGAATATATCAACATGCTCGATCCCGAGAGCGTCCGGATCCTGATCGATGCGGTTTACGAGCCGCACTGGGCGCACTATAAGGAAGATTTCGGAAAAACGATCGCAGGCTTTTTCTCGGACGAGCCCGAGATCGGCAACGGGCACCTGTATTATTTCGACAACCTACTCGGGACCGACCAGGACCTGCCCTTCGCCCGCACAATGCCTGCGGAGCTGGAGAAGCGCCTCGGCAGCAGCTGGGCAAACCTTCTGTATCTTCTTTGGGAAAATAACGCCGACCCGGATGAGACGGCGCGTGTACGGCACGCGTACATGGACGCGGTGACGCAGCTCCTTCGCGAGAATTTCTCGAGGCAGATCGGCGCATGGTGCCGCGCGCACGGCGTCAAATATATCGGCCACATGATTGAGGACAACAACGCCCATGCCCGCACCGGTTCCAGCCTCGGGCACTATTTCCGCGGTCTCGACGGCCAGGACATGGCGGGCATCGATGATATCGGCGGACAGGTCCTGCCCCAGGGAGAGGACGAGCCGACCCAGGGCATGGTGGGAATGAGCCGCGACGGCGAATTCTATCACTATATGATGGCCAACCTTGCGGCCAGCGGCGCCGCCATCCAGCCGGAAAAGCACGGCGATGCGATGTGCGAAATCTTCGGCGCCTACGGCTGGGAGGAGGGCGTCCGCCTGGAAAAATATCTTGCGGACCATTTCCTTGTAAACGGAATCAACTGGTTTGTCCCGCACGCCTTCTCGCCGGCGCCGTTCCCGGATCCGGACTGCCCGCCGCATTTCTATGCGCACGGACACAACCCGCAGTACCGGCACTTTGCGGCGCTGATGGCCTACATGAACCGCATTGCAACGCTGACAAGCGGCGGCGTAAGGAAGGCTTCGTATGCCATTCTCTATCACGGCGAGAGCGAGTGGATGGGAGAAGCGATGCTGAGCCAGAAGCCCGCAAGAAAGCTTGCCGAGGCGCAGATCGAATTTGATACCCTTCCCTCCGACGTCTTTGCGGAGAGGGAGCGCTATCATACACAGACCGGAAAGACGCTGAAGGTCAATACGCAGGAATACAGGGCCCTCATCGTCCCGAAGGCAGCCTACATCACAAAGGAAGCTGCCGCTGCGGTCAGTGAGCTCACCGAAAAGGGCTGCCCTGTTTACTTTATTGAGGAGAGACCCGCGGGCGTAACGTCGGGCGAGGTCATCGGCCTTGACGGGCTTGTGGGAAAACTGCAGCAGGACATCGTGTTTACCCCTGAGGAGGCCCACATCCGCGCGATGCACTATAAGGGAAAGGCCGAAGTTTACTTCTTCGTCAACGAGGCGGCGGAGCCTTACCGCGGGAGTGTCAGGATCCCGTATGACGGACCCGCCTATATCTACGACGCCTGGGAAAACAGGATCTATGACGCAGGTCTTAAGGACGGGAAGATGGATATCGAGCTTCTGCCACTGCACAGCTGTCTCCTCATCCTCGATGAGCCGGATGCGGCAAAGCTTGAAAAGCCTGCAGTGTGCTGCGGAAAAGAACAGGTGCTGACCACATGGAAGAGAAGCCTTTGCAGAGCCATCGACTATCCGGAATTCGAGGGTGCAAAGGAAGTAACGCTCCCGGACGAGCTTTCGAAGGAGGAGCCCTTCTTCTCCGGCTATGTCCGCTATGAGACCAGCCTGGACTGCCCGGAGGCGCCGGCAGCAGGAGCTGCCGGAGACGGAACCTGCGGCAGCGACAAACCCTGCGGCAGCGTCGTCCTCGAGGTGACGGATGCGCACGAGGGCGTCGAGGTATTTGTCAACGGGAAGAGCTGCGGAATCCAGATCGCGCCGCCGTTTGTCTATAACATCACGCCGTATCTGCAGAAGGGTGAAAACAAGGTCGCCATAGAAGTCGCGACCACGCTCGAAAGAGCAATGTTTGAGCTTAACAAAGACAATCCGCAGGCGCGGATGCGCGGATTAAAAGAGCCCGCGAATCCCTCGGGAATTAACGGGCTTGTAAAGCTGTATTTCCAATAATAACGGAAACAAAAGGGGCAGGGAAAAGCAAGAGAATTCAAGCTTTTCCCTGCCCCGATGGCATTCCGGCTGCTTAATATCCGAAGACCTGCACGGCCTCCTTCATGTTGTCCCTGATGGCGACGCCGAAGGGGCACCTCGTCTCGCAGGCGCCGCACTGGATGCAGTCCGAGGCGTGGCGCTCAAGGAGAGCGTAGTGCTCGCGGACGGTCTCGGGGATCCTTCCCTGCGACTTTGCAAGGTGCAGGAATTTGGTCACGTCCGCGATATCGATGCGCTGCGGGCAGGGCTCACAGTGGCTGCAGTACATGCAGTGCCCGACCCAGGAAACCCTGGGGAAGCTCGCAAGCGCGGCCGCATAATCCTTTTCTTCATCGGAAGCGTCGCAGTAAGCGGCGCTTTCTTCAAGCTGCTGCACACTGTGCGCGCCGCACAGGGCTGTTGCGACGGCGGGCCGTGAGAGCGCATAGGCGATGCACTGATTGACCGTCAGCGATACGCCCGCGATCTGGTTGCTGCCAAGGAGCTCGCCTCCCGCGAAGGGCTTCATGACAGTGATGCCGACGCCCCGTGCCTGGCAGATCTCATACAGGCGCTGCCTGTCGGGATCCATGTTCGTCAGGTGCTCCGTGTAATTCCTGTCCGCCCAGATTTCTTCCACATCCTCATTCGCAGGCTGCAGGTCATAGCAGGGATTGACGGAGAACATGAGGACCTCGATCCCTCCCTCGATGACCGCCCTTTCTGCGACCAGCGGATTGTGGCTGGACATGCCGATATGTCGGATGCGCCCCTCCTCCTTCAGCTTTCTTGCAAAGTCGAGGATGCCGTTATTTACAATAGACTCCCAGTCCGACATCGCATCGCAGTAGTGGATCATGCCGACGTCAAGATAATCCGTATCCAGAAGCCGCATCATCTCCTCGAACCCGGCCTTCGTCTCTTCAAGATTCCTGGTCCGAAGGTACTGGCCGCCCTTCCAGACGGAGCAGATGTGCGACTGGATGATGAACTGCTCTCTCCTCCCCTTCAGGGCCTTCCCGACCGCGGCGCGCATCTGCGGGTCGGAGGCATAGAGGTCAAAATAGTTGACTCCGAGGCGCTGCGCCGCATCGAAGAGCCTGCCGCACATGGCATAGTCATCCTCCTCAAAGCCCTCGCACCCCATTCCGATCACGCTGACTTTCAGGCCGGTTGTTCCAAGTTCACGATAAATCATAGCTGTCTCCTCCCATCCATATCAGTGCCCGTGCGGGACCTTTTCTCTCATCTCCTTTTCGGCGCCGGTATCTGCCCGGAAGAGTCCGGCAAAGACAATGGCAAGGAAAATAACGCTGCCCCAGATCGAGCGGTATGAAAATACCCGGCAGCTTACGGTCGAAACCACGGCGCCGGCAATGAAATACAAAATCAGCTGGCCGTGAACGCCAAAGCGCCTCCGGTCCTCGGCTCTGCCCTGCTGCAGGTATCTCGCGGAGTAATATCCGACCTCCCGGATGTGGTTCGTGACAAACGTCGTCGCCGCGGACACACCCTGCACCTGCCGGAAGGTGTTGAACTGCATCGAGCAGATGAAGTTCAGCGCGACCTGGCAGATCTGGTCGGGCCACTCTGCAGGCATAAGGCCCAGCAATACTACAACCAGAGCCTCAAACCCGATAAGGAGCGTCTCAAACCGCAGAAGATGGAACCTGCGCACGCTCTTTTCCAGAGACTCCGATATAAACGCACCGGCAAAATAAGCTCCGATCGGCAGCAGCAGGTAAGCGGCCTTTGACCACTCCCCGTTTCCCAGAGCCATCGCGAACAGCACGACATTCGCCGTCTGCGCGTTGCAGAATACGCCTCCCCGAAGGAAAAAGGTATAAGCGCCGAACCATCCCGCAACGAAGATCAGCAGGTGATATACCCATTCCTTCTCGCATTCAAGAAATTCTTTATTATTTTCCATATCCGGACAAAATACCCCCGGCAATCCTGTTTTCCCGGAACATGCTCCCGGAACCAGTCTTTCAAAAACTTATTTTCCCAGAACCACAAAGGACTGGGGCTCCAGTGTAAGGGTGCCTCCCTCAAGGCTCCCGTGCCCGATTTCAAAAACTGTCCCGGAAATTTCCAAAATTCCGGGCACCGCGGAAAGATCCGCCGATGCAGCGTTTACGGAAGGATTGACCGCAAGGATCAGATTCCCCCTCTGATAGACAAAGGGCCTTCCCTCTTCGCTGCAAAGAACCGCAAAAGGCGCGTCGGCCTTAAGGTCCTCCTGATCATGCCGGAGCGCCAGGATTTTCCGCACGGTATTTAACAGGGAATCGGGATCCTTGCCGCACTTTTCGACGGTAGGCGCGTCCGCGCTCCCATCGACGGGAAGATAGAGATCCTCCTTTTTACCCTTCGAAAAGCCGAGATTATCACTGCTATCCCACTGCATCGGGGAGCGCGAGCCGGTGCGGGTGTAGCCGCCCTCCTTCGTGGGAAGATCCAGGTAGCGCATGCCGATCTCGTCCCCGTAATACAGGAAGGGAACGCCGGGCATTGTGAAAATCATTGCGTAGGCGATTTTCAGCTCGTCCTCGCCGAGATTGTAGCGCGGACGGGTTGTGTCATGGTTGCAGGTGATGAGGGAAATATATCCGTCGTTTTTGGTGTCCTCGTAGCGCGGAATATACTCATCCAGGAAGCGGTTAATGCCGGCGCCGCCTTCCTTTTTAAAATAGCTGTGGTCCTCGCCGGAGTCATAATCGCGAAGGAGCACGGAGTAGCCGTTGCCCGGCCAGTTAAGATAAAAGTCACAGTCATAACCGGCCTTCAGCGAGAGCTGCGGATCGTTCCATTCCGCAATCAGGACGGACTCGGGGAATTCCAGGTCCAGCATGCGCCGCACATCGCGCCAGATGGCACACGTGCCGGTCTTTTTTTCATCATCCTTTTTGACCAGCGAGGACGCCATGTCCACGCGGAAGCCGTCGCACCCGCGGCTGAGCCAGAAGCGCATGATGTCCTTTAAGGCCTCCCTTGTCGCGATCGCCGCCGGGTGATTGTACGGCAGCTCCCAGCGCTTCTCCGGGTGAAGGTACCCGTAGTTGAGCGCAGGCTGGCACTTGAAGAAATTGATGGTGAAGGTGCCGTTTCGCTCGCATCCCCCGCCGATATGGGGAAGGCCGTTGCCCCCTTCGATCCAGAAATCCGTCCAGATATACCGGTCGGAATACTCGTTCT
>ODAI010376069.1_pt1 | contig 23956 bp, 24 predicted proteins | sample 1539321 | NCBI WGS metagenome assembly ODAI01 (sample SAMN02144231, study PRJEB22623) | gut metagenome | biome: sheep rumen | host: Ovis aries | place: New Zealand | reverse complement strand
GCTATCGACATAAAAGCCGGACGTCACCCTGTTGTAGAGCTTATGCTCACGGACGAGGTCTTTGTGCCGAACGACGTACATATCGACACCAAGTCTGACCGTATGTCGATTATCACAGGACCGAATATGTCTGGTAAATCCACATATATGCGCCAGACCGCACTCATCGTCCTTATGGCTCAGATAGGCAGCTTCGTGCCTGCCGACTCAGCTAAAATATCGGTGGTGGACAAGATCTTCACCCGTGTCGGAGCTTCCGATGACCTCACAGCCGGACAGTCCACATTTATGGTGGAAATGAGCGAGGTCTCGGATATTCTCAAGAATGCTACTCCCAACAGCCTTGTCATTCTCGATGAGGTGGGACGCGGTACTTCGACCTTTGACGGCGTGAGCATTGCCCGTGCCGTTGCGGAGCACATCTGCACCTCTAAAAAGCTCGGCTGCAAGACTCTCTTCGCTACCCACTACCACGAGCTCATCGGTCTTGAGAACGAGCTTGAGGGTGTCAAGAATTACAGCATTGCCGTGAACAAGCACGGCGGTACGATACGCTTCCTGCGAAAGATAGTCCGCGGCGGAGTTGATGAGAGCTACGGCGTTGATGTTGCGAAGCTGGCGGGACTTCCTGCGAAGGTGGTCAGCCGTGCGAGGGAGCTGCTTGAGGAAATGGAGCGTTCCCACGCTGCTGAACGCACAAACGCTGCTCCGGCAGATACAGAGCAGATGAGCTTCGGAGCAGTAAACAGCGAAAAGGCTCTCGATATGCTGAAAAAGACCAACATCGACGAGCTCTCCGACGCTGAGTGCAGGGAGCTTCTGAAGGATATGCTCAGCACTATCGAAAACTGAACTACGATATTACAGGAGGAATGGAAATGCCTGCATATTTCAGCATAGTTTTGGAATTTGACCGCGATGATATAGGCGTGAATACCGTTGACGAGCTCTGCTTCTATATGAAGCACGCCGGTCTCGCTTTCAGAGCCGGAGCGTGGGGCGCAGAAAAGCTCACACAGGGCGAGATAACCGCTCATAATCAGGAGCTGCTCCTGCACGATTTCGAGCCCGATCCGAATGATGACCACGGCGACAGATATTATCAGTCCGAGTTTGACCTTGACGGCTTCTCGGGCGCAAGGGGCTTTTATCTGAACAACACTCCCTCGGACGGCAGATACGAGTATGTGCTCGTGATACCCGAGGAGGAGGTCTACGACGAGAACGAGCCTAAGGCTCTGAAAAAGGAGACGGCAGACAAGCTGCTCCACCTCTTAACGTGGATATGGCATATGCCGTCGATACGCACGATACAGACCTTCCACGAGAAGTGCGACGGCATCACTCCCGAGACGGAATTCGCTGACGGCGGACTTCCTCAGGCTCACCCCTACGCGATAGTCAGCGAGAAGCAGCTCAAAAATATCAGCACTGAGGGCTTTGAGGTGCAGCCTTTTCACTTCGGCGGCATCATACTGACAAACAAGAAATACAAATTAATATAGATCGGAGAGGATATAATGAAAAAAGCAATGACGATCTCCTATGAAGTCGGCAATAATCTCTATCTCAATTTCACGAACAAATGTCCGTGCAACTGCACGTTCTGCATCAGGACTCACGCTGACGGCGCATACGGTTCTGATCCGCTCTGGCTCGAGCATGAGCCGTCAATGGACGAGATAAAGGCTGACCTCGGAAAGCACGATCTTACCAAGTATGACGAGATAGTTTTCTGCGGATACGGCGAGCCTACCGAGCGCCTTGATGCTGTTACAGAGACTGCCGGCTGGCTGAGGGAGAAGGGCTGCAAAAAGCTCCGTATCAACACAAATGGTCTCGGCGATCTTGTCAACGGCAGGAGCATTGCCGGCGAGCTCTGTGAAGCACTGGACGTTATTTCCGTCAGCCTCAATGCAGGCACAAGGGACGAGTATATGAAGGTGACACGCCCGAGGTTTGACAATGCGTGGGAGGCTATGCAGCAGTTCACTGCGGACTGCGTTAAGACAGGCAGCGCTGAGGTCATAATGTCGGTCGTTGACGTTATCCCGGAGGAGCAGATAGAGGCTTCGCGGAAGGTCGCAGAGAAGCTCGGAGCAGTTCTCCGTATCCGAACATTCGATGATTGATGTGCAGGGTGCATAATTTTCAACAATTCAATTTGTGTAAGATTTTGCAGGAGCGCTATGGAAATCTCCGGCAGGATATGGTATAATAGAATTAGGTTTTTCCGTCCGGTATAAGGACAAAACCCATAGACTGACAGGAGGAACAGATATGGATCACAAAAAGATCATTATAGCTGCTGCGGCTGCGACAGTTTTTACACTCAGCGCAACTGCTGCTTGTATAGTCGTTTGCAGGCGGTTATTCGAGAAAAACTACATTCCCGTCAGCGATTTTAATCGTTAATTTTTATAAAAGAAGGTTGAATAAAATGGAAATCAAATTCGTTAAAGCAGACAAGCTCAAGGCTAAGCCCCAGCCCGGCGACAAGCTCGGCTTCGGTCACATCTTCACAGACTATATGCTGGTAATGCCTTATGATGAAGGTCAGGGTTGGCACGATCCTGAGATCCGCCCCTATGCTCCTATCGAGCTCTCACCTGCCGCTATGTGTCTCCACTACGGTCAGGAAGTATTCGAGGGACTCAAGGCTTACAGAACTGCTGACAATAAGGTACAGCTCTTCCGTCCGCAGGAGAACTTCAAGAGACTCAACCAGTCCAATCAGAGACTCGTTATCCCCGAGCTCCCTGAGGATCTCGCACTCAACTGCCTTATGGAACTCCTCAAGGTCGAGAAGGACTGGGTTCCCTCAAAGGAAGGCGAGTCACTCTATATCCGTCCTTTCATAATCGCTGTTGATCCTTTCCTCGGCGTTAAGCCCGGCGCACAGTACCTCTTCATCATCATTCTCTCACCCTCAGGTGCTTACTACGAGAGCGGTCTCAACCCTGTAAACATCTACGTTGAGAGCAAGTATGTCCGCGCTGTAAGAGGCGGTATGGGCTTTGCAAAGACAGGCGGCAACTACGCTGCTTCACTCATCGGTCAGGACGAGGCTCACAAGCAGAACTACTCACAGGTTCTCTGGCTCGACGGCGTTGAGCAGAAGTACATAGAGGAAGTAGGCGCTATGAACATCTTCTTCGTTATCGACGGCAAGGTAGTTACACCTATGCTTCAGGGCTCTATCCTTCCCGGTATCACAAGAAAGTCCGCTATCGAAGTTTGCAAGAGCAAGGGACTTACAGTTGAGGAGAGACGTATCACAATTCAGGAGATCGCTGACGCTTACGATGCAGGCAAGCTCGACGAGGTATTCGGTACAGGTACAGCTGCTGTTATCTCACCTGTTGGCCACCTCAAGTGGAACGACAAGGTTATGGAGATCAACGGCAACAAGATCGGTAAGATCTCACAGATGCTCTATGATACAATGACCGGTATCCAGTGGGGCAAGATCGAGGATACATTCGGTTGGGTAGTACCGGTTGAATGATAAATGAATGCAAGGGACGGACTTTGTGTCCGTCCTTTTTAATTAGGAATAATTTGTATCGCTGCGCGATGATATCAGAATTTGTAGGGGACGGCGTCCTCGACGTCCTGCATAAACAATATAATACAGCGTTTCTGACAAGCTGAAAGGACGGACTTGGGTTCGTCCTTCTTTATTTGGAATTAGTAATTGTCTGTTTTACGCGGATAAATATGAACAAATTGTAAACATTTCTCCACACACTTGATTTTTGCGGCAAATAGTTATATACTTGTTTTAGCACTCAATGAATGAGAGTGCTAAATTTTATCCCGGAGATGTTTATAATGGAAACAAAGCAGTTTAAAGCAGAGTCCAGACGACTCCTCGACATGATGATCCACTCGATCTACACTCACAAGGAGATCTTCCTGAGAGAACTTATATCAAACGCCAGCGACGCTATCGACAAGCTCTATTTCAAGTCGCTCACTGACGACAAGGTCGGTCTCAATAAGGACGACTTCGCTATCTGGATAACCGCTGACAAGGACGCTAAAACCCTTAAAATAACCGATAACGGTATCGGTATGACCGAGGAAGAGCTCGAGAATAACCTCGGTACTATCGCTAACAGCGGCTCTTTCAAGTTCAAGAACGAGAACAAGCTCGAAGAGGACAATCAGATAATCGGACAGTTTGGCGTAGGCTTCTATTCGGCATTTATGGTTGCCAAGAAGGTGACAGTCATCTCCAAGGCTTACGGCAGCGACAAGGCTTACAAGTGGGAGTCCGAGGGCGTTGACGGCTACACTATTTCAGAGGCTGACAAGACCAGTGCCGGTACTGAGATAATCCTCGAAATGCTCGACGATACTGACGACGAGAACTATTCCGAGTTCCTCGACCAGTACAGGATAAAGTCGCTCGTCAAGAAGTATTCAGACTATATCCGCTTCCCCATCAAGATGGAGGTATCGCACAGCCGTCCGAAGGAGCAGTCCGAGGAGGACAAGGAAGCTAAGAAGCCGCTTGAGTACGAGGACTTCATCGAGGTCGAGACTCTCAACAGTATGGTCCCGCTTTGGAAGAAGAACCGCAGCGAGCTCAAGGAAGAGGACTACAAGCACTTCTACACAGAGAAGTTCTACGACTATAATGAGCCGCTGAAGTATTCGCACATCAGCAACGAAATGCCTGCGTATAATGCATTGCTCTATATACCGTCAAAGGCTCCCTTCGACTACTATTCAAGAGAGTACGAAAAGGGACTCCAGCTCTATTCGAACGGTGTCCTCATTATGGACAAGTGCGCAGATCTTCTGCCGGACTATTTCAGCTTCGTAAAGGGACTCGTTGACTCCGAGGATCTCTCGCTGAATATCTCCCGTGAGATGCTCCAGCACGACCGCCAGCTCAAGGCTATCGCAAAGAGCATCGAAAAGACTGTCAGCAGCGAGCTCAAGAAGATGCTCAAGAACGACCGCGAGAACTATGAGAAGTTCTGGGGAGCATTCGGATTACAGCTCAAGTACGGCATTTACAGCGACTTCGGTATGCACAAGGACAAGCTGCAGGAGCTCATAATGTTCACATCGTCAAAGGAAAAGAAGCTGGTAACTCTCGACGAGTACGTTACCGGAATGGGCGAGGAGCAGAAGTACATCTACTACGCAACAGGCGAGAGCATTGCCCGTATCGAGCAGCTTCCGCAGACCGAGCTTGTACGCGACAAGGGCTACGAGATACTCTACCTCACAGACAGCGTGGACGAATTTGCAGTAAAGGCGCTACGCCAGTACAAGGACAAGGAGTTCCGCTCGGTATCTGCTGACGATCTCGGTATCGACACAGAGGAGAAAAAGGAGGAGCTCAAGGCGAAGGAGGAGGAGAACTCCGATCTTCTCAAGGAGCTTTCTGACGCTCTCAGCGGTAAGGTCGCAAAGGTGGTTCTCTCGCAGAGACTCCGTTCGCACCCGGTTTGCCTTACAAGCGAGGGCGAGATCTCGCTCGAAATGGAGAAGGTGCTCAACGCAATGCCGAACGGCGAGAAGATACAGGCACAGCGAGTTCTCGAGCTCAACCCCGAGCACGATATATTCGGCAAGCTGAAAGCTGTAAACGAGTCCGGTGATAAGGACAAGCTCGGCAAGTACGCAAAGCTGCTCTACGATCAGGCTCTTCTCATCGAGGGAATGAGCATCGAGGATCCGGTTGAATTTTCGAACCTCATCTGCGAGCTTATGTAAAAGTATTAATGGACGGACCTCGTGTCCGTCCTTATTGCTTCTTGAATTTAATGATAAACGATAAAAAATTATCGTGCAAATTGTATATTCGAAGCTTGATGGAAATGGCTGGTTATTGTATAACGTTACAAATTTATCGTTTAACGATAAATAACTATTGACAAACGCTAATCCGTGTGGTAAGATATAGTCATCAAAGGGAAACACAGAGTTCCCGGGAATGGAGGAAATCATTATGACACAGAAAAATGCCAATGTCAAAAACATCAATACTATCGGACTGATAATGCGCATCGCACTTATCATTGCAAGAATATTTGTGGGAATAGCCTTTGTGCTCACGCTCCTCGGCTGCATATTGTCGCTGTGGATGCCGGTGGAGAGCGTAAGGATCAGACCTTCAATACATATGGACGTTGAATATGACGAGCCCAAGGACGGAGAGAAGCTGGTAGAGGGCTCAAAGGACGCAAAGTGGGATATCGACGAATTTTCCGTAAAATGGTACCTGAAAGAGAAAAAGGCTGAGAGCGGCAAGGAAGCATTATCGATCGACGGAGAAGTTGAGGAGATAACAGGCAGCCAGATAAAGGGCTTCTTATTCAAGAAGTGCCTGATAGCCACACTCTTCTGCGCAGCAATGTTCGTGGCACTCATCTTCGGCAGCAAGCTCGCTAAGGCTCTTGAAAAGTGCGATACACCTTTCGCTGATGACGTTATCAAAAAGCTGGTGAACTTCGGAAAAGCGCTCATACCGCTCGGAGTATTATCGCTTCTAAGCGGAACTACCGGTATAGCTATCGCATTTGCGGTACTTATACTCTTCCTATTCGTAAACCTCTTCAAGTACGGCGCAGAGCTTCAGAAGGAAGCCGACGAGACAGTGTGAGGTGAGTATATGGCTATAATCCTAAGACTTGACCGCGTTATGGCGGACAGGAAGATAAGTCTCAACGAGCTCAGCGAGCGGGTTGGCATAAGCAACGTGAACCTCTCCAAGCTCAAGACCGGCAAGGTCAGCGCGATACGCTTTTCGACGCTCGATGCTATATGCCGTGAACTGAACTGCCAGCCGGGGGATATTCTCGAATACTCCTCTGATGAACCGGAAGTAATAACAGAATGATACTGAAAGGACGGACCTCGTGTCCGTCCTTTTTATTTGGAATAATTATGGCTTCCAGTGCTTGAAAGCCGTATCGAAATGTGATATAATGATTATGTATGTTTAAAAACACAGTCAATGAATGAGAGGTGCGTATTTTGAACGGCAACAAGGCTCTGATAGAAGAGATAAAGGCAATATACGGTCAGACTGAGCACAAGGCTTATGTCCGCAGCTTCGGCTGTCAGCTCAATGTGTCGGACGGCGAAAAGATAAAGGGCGTTCTCAGCGGTATGGGGTTCACGTTCACAGATGACGAGAGGGAGGCTGACCTTATCATCCTCAACACCTGCGCTGTCAGGGAGTCCGCGGAGGACAGGGTTTTCGGCATAGTCGGCAGTATGAAGAAGCTCAAGGAGGAAAATCCCTCGCTCATTATCGGCATAGCCGGCTGTATGACCGCTCAGGAGCACATTGCCGAAAAGATAAAGCGCTCATATCCTCAGGTGGACATCGTTCTCGGCACCTCCGCCATAAACGGTCTGCCGGCACTTCTGCTCGACTGCCTGCGCGGCAAGAAATTCGGGGCTGATATAGCCGAATACGACGATTTTTCGGCAGCCGTTCCGCAGATACGCGAGAGCAGCTTCAAGGCTTCCGTGCCGATAATGTTCGGCTGCAACAACTTCTGCACCTACTGCATAGTGCCGTATGTCCGCGGCAGGGAGCGCAGCAGGCGTCCGGAGGACATCATCGCAGAGGTCAGGGAGCTTGCTGCTTCGGGCTACAAGGAGATAATGCTGCTCGGTCAGAACGTCAATTCCTACGGAAACGACCTCGGCGGCGAGATGAGCTTCCCGCAGCTCCTCCGCGAACTGAACGCGATAGAGGGCGATTTCATCATACGCTTTATGTCGTCACACCCGAAGGACGCCTCCCGTGAGCTGATAGATACGATATTTGAGTGCGAAAAAGTCGCCAAGCACCTCCACCTGCCCGTACAGAGCGGCAGCAGCGACGTTCTCAGGCGTATGAACCGCCGCTATACTGCGGAAAAGTACCTCGAAACAGTTGACTACATATACAGCAGGGATCCGGATTTTTCTCTCACAACGGACCTGATAGTTGGTTTCCCTGATGAAACAGATGAGGATTTTCAGGCAACACTTGATATAATAAGACGTGTGAAGTTCGACAACATCTACTCGTTCATCTACTCAAAGCGTTCGGGCACGAAGGCTGCTGAGATGCCGGACGCGGTTTCCGACGAGACCAAGAGCCGCCGTATGAGGGAGCTGCTCGAGGCTCAGAGGGAGATCTCCTCAGAGCATTACAAGAGGTTCATAGGCAGACGTATGAGAGTCCTTGCGGACGATGTTTCAAAGAAGCGCAGGGGCTTTCTTACGGGAAAAAGCAGCGAATTCATTATAGTTGAGTTCGAGGGCGACGAGTCCCTCATCGGACAGTTCGTCGATGTTGAGATAACAGACGCTATGAACTGGGCTGTTGTCGGAAAGATAGTTCAAACCAACGGCTGAGCGCCGTTCATTTCAGAAAGGAAGCATTATGCCAGCGATAAAAGTCCTTAGCAAAGAAATATCCGAGCTCATAGCTGCCGGAGAGGTCATTGAGAGACCGGCTTCCGTAATAAAGGAGCTTGTGGAAAACTCTATCGACTCCGGAGCAAGACACATAACCGTCGAGGTGAAAAACGGCGGAACTACCTATATGCGCGTGACCGATGACGGCTGCGGTATGGCTTTTGATGATGTTCCGAAAGCCTTCCTGCGCCACGCCACCAGCAAGATAACCGAGAGATGCGACCTCGATAATATACAGACGCTCGGTTTCAGAGGTGAAGCTCTTGCGTCCGTAGCGGCTGTGTCCAGCGTAGAGGTGATGACCAAGCAGCGCGGTGACACCTACGGTACGCTCTACAAGATAGAGGGCAGCGAAGAGGTCTCACACGAGCAGAGCGGCTGTCCTGACGGTACGACTATCGTTATCCGTGACCTCTTCTACAATGTTCCTGCGCGCCGGAAGTTTATGAAAAAGGACGTAACAGAGGCGAATGCGGTCAGTCAGATACTTCAGAAGATAACGATGTCCCACCCGGACATTGCATTCAAGTTCATACGCGACAACAAGGTCGAGTTCAATTCGAGCGGCGACGGCGAGCTGTATTCTGCGGTATATGCGGTGTACGGCAGGGACTTCGTCCGCGCCCTCATCGAGCTCGACTACACCTACAACGGCGTCCATGTCAGCGGATATGCCGTAAAACCGCTTTATTCCCGCGCCAACCGCACCTTTCAGAACTTCTTCGTGAACGGCAGATATGTCCGTTCGAGACTGTGCTCGTCGGCGCTTGAAAATGCCTACACCAATATGATAATGACCGGGAAATTCCCGTGCTGTGTTATGATGATAGACCTGCCGCCGGTCGAGATGGACGTCAATATCCACCCGGCAAAGGCAGAGGTGCGCTTCACGAACGAGAAAAATGTCGCGGACGCTATATATTTCGCGGTAAAGAACGCCTTTATGGAGGCTGGGCTGATATACGATTTCGAGCTGAGAAAGCGCGTTGACTGGAAGGAAAAGCATATGGACGAGCCGCCTGCAAAGCAGGAGCAGTTCATCTTCACGCCGATAGACAAGATAGCCGAAACAGAGCAGAAAATAGCGGAAAAAGCTCCGGAAGCCTCTTCTGTAAAGCCTGTCTTTAACGTTCCGGCTGCAAAACCTGAGCCCGAGCCTGAGACTGCCGATATAAAGCCGTTTGAGGCTTACAGCAGACCTGCTGTTGAAGCTCCGGCGGCGGAACCTGTTCCGGAAACTGCTGCGCCTGCCGCTGAGGAAAGAGTTATGGAGCCTGTGCCGGAGGCTGTTCCGGAGCCGGAAAAAGCTCCTGAGCCTGAAAAGGTCGAGGGCTTCAGCTACATAAGCAGTGCGAGCCTGCAAAGGGCAGCCGAGCCGGAGAAGCCTGCCGAACCTGAGGAGTCCGAGTGGACGAAAAAGCCGGAGATCCGCGTGATAGGGGAGGCTTTCGGTGTTTACATAATCGCTGAGACCGCCGACAAGAAAATGGTGATGATAGACAAGCACGCGGCGCACGAGCGCATAATCTTCGAGGATCTCAAGCGCCGGAACTGCCGCCAGTACAGCCAGATGCTGATGACCGGAGTTAAGGTGCTGCTTGCCGGAGACGATTTCAGTGCGCTTGAGTCGAATGCGGAGATGCTTGAGGATATGGGCTTCAGCTTCGATTTTTCGGAGCGTCCGTGCGTTGTGGCGACTGCCGTCCCGACCTTCATTATGGAGCTCGATATGGAGGAGATAATCGCTGAGATAGCCGAAAATCTCCGGCTTTACCGCCACGATCCGCAGTCTCATACGCTGGACGATATGCTGCACACTGTCGCCTGCAAGTCCGCGATACGCGGCAACGACAAGAATTCTCAGCAGGAGCTTCAGGCGCTTGCTGAGCGCGTTTACGGGGACGAGACCATACGTCACTGTCCGCACGGCAGACCGGTTATGTTCGTTATGAATAAGTCGAGCATCGAGCACCAGTTCGGGCGCACATAAGGAGGAGAGCGAAGATGACTCAGACAGGGGATAAACCAAGAGTCCTTGCGGTCGTCGGCCCGACCGCTTCCGGCAAGACGTGGCTGGGTGTACAGCTCGCAAAGCTGTACGGCGGAGAGGTCATATCTGCCGATTCTATACAGATATACAAGGGTATGGACATAGCCTCCGCGAAGCCCTCTGAGGAGGAGAAAGAGGGGATACCGCATCATCTTATGGACTTCCTCAATATGGACGTACCTTTCAGTGCTGCTGATTATGTTAAGCTGGCAAAGGAGAAGATAGAGGAAGTTCTCAGCCGCGGAAAGCTGCCGGTGATCGTTGGCGGGACCGGGCTGTATGTGGACTCTCTCCTCGAAAACGTGAAGTTTTCCGAGGGCGGCAGCGATGAGGCTTACCGCGAGGAGCTTATGGCTTTTGCGCGTGAACAGGGTGCGGAAGCCCTTCACGCAAGGCTCGCGGAGACCGATCCGGAAGCCGCTGCGGCTATCCACCCGAACAATATCATCAGAGTTGTGCGCGCACTCGAGGTCTGTCACGTTACCGGAAGGCGTTTCAGTGAGCTGAAAGCCGAGAGCCGTACCGAGGAGAGCCCGTATAATTCGCTGATACTCGGTCTGAACTACGAGGACAGAGCGGTCCTCTACCGCCGGATAGACCTCCGTGTGGAGGAAATGGTGAAAAACGGGCTTATCGAAGAGGCAAGGGAGCTCTGGGAGCGGGGCGGAATGAGAACCTCCGCGAACGCTATCGGCTATAAGGAGCTCATTCCTTACTTCACCGGAGAGATGCCGCTTGAGGAGTGCGTCGCCAAAATTCAGCAGGAAACGCGCCGTTACGCCAAAAGACAACTGACGTGGTTTAGAAAAAATGACCGTATTAAGTGGATTATTTTGGGCGAATTTGATAAAAAGACTGAAATTTTAGAAAAATCACAAAAATGTATAGCAAATTATTGGAATATATGATATAATGTAATGTGTGTATTTCTATTTATAATCAGAAATTATCACGGAGATGTATTATACGGTCACTTACCGTAAATATTAAAGACAGGAGCAATGTGTATGAACAAGACGATAAATCTGCAGGACGTATTCCTCAATCAGTGCAGAAAAGACAAGATCATGGTTACGATAATCCTTACAAACGGATTTCAGTTCAAGGGTATGGTAAGAGGCTTTGACAGCTATGTTGCTATCTTCGACTGCGACGGTAAGCAGCAGCTCGTTTACAAGCACGCTATTTCTACCATTATCCCTGCAAGATCTGTTTCTATCCTCGACGCTGCTGAAAAAAGCGAATAAGGTGTGAGGTAAATGCGCTTTCTAAAGACGGAAAGCAGCTTTATGGTGAAAATGCTGCGCAATACGGTGCTCATTCTCTTCGTTGTTGTCTTCATAAGCGTTATCTATAATATGAAGAACAGAGAGAGCGATACCGAGAGCGCACTTATCGCTGAAGCTACTGCCTCCGCAGAGTTCAAGGGCGTTTTTATCAGAGCCGAACAGCCGATGAAATACAGCGGCAGCGGCGTTCTCGTGTACAATGTCTCCGACGGAGGCAAGCTGGGTAAGGGAAGCGTTATCGCTGAGGCTTATCCGGACGGCTCTCAGATTACCGTCCGCCGCGAGGAAGCTGCCGTGGAGAAACAGCTCGATCTGCTGAAAAAGATACAGAACCCCGGTACCCGTGAGTCTGCCCAGCCGGCAGAGCTCTCCGAAAGTATCGAGGAGATCTACCGCAACCTTATGCTCTGCCGTGACAAGCAGGACTATAAGGAGATCTCAAACCTCAAGGACGAGCTCGTCGTCAATATGAGTACCTATCAGATCATAACCGGTGAGGTCAAGGATTTCAGCCAGCAGATCATAGATCTTCAGCATGAGCTCAACAAGCTCAAGCTTCAGGAAAAGACTTCATCAGAGGTCGTTACTTCCCCGAGATCCTGCTACTTTGTCAGCTATTGCGACGGCTACGAGGAAACGCTCAACAAGAGCTCTCTCGACAGCCTTACCGCAGATCAGCTGCTTGAGATAACCGACGAGCGTTCGGACGATCCGAAGGTCGTGGGAAAGCTCATTGACGGCTATAACTGGTATCTTGCCGGAGTCGTTGATAACTCCCATCAGGAGTATAAGGTCGGCGACTATGTGCGCATACGTCCGGAGTCGTCACAGGATATATTCTCGGCAGAGGTTCTCGATATCAGGGACGACGGCAATCAGAAGAAGTCGGTGCTGATACTTGCCTGCCGCGAATTCAGCAGTGAGCTCGTTCAGCACAGAACTGAGAATATCGAGCTCGTAAGAGGTACCTACCGCGGACTTAAAGTACCGCGTGAGGCTATCAGATTTGTTACGGCTGAAGAAACGACCGGCGAAGGCGAAAACGCTACTACTACCGAAGTCACCTACAAGGGCGTTTATGTTCTCAAGGGCGAACAGGTGCAGTTCAAGAAGATAGACGTTATCTATGAGGGCAGCAATTACGTTCTCTCCTCTCTCGACCATACAGGCGATGACAGCTATCTTGTTCTTTATGACGATATTATGATCGAAGGTGTTGATGACTAAGTGGAGAACGACTTCAGCTATGTAGGTGAAAACCTCGAACGCATCAGGGAAAATGTCCGCGAAGCCTGCGCTAAGGCAGGAAGAAGCGAGGACAGCGTCAGGATCATGGCTGTCACCAAGACAGTCGCTCCGGAGATCGTGAACTGTGCGATAGAACAGGGAATAGACCTCCTCGGCGAGAACCGCGTTCAGGAGTTTCTCTCAAAAAAAGACAGCTACCTTAAAAGCGCAGAGGTGCATATGATAGGCACGCTCCAGACCAATAAGGTAAAATATATCATAAACGATGTGAGTATGATCCAGTCAGTGGACAGCGAAAAGCTGCTCGGTGAGATCAGCCGCCTTGCCGTGAAGAACGGCAGGACTATGGATATTCTCTGTGAAGTGAATATCGGCGGCGAGGACTCGAAGAGCGGTATCGCTCCCGGCGAGGTCCGCGGACTGCTTGAAAAGGCAGCGCATACCGAGGGTGTCCGTCTGAGAGGGCTTATGACTATACCGCCCCCGTCCGACAGCGACATCTTCCTCGGAAGAATGAAGGAGCTCTACGACAGCTTTGCAGAGGAATTCCACCTCGATGTGCTGTCAATGGGTATGACTCACGATTATGCGGCGGCAGTCCGTATGGGTTCAACGCTCGTAAGAGTCGGAACGGGACTGTTCGGCGCAAGGGATTACTCTCAGAAACGCTGAGAATGATCGAAAAAGCAATTACAGCGGAATGCTGAAAGACCACGGAGATCCGCATTGCTCCCGCGGTGTCAAAAAATAAATATATCAAATGCGGAGAAGGAGTATTTAGGATGAAATTGTTTGAGAACATTAAGGAATTTTTCTTTGCTGCTGAGGACGAGGATTTCGACGAGGCAGATGTACCGGTACGCGCAGGCGGTGAGAGACCTAATTATTCACGTTCAGAAGGCGACGATCCCACAGCAGTTGCTATGGCTGCAAGCGAGGGCGTTACCGGCAGAAGAAACAAGGTCGTAAATATACAGACAACTGCACAGCTTCAGGTAGTTCTCGTAAAGCCTTCTGCTTTCACAGATGCTAAGCAGATCGCAGATCATCTTATCGCTAAGAAGACAGTAGTTCTCAACCTTGAGACAGCTTCTCCCGAGAACAAGAGAAGGATCATTGATTTCCTCGTTGGTGTTGCATATGCTAACGGCGGAAGCCTCAAGCCCGTTGCGAACCTGACATATATCATCACTCCCTATAACGTCGGCTTTATCGGCGAAGACCTCGTGGGCGAGCTGGAGAATAACGGCGTATTTATCTGATGAACACCCCTGAGGACAAGCTGTTTGAGGCAAAACTCGGAGATATGACCGACCGCTGTGAGAGATATTCCTCACCGGTGTATTCCTCGTTCCTTGACGAGAGACAGTGTGTTGTCGCACAGCAGTGGCTGGAGCGCAATGCAGGCGGGCTCGGGTACAGCTTCAGCGGCGGATATGAGGGAGCAAGAAGAAAAATGCTTGCGGTCTTTCCGGTGTTCTGTGCGGAATATGTTGATGACGAGTATCCTATGAAGTGCCTGACGCTGACCTTCCGGAAGGAGGACAAGCTCACACACAGGGATATTCTCGGAACTTTTATGGGACAGCGTTTAAAACGTGAGGTCATCGGGGATATTATAGTCGGTGACGGTGAAGCTCAGACCTTTGTTACGGACATCGCAGCCAAGCTGCTGATGACGTCCCTGACAAAGATCGGAAGAGTCGGCGTAAAACTGACTGACAGCAGAGAGTTTGAGCTCGATACGGAACAGAGCTTCAGGGAGATAGGCGGAACAGTCGCTTCTCTCAGACTCGACTGTGTGGTGAGTCTCGCCGCAGGTCTCAGCCGCGAAAAGGCTGCTGCACTTATCCGTTCCGATAAGGTGGAGATAAACCACTTTCCGGCGGCTTCTGTCTCGCAGGAATTGAATGAGGGAGACGTATTATCAATAAGAGGCAGCGGCAGATATATCCTTTCCGGTATAGACGGTCTGACTAAAAAAGGCCGCATACACATAAATCTTCGTAAATATATTTAGAGGTGAATGAAAATGATAACAGCAAAGGACGTAAGAAATAAGAGATTTGAAAAGGCAGCTTTCGGCTATAAGCAGGAAGAGATCGACGAATTCCTTTCACAGCTCGAGGCTGAGCTCGACGAGATGGAGCGCGAGCGCGCTGAGGCTAACAACAAGATACAGATACTTGCCGACAAGGTAAGAGAATATATGAAGGACGAGGACGCTCTCAAGGACGCTCTTCTCGGCGCTCAGAAGCAGGGACATCAGGTCATCTCCGAGGCTAACGAAAAGGCTGAGGCTATCATCGCTGAGGCTCAGGCAAAGGCTGACGCCCTCGAGGACGAGGCTGTACGCCAGCACGCTGAGGCTATGGAGAAGAACCGCGAGGAGATCGCTAAGGAGAAGGAAGCTCTCATCGAGGCTCAGCAGCAGGTAGCTGACTTCAAGAAGAGCCTCTTCGATATGTACAAGAGCCACCTCGAACTCATCTCATCTATGCCCGAGACCTTTGAGGACGCTGCTGAGGTTTCAGAGCCTGAGACAGCTGAGGAGATTGCTGCTGCTGTTGCAGCTGAATAAGTCTCCGGAGACAGTATATCAATAAATATTAAGCACGAAAGGAGGAGCTTGTCTGACTGAGGCAGGCTCGCGTGAAAATGGCACAGGATTATAATAGCACCCTGAATTTACCGGTAACAGAATTCCCGATGCGTGGAAACCTTCCGAAGAGAGAACCCGAAACTCTCGAAAAATGGGAAAAACAGAGACTCTACTACAAAATGGTAGAAAAGAATAAGGGAAAGAAATCTTATATTCTCCATGACGGACCTCCGTATGCCAACGGAGAGATACACATGGGACACGCTCTCAATAAGACTCTCAAGGACATTATTGTAAAGTATAAGAATATGAGCGGCTTCTGTGCTCCTTACGTTCCCGGCTGGGACACTCACGGACTTCCTATCGAGCTCAAGGCTATGAAGGCTATCGGCGTAAAGGACGGTGCTATCCCGCCCACAGAGCTGAGAAAGCACTGCCGCGAATACGCTATGACACAGGTCGCTAACCAGATGAAGGGCTTCAAGAGACTCGGTTCACTGGGCGACTACGACTACCCCTACCTCACGCTCCGTCCTGAGTATGAGGCAAAGCAGGTCGAGGTATTCGGCACAATGGCTAAGAAGGGCTATATGTACAAGGGACTCAAGCCGGTTTATTGGTGCCCCGACTGTAATACAGCTCTCGCAGAGGCTGAGATCGAGTATTCAAACGATCCCTGCTACTCTATCTACGTCAAGTTCAATGTTACCGATGACAAGGGAATTTTCAGCGGTATGGGACTCGACCTCTCCAAGATATACTTCGTTATCTGGACTACTACCACCTGGACTATCCCCGGCAACCTGGCTATCTGCCTCGGACCGGAGTACAACTATACACTCGTTCACGTTGGCGACGAGTACTATGTAATGGCTGAAGAGCTCGTTAAGACCACTATGGAGACTGCCGGTATCACTGAGTATACCACTGAGGGCATCTTCACAGGTGCAGAGCTCGAGGGTATGAAGACAAAGCACCCCCTCTACGACCGTCCGTCACCTATCATCGTAGGCGACCACGTTACTCTCGAAAGCGGTACAGGCTGCGTTCATACAGCTCCCGGCTACGGTGTGGAGGACTTTGAGGTCTGCAAGAAGTACGACGATATCGGTATCATCGTATGCGTTGACTCCAAGGGCAAGCAGACCGCTGAAGCAGGCGAATTCGAGGGCATGGACACAGATCAGGCGAACAAGGCTATCGCTGCAAAGCTCACTGAGGTAGGAGCTATGCTCGCTACACAGAAGATCGTTCACCAGTATCCCCACTGCTGGAGATGCAACAGCCCTATCATATACAGAGCAACAGAGCAGTGGTTCTGCTCGGTAAACGGCTTCAAGGACGAGGCTATCAAGGCTATCGAGTCCGTAAAGTGGATCCCCGACTGGGGCGAGGACCGTATCAAGGGTATGGTTCGCGACAGAAGCGACTGGTGTATCTCCCGTCAGAGAACATGGGGCGTTCCGATACCTGTCGTTTACTGCAAGGACTGCGGCAAGCCGATCTGCACTGACGAGACTATCAAGGCTATCGCTGATCTCTTCCGCAAGGAGGGCAGCGACGCATGGTGGACAAAGGATCCCTCCGAGTTCATTCCGTCAAGCGTTAAGTGCGAGTGCGGCTGCGGTGAGTTCACCAAGGAATACGACATAATGGACGTTTGGTTCGACAGCGGCGTTTCGCATACATCAGTAATGGACGGCAAGGACTTCCCGAGCCTTTCATGGCCGGCTGACCTCTATCTTGAGGGTGCAGACCAGTACAGAGGCTGGTTCCAGTCATCGCTCCTTACATCAGTAGTATACAAGGGTACTGCCCCCTATAAGGCAGTCTGCACACACGGCTGGGTAGTTGACGGCGAGGGCAAGGCTATGCACAAGTCCCTCGGAAACGGTATTGATCCGAGCGAGATCACAGACCAGTACGGCGCAGATATTCTCCGTCTGTGGGTAGCTTCTTCCGATTACCACAGCGATATCCGTATCTCCAAGCCTATCCTCAGCCAGCTTTCCGATGCTTACAAGAAGATCAGAAACACAGCTCGTTTCATTCTCGGAAACCTCGGCAACGGCAAGGGCTTTGATCCTGATAAGGACTGCGTATCCGACGATCAGCTCACCGAGCTCGATAAATGGGCGCTTATGCGTCTCGACACTCTTATTGACAAGGTCAAGGAGGGCTACGAGGCATTTGATTTCCATATCGCATTTCACGCTATCCATAACTTCTGCGTAATTGATATGTCCAACTTCTACCTCGACATCATCAAGGACAGACTCTACTGCGAGAAGGAGGACTCAGTCATCAGACGTGCTGCTCAGACCGCTATGTACCGTATCCTGAGCGCTGTTGCAAGACTTGCTGCACCTATCATCTCGTTCACTGCTGAGGAGATCTGGCAGTTTATGCCGCACTCCGCAAACGACGATACAGAGAGCGTTTTCCTCAATCAGATGCCTGAGAAGTCGGGTATCGAGTTCAGCGCTGAGTACGTTGACAAGTGGGACTTCATATACGGCACAAGAGAGGCTGTAAACAAGGTGCTCGAAGAGGCAAGAAATGCCAAGACTATCGGCAAGTCGCTTGAGGCTAAGATAATCATCAGAAGCAGCGACGCTGATTACGACAGATATATGGCACTCGCTGACCACCTCAAGGATATCCTCATCGTATCAGGCGTTGAGGTTGAGAAGTCCGGTGCTGAGACTGTATTTGAAGTTGCTAAGGCTGACGGCGAGAAGTGCGAGCGCTGCTGGTGCTACTCCAAGTACGTCGGCACAAACCATGATCACCCCACTCTCTGCGAGAGATGTGCGATCGCTGTTGAAGCATAATTTGTACTATATTGCCTGCTGCCGGTCGAGGCGGCAGGCGTATTATTTGAAAGGATAGATATATGGCTGTATTGCTTGTAGCGGCTGTCATCGTTCTGATATTTGCCGATCAGGCTGTGAAATACTGGGCTGTTCATTATCTTAAGGAGCGCGGCAGTATCAGGTTCATACACTTCGGTGATTTCAAGGTGCTCGACCTCACTTACCTCGAAAATGACGGCGCGATATTCGGAAGTATGTCCGGACAGAGGTGGTTCCTCATCGGCTTCACTTCGATCGTGCTGGTTGTGGGAATATATCTGATGTTCAGGTATATGAAACGTTCAAAGCTCCTGACATCGGCGATCCTGCTGTTTGTGTCGGGCGGCATCGGCAACATCATCGACCGTATGAGGCAGGGGTATGTCGTGGATATGTTCGAGGTGAAGCTGTTCAAGTTTGCGATATTCAACGTGGCTGATATATATGTCACCTGCGCTTTTGTACTGCTTCTTGTGTATGTGCTATTCATTGATCCCAAGATGCAGGCAAAGGCTAAGGCGGAAGCAGATGCTGCAAAGTCTGCTGCGGACAAGGAAGCTGCCAATGAGTGAGACAGTAACGCTCACGGCTTCGGATACTGACCGTGGAACCCGTATTGACAAGTATATTTCGGACAATGTTGCTCTGACTCGCTCGGCGGTTCAGGGACTCATTGAAAAGGGAATGGTCACTGCGGACGGCAGCAGTATCGCCAAGAATTACAAGCTGCGCGGCGGCGAGGTCATCGCTGTTGAAATACCCGAGCCCGAGCCTATGGACGCTGTTCCGGAGGATATTCCGCTCGATATAGTCTACGAGGACGATGACCTGCTGGTCGTGAACAAGCCCAAGGGTATGGTAGTTCACCCGGCTCACGGCAACTACACCGGAACGCTCGTCAATGCTCTGCTTCACCACTGTGGAGAGAGCCTTTCCGGGATAAACGGAGTGATACGTCCGGGAATTGTTCACCGTATCGACAAGAATACGAGCGGACTGCTCATCGTTGCCAAGAACGATGCTTCCCACCTGAAGCTCGCTGAACAGATCAAGGTCCACAGCTTCACGCGAGAGTACGAAGCTGTTGTGACCGGCGCAATGAAGCAGCAGAGCGGAACGGTCGATGCACCGATCGGACGGCATAAGACCGATCGCAAGAAAATGTGTGTAACTGCTGAAAATTCGCGCAATGCGGTGACTCATTACGAGGTGCTCAGGCAGTATGGCGGCTTTGCTCACCTGCGGCTGAGACTCGAGACCGGAAGGACTCATCAGATAAGAGTCCATATGGCGTATATCGGTCACCCGGTACTGGGGGACGACGTTTACGGAAAGCCTTACAAGGGGCTTGAGGGGCAGTGCCTCCACGCGCGAAAAATAGGCTTTATCCACCCGACAACAGGGGAGTATATGGAATTTGAGAGCGAGCTGCCCGATTATTTCAGGGCTGTGCTGAACAAGCTCGAAAAGATGTAGGAGGCAGCCATTGTTTGAAGATATAAGTAAAGTTATCCTGCTGAGCGATATGGACGGAACGCTCCTCAACGGCAAGAAGCAGATCACGGACATCGACCGTGCTGCGATAAAGCGCTTTACGGAGCTCGGCGGAAGGTTCACGGTGGCTACCGGACGGACGATACAATCCTTCGACCAGTTCCGTGCGCTGATAGATATGCCGTACCCCGTTATAATGTATAACGGAGCGGCGATACACGACTATTCATCGGGAAAAACGCTGTTCACCCGACCGCTGCCGGAGGAGTGCCGGGACATAGCCTTGCAGCTCTATGAAGCTATGCCGGACGCCGGCGGAGAGGTCCTCAGACTAGACGGTACATATGTATTCCGCAACAACGATTACCAGAAGCTCCACACGAAGCTCTGCAATATCGTCCCGGATTACGCCGAGCTCTCCGAGGTCGAGGAGGGTGGCTGGCTGAAGGTTCTGTTCTCAATGGCACCGGACGATATGGACTTCTTCGGGGCTTATGTGAGAAGTCAGGGGTGGGACACCGTTGATTTCGTGCGTTCCTCGGAGATGTTCTGGGAAATGCTGCCGAAGGGCGTGAGCAAGGGCTCGGCGCTGACTGAGTACCGCAGGCTCGACGGCTGGCAGGACTTCACGTTCGTTTCGATCGGTGATTTTGACAACGATATAGAGATGCTGTGTGCGGCAGACCTCGGAGCGTGTCCTGCGAATGCCGAGGACAAGGTCAAAAAGGCTGCCGGACTCGTGCTTTCGCATACAAATGAGGATGGAGCTGTGGCTGAGCTTATCGGATACATAATAGATAAGTGCGGCTGCTGAAACTGCAAATGACGGCGTGAGCCGTTGGATAAAAATATTACGGAGGTTATTATGGACGCAAAGATCAAAAAGGAATTGCAGAAAACAGCCTGCAAGGTGAGAATGGGCGTTATCGAGGGAACCTACAACGCCAAGTCGGGACACCCCGGCGGCTCGCTTTCCATAAGCGATACCCTGACATATCTTTATTACAGAAAAATGAATGTTGACGCAAAGGCTCCTGACGACGCTGACAGAGACCGTTTTGTGCTCTCAAAGGGACACACTGCGCCGGCACTTTATGCAGTTCTGGCACAGAAGGGCTACTTCCCGGAGGAGGAGATAAAGTCTCTCCGCCACATCGGAGCTATGCTTCAGGGACATCCTTGTATCCATACTCCCGGAGTTGATATGTCCAGCGGTTCACTTGGACAGGGCATCTCTGCTGCTTGCGGAATGGCGCTTGCAGGCAAGCTCGACAAAAAGTCATACAAGGTATACACTATCCTCGGTGACGGCGAGATCGAGGAAGGACAGGTATGGGAGGCTGCCATGTTCGCAGCTCATTACAAGCTCGATAACCTCGTAGCTATCGTTGACAACAACGGTCTCCAGATCGACGGACCTGTTACCGAGGTATGTTCTCCTGAGCCTATCACAGACAAGTTCGCTGCATTCGGCTGGCACGTCATCACTATGGACGCTCACGATTTTGACAGCATCGAAGCTGCTTTCGCTGAGGCTGACAAGGTCAAGGGACAGCCTGTGGCTATCATTCAGAAGTCCGTAAAGGGCAAGGGCGTGTCCTTTATGGAAAATCAGGTGGGCTGGCACGGAACAGCTCCCAACAAGGAACAGTACGAACAGGCTATGGCTGAGCTCAGCGCACAGTTAAAGGGATTGGAGGACTAAGACTATGGCAGACGTGATTAAAAAAGCTACCAGAGAGAGCTACGGCGAGGCTCTGAGAGATCTTGCTGAGGAATACAAGGATCTCGTGGTTCTTGATGCAGACCTTGCTGCTGCAACAAAGACAGGTATCTTCAAGAAGGCTTATCCTGACCGTTTCTTTGACTGCGGTATCGCAGAGGCAAATATGATGGGCGTTGCAGCCGGACTTGCTGCCTGCGGAAAGATCCCGTTCGCTTCTACATTTGCTATGTTCGCTGCCGGAAGAGCATTCGAGATAGTAAGAAACTCTATCGGCTATCCTCAACTCAACGTTAAGATAGGTGCAACTCACGCAGGTATCTCCGTAGGTGAGGACGGTGCTACACACCAGTGCAACGAGGACATCGCTCTTATGAGAACTATCCCCGGTATGACTATCATCAACCCCTGCGATGATGTTGAGGCAAAGGCTGCTGTGAAGGCTGCCCTCGACTTCAACGGACCGGTCTATATGCGTTTCGGACGTCTTGCAGTGCCGGTCGTGAATGACGCTGCATCATACAAATTCGAGCTCGGAAAGGGCGTTGTTATGAAGGACGGTAAGGACGTTACCATCGTTGCTACCGGACTTCTCGTCAATGAGGCTCTTGAAGCTGCAAAGGCACTCGAAGCTGACGGTGTTTCCGCAAGAGTTGTCAATATCCACACTATCAAGCCGCTCGATAAGGAGCTCATCGCAAAGTGCGCAAAGGAGACTGGTCTTATCGTAACGGCTGAGGAGCACAGCATAATCGGCGGACTCGGCTCGGCAGTTGCAGAAGCTGTAACGGAGAGTTGTCCTGTCAAGGTCGTAAAGATAGGCGTGAACGACGAATTCGGTCACTCAGGACCTGCTGCTGACCTTCTTAAGGAGTTCGGACTTTCTGCTGAGAATATCGTCAAGACAGTCAAGGCTAACCTCAATAAGTAACATCATCGGGACGTCAGCTGGCGTCCCTTTTTTTGACGGAAAATATTGAAAAACTTCTTGACAAGCCCGGAATAATGTGGTATAATACTAAAGTGTCTTGTGAAAAGACATAATTATCCTTGCCCGCAGAGGGTTGTGGGCATAATCCAGAAGGAGGTGTACATTAATGGCAAAGGTATCCGCTAAGTATGAAGTAATGGTCGTATTCAGCCTTAAGAACGGCGAGGAGTCTATGCAGGCTCTTATCCAGAAGTTCAAGGAGAGAATCGAGCGTCACGCCGAAGCTGTTGAAGTCAACGAGGATTGGGGCAAGCGTAAGCTCGCTTATCCTATCGAGGACGAGACAGAGGGTTACTATGTGATCTACACATTCACATCAGCTCCCGACTATCCGGCAGAGCTTTCAAGACGTCTCAACATTTCCGATGGCATCCTTCGTTCACTCGTAACTGTTGTCGAGGAATGATAACTTCATTATTTTAAGGAGAAAGTCAGATGAATAAGGTTATTTTAGTTGGCAGACTTACCGCTGATCCCGAGCTGAGACAGACTCAGAGCGGCGTATCATCGTGTAGATTTACCGTAGCTGTTGACAGAAGATTTGCCGATAAGAATACCGGCGAAAGACAGGCTGATTTCATCACCTGCGTCGCTTGGAGACAGACTGCTGAGTTCGTTTCACGCTATTTCAGCAAGGGTAAGCTCATCTGTGTTGAGGGAAGCCTCAGAACAGGAAGCTATACCGACAGGAACCACTCTGATGTTACACATTATACAACAGAGGTTTTTGTTGACAACGTTGAGTTCGTAGGCGGAAAGAACGAAAGCGGCGGAAGTCAGGGCGGCTATCAGAACAGCAACAATAACTATCAGGCTGCTCCGCAGCAGAACGCTCCCGCAGCTGCTGCACCGAATAATGACAGTATGTCATACGGCTCGCTGAGTGACTTTGAAGAGATCCTCAGCGACGGCGATGTTCCCTTCTGAGGAAACGCCGTAAAAACTGAAACGATTATTATGAAAGGAGTAAACGCATCTTTCACAGATGTGCGGTAGATATTATGGAAAAGGAAAGAAATTCCCGTCCTTCAAAGAAGCCCCGCAAGAAGGTTTGTATGTTCTGTGCAGACAGAATCGAGAAGATCGATTACAAGGATCTCGCAAAGCTCAGAAAGTGTATGACTGAGAGAGCTAAGATCCTGCCCAGAAGAGTTACAGGTACCTGTGCTTATCACCAGCGTGAGCTTACAGTAGCTATCAAGAGAGCAAGACACATCGCTCTTCTCCCTTACGTTAGCGATTGACAGAAAATAGTCAGGGAG
>ODAI012313888.1_pt1 | contig 23957 bp, 11 predicted proteins | sample 1539321 | NCBI WGS metagenome assembly ODAI01 (sample SAMN02144231, study PRJEB22623) | gut metagenome | biome: sheep rumen | host: Ovis aries | place: New Zealand | reverse complement strand
GTTCAAGAAAATTGCGATTGGATAGCATAGTTAGAATATTATTGTTTATTTTTGCCGCAAAAATAATAAAAATATCATAAGTAGAATATTTTATGAAGCACTTATTTCAAACTTTAATCTTTTTCTTGAGTGCCGTTCCCCACAGAACGCTCCCCCACTACCGAGGTCCCGCTCTTCACCGAACCATCCTCCATAACCTTACCATCACCACTCACCATACGGCTCCCCTTTTCCGAAGAACCCTTCAAAATCGAAGAGTCCCCCGTTACCAAGATACCATTGCCCTGGCCCTTATTTGAACCAATGGACAAAGACTGCTGTGACGGCTGACCTATCAGCTGAACGGGAACGGAATCCCGGGTGACGGTGTTGAACTGAGCGTGGCATTTTAACAATTGACCCCAAAAACAGCCAAAAAAGATTAAAGTTTGAAATAAGTGCTTCATAAAATATTCTACTTATGATATTTTTATTATTTTTGCGGCAAAAATAAACAATAATATTCTAACTATGCTATCCAATCGCAATTTTCTTGAACATGAAATACCCTATATGCAACTGGAAAAACTGGGAATTTCCAAAGAGGGTATCCTCGCTGCCCAAAAGGAGGTCATGGACAATTTCATGACGGGTGGCTTCACTCCCCTGCTTCAGATGGGGGTGGAAGGAAACGACCACATATTCTATTTCCTCGGCAAGCTCAGGATGTCACGTGACTCCAGGGGCGGGGTGTCGCTCGACGTACTGCCCATGCGCACCAAAACACCCTATGACAGGGAACTCAACCTCGACGAAGCGGAAATGGAACACCTCCGGAAAGGACTCATCCTCAAGAAAAACGTCTATGCGGACAACAAGAAAATCACCTACTACGCACAGCTGGACGGTGAGACAAACGCCATACTCAAAGTCAAGGCAAGAGACGTGGCGATACCGTCGGTCATCAAGGACGTGGACATCGACAGACAACAACGCGAGTCCATACGCGAGGGACTGCCAGTGGAAATCGACGCTGACGGCACCACATACACCATCGGCATCGACCTGCTCGAATCAACCGGTTACAAAGTCATGCAGGGCACCGAGGATGACTGGAACGCCACCGTGGCAAAAGAATGGGACCGCATCAATCCCGGTGAAATCGGTTTCTGGCTGACCGACGAAAACGGATGGCAATACCAAGAACTGCAAGACTCCAACCTGAAAGACATCGAAATGGAATACGACCAGGAAGATGAGATGGAAATGGAACAGAACCGCTCAGAGGGCATCAGACTCTAACACAGTCTCCCTCCAAAAAAATAAGATAAAAGGATAAGGATAGGATAAGAAAAAGGAAATGACCGCCAACGCCCATCTGTCTATGGGAAAACAACGGGAAACGAAAGGAATGGAGGAAACCTGAAAACTCCAACAACGCCGGAGCTGGCTGGAAACAGCTCACAAGGCAAACGGCAGAGGAAAAGGAAAGGAAAAAGAACAAGAAAAAGCATCGCGACATACCAACCCCCGATGCTGCACAAGAACCGAATCTTCGATAGGTAAGATAAAATACACGGTTGTTTTTCGCTCATAACAAAAGATGTAAAAGGGCACCCCTTCAACTGACTTCAATGGGCCGCCCAGGAGGGGAGATGAACTGGAAATATATTCTCCCCTCCATTTTCCTTCCTCACCTGCCAGAAAACTCAAAATGACTCTCAAAACATGGAAAAAACGAGCTACGGTGCCAACCCGACCAACGTTGTCACCCCCAAAAAGGAATTCATAAAAGAATTGTTTGCCGACATGTTCTCTTATTACGTCCGCAACGTCAACACCCTCAACATCGACGAGAAGGAGGACTTCCAACGGATGGACAAGGCGACAAACAGCAGTCAGCTCAGGAACTGGGCTGAGAACATCCATGTCTCCGGCAGCGCAGGGGACATGACAAGCATCGAACTGGCCAACATCATCCGCTCCTCGGATGACAAGACACTAGATGAACTGCTTCTTGAAATACAACAATTCCCCCGGTTCATCAACGAAAAGGCAACGGCCATCGACAACCAGACCCGAAACGAGAAGAGGATTCTTCCCGAGGACACCAACGTACTGTACCGTAACGGAGAAGGAACATACACCGCCATTGGCGAGGACGCCAAAAAGGTGGCTTCAGAACTGGGTATCATGCCGGACTCCTCTCTCGGTGAACACGATGCGGTAAACATCAACCGTCCCGGAGTCGCCCTGCTCAAGCACAACAAAATCCCCTACATCATCGTTAACCCCGCCACAGACCTCTCCATGGTCTATGAAAAGGACAATGACATCACCAACGAGAACCGCCTGCTCATGCAGATGGGACACCTCGCCGTGCTGTCAAAAGGCAACATGGTGCGGTTCGACACCAACGGACAGATCTTCGAGGGTGAACAGACCGTCCAACTCCAGAAAGGACTCTTCTCCGCTTCCTTCATCTCCGAAACGGACAGGATGGAGATGCTCTCCTTCCCCATCCACCAGTTCAACACACAGGATGGACGGAGCGAGTCGTACTTCTCTAATATGTCTGACATCGAGATGTACCGCCTGCAGACATTCTTCAACGACCACTACAATGAACTCATACAAACCGTGAGGGATTACCCCTCCGTCAGGAGACAGCTGGACGACAACCTAAAAACACTTATCGACCAGAACGACTACCTGACCAAGGAGAACCCCGACACCATCATCCTCATCAAACAGCACGGGTTCATCGAGGCGTTCTCAGACAGCGCCATCAACGCGGCAAGCACCCTGGACCTGGCTCTGTACAACCGCACAGACCACCGGAACACACTCTCCATCCCCTTCACAAGGATGACGGCAGATGACTACGAAAAACTCTGCGAAACCGAAAACAACATCTACCTGTCAAGGCCAAGCGCACAAGACCGCATGACGGATGCCATCCTCACAAAGGTGAACCCCGCCAACATGCGGCCCGCACGACAAAACGACCAGACGACGAAACAAGACGTGAGACAAACACGATTCAAGAGATAACCAACAACTCAGCTGAAAAGAATAACCACATCTTACAAAATCAACTCAAAAGACATCTTCTTCCAAAGAACCATAGAGGAACAGTCCTCACCCCAAACAACCTTTAATCCCATAGTGGAAACCCTTTAATTCATCTTTCTTTAACCCAATCTTTTTGGACCCCCAAGGCAAGAACCCTACCCCAAGGTTAGAGTAAGGCAAGGAAAGCAAAACCTTTCTTCCCTCTCGCTCGAAACCGCAAGGCACAACCCTCGCCCCAAAGGTCTGAGTCAGGAAAGAAAAACCTCTTCTTCCCTCTCGCTAAGACCCCGAAGGCAAGGAAAACACTCCTTCCCTCTTGCCGCCCAAGTCGTTGCCATACCCGGCAACAACAAAAACGGATTTGAGACCAACAGAAACGTAGGTCCAATCCCAAAGATTTTATAACCGAATTAAAGCACCACCACTATGGCAAAAAAATACAACACCTACAAGAAACAAGACAAGACACAGGATCCCGAACAAAAGGCGAACGCCTGGTCCACCATGTTCGACAAGCTCGTGGCTTACGCAAAAGTCATCGAGGGAACGGACTGGAAAATGGGATGGACAAGCACGAAAAGCACCTGGCATGGACTCCCGCAGAACATCAGCGGAAGAAATTACACAGGCGGGAACTCCTTCTACCTGATGATGGCAACCATGGCGCAAAACCACACGGTGCCTATCTACGCCACGTTCAACCAAATCCAAAAGATGAACGCGCACCTGATGGATGAACGAGGAAGGATACCCAAGGAGAAATGGAACGAGGCCGTTCATGTGAAGAAAGGGGAACAGGCGGAGATTGTCGTGTTCAATACACCCCTGTATGTCAACAGCGAGAGGCCAAAGGAAAAACCGCTGTCCGCGAAAGAATACGACAACCTCTCCAAAGAAGAAAAAGAGAAATACAACCAGATATGGGCGCACGTCCCCCACGTCATCTTCAACATCGACCAGACCAACATGAAGGAGGTGCGGCCCGAACTCTACGAGAAATATGTCGAACGGATGATGCCGAAACAACAGCAGACATTCCGGCAGGACACGATGGGAATGTACGAGGAACCGGCCATCGACTATATCCTGAAAAACCAAACCTGGCGATGCCCCATCTCCTTCGACAAGGAGAGCAGGGATGCCTTCTACCGCCAGAGCACGGACACCATCACCCTGCCGATGAAACAGCAGTTCAACATCCCCTACACGGAAAAGGAACTGGAAAGGGACATCCAAAAATACGTCACACCGGCCATGACGATGCAGCCAAGCATCACGGACTTCTCCGATGCCGACAGGCAGATGCTGCGGGTGGCAGGGAACAAAGACAACAAGGACTACCTGAATGAACTGCGAGCAACCATCATGCTCGAGAACACCTTTGGAAAGCAGCTGGGAATGACACGGCAGGAAGGGCAGTCCATCAACGACTACGCCAAGCAGGTCGCTACGGCCATCAAGAACGACCGCAACGCCATCATCGCCATCAAAGACACCGAGGCGAAAATCATCGGCGGACAGGACTACTACACCACATTCCTGCACGAAGGGGCGCATTCCATGCACAAGGAACTGAACATAGAACCCAACGCCACAGGCGACAAGAAGGGCTACGCCCGTGAGGAAATGCGCGTCGAGAGCAGCACGGCAATGGTGGCCGCCGCCCTCGGCTACAGCAACAACATGTTCATCAACTCGGCTGCCTACATCAGGGGATGGAACAGCGCCGCCGACATACGCGAGAAGACCAAAGCGATGCAGCAGCTGGTGTCGGACATCAACAAGACGGTCACCCGCATGGGGGAGATCATAGACGACGCACGGCAGAAAGTGGGACAACAACCGGTGTTCTCACGCTCCACAGAACAGCCAACCAACACCCTATCCCAAAGCCATACGTCTTCCCAAACTACAACGTCCCAAATTGCAACGGATGTACAATCCGCTGCACATCAAACAGGAAATTTACAATCCCCCAAGCCTGACAACCCCGACGAGCGTACCACCGAGCAAAGTGCTGCCACATCCAGCGACAAACGCCAAGACCTTTCCCAACTTCCTTCCCAGCAACCGGACGCTCCGCTTCAACAGAACAACTCCGACGAGGTGGCAAACACCCCAAATTCTTCCCAGCAGACTGAAGTCCCGCTTCATCCCTCCCCCTCCTACCCTCCTGTCAAGGAACAGGCGGAAATGTCGGTGGCAGAAGCTCCCGCACGAGAAGAACAAGATTTCTCCCTCTGGGATAAACTCAGCGCACTGCTCATGTACACCAGCGAGGACAAACACCTCAAGGCGAAGGAGGACGATATCCTCGTCCTTGAAACGGACGAAGATATGGGGCTGTCCGACCTCGAGAAAAACCACCTTTCCGAGGTGTGGCAACACCCGACAGAAGGCATCATCACCTTTAAGATGGAAGGCTCCAACCAGGAACTCGACCTCAGCGAATTCCCTGAGTTCATCCCACAAATCTATAACCACGTTTCTGAAGGCAACATGGAAATGATTTCCGTCAGACAACAACTTGAAGACAAAATCATCTCCCTTTCGGAACTGACTGCAGATACACAGAAAGTACGCCCGTCTGACATCGTCTTCGTCAGAGACTTTGACCCGAACTCATTGGGTAACATCTACACAGCTTACGGCAAGGATGCCGACCGACTGGCAGAGAAAGTATCTTCCTCCGTGGCTGCGATAAGACCTGAAATCGACGGACAACAATACCCTTACGCCACTGTCAACAGCGGGAATCTCGATGCCGTCCGTGCCGACCTGATGGTCAACAACATCCATCCCGTTATCATCAATGATGCGGGCATACAGGTCAACAATGACACCACACTCAACTATACCAAAGAGGAGCGCAAGGCTTTCATGGACTCCCTCAAGCCGGAGGCAGCACAGCGCAAAGCCATCCTCGAGACGCTGCAGAGGATGGGAAACCCTGACTCCATCGCCGTCCCGAAGTCAGAGCTGTTCATCCCACACCGTTTCGGCTACCAGGAGATAGCACTGACCGAAGTCAAAAAATTCAAGGACGGCTCATACCGGGCAGGGAACAACGACGAGGGCTACTACCCCATCTCAAAGATGGATACCAACAACCTCTACAACGTTGACCAAGCACTCAAAATCGCCGAGAAGCAACAAGTCCCGAACCTCGTCAGAGAACTCCAAAACCAAATCCAGAACGGCAAGGCTGAAGTGGACCGCGACAACGCTGGTGGACGGTATATCGTCACCATCAACGACCGTGACTATGAACGAGGATTCAAACAGTTCACCATAGGCCCTGACCTCAAAAACGAGATTTTCCTCCACGATGACTGGAAGAACCGGGTGTACTCCATAAAGGTTGATCCACAACTGACTCAACAGCTGATTGCCTACGCGGAGACAAAGATAGGGAACCAAAGACTGCCCTCTCCTCCCCACATCGGACAAACCGCCGACAAGACTGAACAAAGAACATCACAGCAGGTGACGGATCCACCGTCTCAACAACCCGCCGCCGACCAAAAGGCCAACACCCGCGACGCTAAGAACACGATCGACCCTAAGAACCCTAAAGGTGCTGACAGCCCAAAAGACCTTGCCGATTCCAAAGTCTCTGCCGAACGCATAGACTCATCACAACAACACAAAGTAAAGGATTTCTCCCTCCGAAACGTCAACGGCGACTGGCGACTCAACGCCACCATCGACAGCCATCGAATGCCAGAAATCTCCATACCGAAACAGGACGCTGTGGACTACAAAATGGGGAGGATGTCACAACAAGACCTCACTCTCAAGTCCTACAGCAACCTCCTCTCACAAGGGCAAGAACAAACCCAAAACCACAGCAGAAGACGATGACCTCCTATCCAAGAGTGTCAATCCTCTCCCAATAAAGCCGTCCCGAATGCTGTCCTACAGGTCACCCCACAGGCCGTACAATAGAGACAATTATTCAAAACTCACCAACGCCCAAACTCAATAGTTCACCAACTCAAAACTTCAACATATCACCAGATACACAACTCAAAAACTCACAAATATGACAACTCAAAAACTCAATAATTCACCAACTCATCATCTCAAAACCATACGAATGAGAGAGATAACCAAAGAGATAACTCAAAAACTCATTAGCTCTAAATCTCAAGAACTCAATGACTTGACAACTCACCATCACAAATTATATTTCTATGCCAAAATGTTATTAAGTTTTAATTCATAAAAACATTCATTGCATAAAACCCAACACAAGGCAATCACCATACTACCCCTAACCACAACGACCATGGCAACAGAAACCACAACCCGCGACTACTTGCAGAACTTCCTCCAAACCAAGTCCTCCCTACAGGCTAGAAAGGCAGAACAGAACCTGACCAAAAGAGTGAACTTCGAACTGCAAGATGGCTCTTTCCGCATCATGACCAATGCGGAATTCATACAACATGCCCTCGAAAACCAACTGAGAATAGCTGCCTCACCTGAGAAGAAGCCCATCGACGAGAACAAAGCGGAACGCATCAACCGTGCCTTCGCCAACGGCAACTACTACATCATCGTGCGAAACCTGGGCAGCCTATACAAGGAAACACCCGAGATGAAAAACCTCGAACAGGTGATGAAAACACCATGGTCGCCCGAAAATAGTGCAGAACGCTTCAAAGCGGAAAAGGCGGCCATCAACTCCATCATCGAGGCAAACACCCCAACAAAGTTGTACTACCATGTTCAGATGAACGACAAAGGGGCTTCCATGCCCATCTCAAAAACCATGTACGACTATGGAATGTTCATCCAACAAAAGATGGTGGATGAACTGTCACCAAAAGTCAAGGACTTCCTGGCCAAAGGTGATGAATACAAAAAATATGAACCGGAAATCTTCGACCACCCACACCCAAGCATCATCGTGGGGGATGAGGACGAGACCCTTGTCCTTAAAGACAACCAGCTCCGCTTCACAGGTGAAGTACAAGGAAACCAAATACAAAACCGCCCTCTCATCGAGCTTCCTCTCCACGAACAGCTGACATTCCTGAGATCTGCGGAACAATCCATCAACCTCGCACAAAAGGAAATCAACATCCTCCGGCTGATGGACGAACTCCATACGGATAATCTGGACCTCCCCCACCCCGTGACAACCAAACTCATCAACGACCAGGAAAGGTCGCTGACACAAATCGTACGCATCGACGGCATCCTGAACTTCAAAGACAACGATGGCAAGACCATACCCGACCAGTACGTGCCCTACACGGACAGGGAGAACATCTACGACATGGCCTTCAACAACACCGTAGAACAGCTGCTCGACGCTACGAACAACCAAGGTCTCATCGACTCCCTCAAAGAGAAGGTCGATGAAAACCTGAGAGACATCGGTCTCTCCGCACATCTCGACCTGACAGGCAAATACGAGGGAATGTCCCTCTTCATCGACTCCTATTCCAACGGCCTCTATGTTCAGGACAAGAAGGTGGCAAAACAAATCGAAGCATTCTCCTTCGATGACCAACTGAACATCCTCCAGCAGGCTCTCGCACAAACCATCGAACGAAAGGCTAACATCGAGGCCATCAACCAAAAGCTCGCCGAACGTTTCGGGCAAGACCACACCGTATTCCAGCAGACTGATGCTCCGCTTCAGCAAGACCCCAACCAAAACAACACACAACAGCCTGCGCCACAACCAGAGGCAACAGATCAGACTCCCCAACCGAATGAGTCCCTTTCCGAAACTCCGTTCCAATACGAGTTGCTCGACGAGAAGATGAAAGCCTTCGGCATCGACAAATACGACCTCCCATGGGGTGACGTCATCGAACTCATCAACGACAAACTTGTCCTGCACGGACATAACGAGGACTGCTCCCCAAGGGACATTGCCTTCGATGACCTTTCAAACGGACAAAAGGCGAGCATCTACAACCATGTCAACGAGGCAATGGAGAAGATGGATGCCGAACTGGCCAAGAACCTGATGAGAATAGCGGCGCTGATGGAACAAAACGGCACCGACGAGATAGCCATCAACGACATCCGGGTGCTCATCGAATACACCGATGACTGGGACAAGACAACGCATTATATGCTGGACACTGTCTCGACAGTAAAAATGGACAACCAAGGAGAACTGTGGGTGCAGGGCGAAAGAGAAAACTACCTGGCACGGCAACTGAACATCACCGACCAACTCAAGGTGTCAGAGGCGACCATCCAGTCCCTCCAAAACGCCTTACAAACACAGGAGGAACACCCGTTGCGTGAGTCGTACTTCGACAAAACGCTGAAAGCCGCACAGGAACATGTGCAAGAGGCTTTCCCCGACAGCACCATCGCAATATCTGGTAAAGACAAAGACATCGATGAACTGTCCGTCATCATCGACGGGAAAGACACACACATCACTCCCATACCCCTGCCCATGGACTTCGGGGCAAGACAGGACTTCGCCTTCGTGGCAAGAGACACCATCGACAACCCCAAAGCACTGGAACTGGCCAACAAAATCGATGAGCAACATCCCGAAAAAGGACTGCTGGGTGAGGATGCCATCGCCTTCTTCGACTTCAGGGACGCACTGGATTTCCAAAGACAGGTGCGGCTCCTGCCGGAAATAGATAAGCTCAACGAATTGGAGAAGCAGGCGGCAAGGGTGTTGCCAAACATCAACCCCCACTGGGAAAGGGAGAACGAGGAACAGATAGAAGGGGCGAAACTGATAGCCTATGGCGTGGACAGCGGAATAAGGGCAGAATACCTGCGCATCGCACCTTACGAGGGTGAAAAAGGTGAACTGGGATTCGCCGTCGGCGAGGGCATCAACGCACAAAACATCGACTCGCTGACGGAAATGTATGCTAAAGAACACCCTGACCACCGGATGGTCAACAACGGAGGCGATGACCTGACCATCAAATTCACGGACATCAGACAGGCCATTCAATTCATGTCTTTCTCCCAGACACTCATCAACGCGGAACCCAAATTGCCAGAGGCATTGTCCCATGACATCGCAAAAACCAAAGAACAACATCCGGACACGCTGGTCATCAGCAGAAACGGCGACAACTACGAAGCATACGGGAAAGACGCACAACGTCTCTCTTCCCTCCTGGATCTGCCCACCTACTACGACCGAGGATTTGCCGTAACACAAATCGACACCCATGAGCTGGCCGACAGCCTGGCCGAAATAAAAGCAAAAGGACAACAGGTCTCCATCATAGATAATAATGAAAGAGACATCGTCAAAAACCCTCTGGACTCCATCAAGGAACAACTCCGGGACTCGGGACTCGTGGCCATTCCGCTCAGATTCGACCCAAACGAAAGAAGGTTCATGAACATCGAGGGCATGGTGAACACCCCGTTCCTCGACTTCAGCGAAAAAGGGAACTACCGCCCTGAGACGGTCATCGCCCCCATCTCGGTCGAATACCAAAAGATGTCGGACACACTTCTGCTCCATGGGCAGAATGCCAATGGAGACAATCTCACCATCCCGCTCGAGACTCCGACGCACGGAAACATTCATGCATACACCGTAGTACAGGAACACCTGCAACAACCTCTGGAAAAGGGTATCCAACATGCCAACATGATTCGTTACCTCGCAGAAGAGTCACTGCAAAGCCCGGAGCCTTCGGATTCCTTCATCCGAAACATCAAGGACTCGGACCTGTTCCTACAAGACGGCAACAGAATCCATGTCGGGAAATACGATGAGACGACACAAAAGCTGTTCGTCACGGAGACCAACGAAATGGGACATACGCTCAATGAAACGACGATGAGGGCACAAGACATCGCCAGGTTTATCGCCAAAGGCGAAGCGGTGGCCATCAGACAGGACAACCTGGAAGAAATGTCACGCTCCTTCCCTTCCCTCGAAGAGGTGACACAAAAGAGAGCGGAGTACGCACAGTCCGAACAGGCAAGACTCAACGAGAAATACCTGAACACGATGTTCGAAAGCAAAGACCCTGAATGGCAGGAAAAGGGAATCATCGTCCGCGTGGATTCGCTCAACACGCCCCGTGGAAGACAAGTGGAACTGTGGTCGGAAACGAACATGGGTGGACATTCCATCCATCCCGACACCCCATACAACATGTATGAACAAAAAGGAAACAAAATCGACGGAATCATCTTTGAAATACAACGGAAAGGATTTACCGACCGAGAAAAGGCGCTGCCCTACCACCTGATGGACCCCATCAGCTACAGCAGGGACAACGACCGCACCGCCGGACCCGACCAGATACACTACGACGGGCTGATGGTGGACTTCGGGCCGAACCACTTCTACTTCCAACAGCTGCTGTCGGGACCTGAGGCGGGAAAATACCACGCCAGCTACGAGATAGAGAACCTGAACCATGGCACACGCGAAAAGGTGGTGGATGCAGACATCGACCTGGTCTTTGACAAGATGCTCGAAGAAATACGACACTATGACCTGCGGGAGAACCAGTCGCACTCACTGCGCGATACCGAAGACTTGGTGAAGGAAATCACCACACAACAGATACTCCAAACAATATCCCTGGAATCGGCCATCCATAACATACCGACAGGCGACAAGGAAATGGCGGATGACCCGGACAACCCCGTCATGGACGTGACCATGATTGACTTCAACGACAAAGGGGAAATCGTCCTGCACGGCAACGGCGGTCCGGCACCACTGGACTCTCTCGACGAGAGTGCCCGCTTCGAGGTGCTGCGACGCATCCACAACGACCTGATGGACCAGAACCTGGACCTGCCAATCCTGCGGGACAAGCTTCAGACTTTACAACAGGAGAACAAAGACATCGACATCATCATACCCTTTGAACACCCGCAGATGCTCTACACCAAGGACACCTGGCAGTTCATCGGGGCGGCGGTCATCGATGAACAAAAAGACATCACGCTATTCCGCAATGCGGGTGACGCACAGTATTTCCTCGACACGCCTGACGCTGCCCTCAACAAGAGCCTGTTCCACATGGACCTCAACGACCTCAACGCAGCATCTCAACGAAAATTGCTGGAGAACGCCATCGACTTCTTCCATTCCCCCGTCCTCAGACAACAGGCTTACCAAAAGGCGGAGAACCTGGCTGAAGAACTGACCAGCGCGAACATCCTGAAAGAGCCGGCAACGCCAACCAACAAGGCTTCCCCACAAGACGAAGCCCCACTACAACAGACCACGGCTACAGCAAAAAAACTACATCTTTCATTTTCAAATAACAATAATATGTCTAACCAAAATTCGGAGGAAACACCTATGAGACCTGACGAAAACAAAGCTCAGGGGGAACAGCAGAAGACTGACCCCGAAATCAAGAACCAAGAGAAGGCGGTGACACGCGAAGCCGCCGCTGCAACGATCCTCGCCGCCATCGGCTCCGACATCAACAAGATGAAACTGGCCGATAACGAGCACATCTCTCTCACGACCAACAAAGGTACCACCATCGATGTGCAGACGGTCTCCGTCACCAAGAACAACAGCATCTCTCTCTACGGAGAGATAGAGGGTACCAAGAAGTCCATCTCAGCCAGCCAACTAACGGACGACTCCATGGCAAAACTGGCCGCACATCTCGATGACCTGCGCAGCAACAAACAGACTGTCGCCGTGGAGAAGCCTGCAGAACAGAAGGTTTCCCAACAGACTGATGCTACGCAACAACAGAAAACCGACCAGAAACCAGAGGCCGCCCAAGAGCAGAAAGCTTCCCAACAGGCTGCGGTTGCGCCACAGCAGAACAACGCCGAACAGAAAGCCGACCAACCCAAGGAGCGCAAGGTGGAACCCATCGAGCTTAAGCCGGACAGCAAGGTGGAATACAACATCACCAAGAACCCGGTGCTCGACAGGGTGTATGACATACAGCTCTACGTGGACGGCGAGAAGAAAGCGGGACACCACCTCTCCGTGGAAGACCGCAAGGCGTTCTTCGACAACAAGGTGACAGGTCCCGAACTGGTTCCGAAATACTTCGAGAAAGAACTGGCAGGACAGAAGCTGCCGGAGAACATCGAACGCCATCACAGCGAGCGCAAGCAGGATGCCGCCCAAGAGCAAAAGACTTCACAACAGGCTTCAGTTGCGCCGCAGCAAAACAATGCCGAACAAAAAGCCGACCAATCCAAGGAGCGCAAGGTGGAACCCATCGAACTCAAGCCAGACAGCAAGGTGGAGTACAACATTACCAAGAACCCGGCACTCGACAGGGTGTATGACATCCAGCTCTTCGTGGACGGCGAGAAGAAGGCGGGACACCATCTCTCCGTCGAAGACCGCAAGGCCTTCTTCGACAACAAGGTAACAGGACCCGAACTGGTTCCAAAATACTTCGAGAAAGAACTGGCGGGACAAAAGCTGCCGGAGAACATCGAACGTCACCGAAGCGAGCGCAAGCAGGATGCTGCCCAGGAACAGAATGCGTCCCAACAAGCCGCAGCTGCACAGCAACAAAACGCCGACCCGAAAGCCAACGTCAAACCTAACGACGTGATCGAGGCGTGGAAGAAGGCGACCGAACCTGACAAGACGACATTCATCCAACGAGAGAACGCCAACGGCAAATTCTACCAGACATTCGGCGACGACGCTTCCAAGGTGGCCACCGTCCTCAACAGACAGGCCAAGAACGTCACAGAAGGTCCCAATGCCAACCTGGCCTACATCAGCGTCAGCCAAAAAGACATGCCCAACGTGATGAAGGCGCTCAAAGAACAGAACGACCAAATCAAGGTGGTGGGAATGGATGGCAAGTACGCCCGTGTGCTGCCTGAGGCACAGGCGAAAGAACAGGTCAAGGCGGCTGACCTCTCTAAATACAATGTGCCGGAAGGCAAGCAGGTGACCGACGTGAAGGTCTGGCAGTACCAAGGACAAGCCTATATGAATGGCTTCGTCGATGGCAACAAACTCAAGGAGAAGGAAATCTCCAAAGAGGACTGGGCCGCATTCAAGGAAAAGAAAGCGACACCTGAACAGATCGTGGGCAAATACTACTCTCCCGCCGAAATGGAGGCCAAACAGGAGGTCAAACAGTCCAAGACCGTGAGCAGATAGCCCTACCCAACACTCAAACTCCCGAGCCAAGGATTGGGGTAACCACTCCCCAATCCTTCCTCCCTTTTGCTTCCACGTCACGTATGCGGTTATACCATTGCCGTTCCCCAAAAATACACCCATTTTACACCTCACACAACATTTAACCTCAATTTCTCAACCCCTCTCCCTATGACTCCACAAACCCAACCCACCGAAGAGCAAATCCATAACGCCACCCGTAAAACCGCCAGAGAAATCCTACAACTGGGGTTCTCCACCAATAACGCGCAACAAGGAAAGAAGGATGAACAAAACGCCCTGTTCTTCCATAGTAACGGCGACCCGACAAAAAACCAAGGCCGTGACCAATGGCTGTACACCACGGAATCCCTGAAACAAGCGGAAACCATCGCAAAAGCCATCGCTGCCAACGCCCATGGGACAACACACGCCAACCCGAAACTGGTGGGACAGTCCTTCAGCGACGGCAAAGACCGCATCGACATCAAAGGAATAGAAAAGGAAGACGAGAGGGAAACCTACATGGCCAAAAGACTCGAAGACCACCCCTTCCTCAAAGACAAGAAGTCGCTGAGGGATGAGAAATGGAACGCAGAAGACCTACACGCGGCCATCGCCACCAACCTGCTAACAACAGTACAGACGTACACCTACACCTCCAAACAGTTCCCATACGAGCTGCCGGAGATGTTGCTACGCAACAAAGGACTGGTGGATATCCAACGTTCTGAAAACGGCTCGCTACTCACCTTCGACCGGCCTGTCACAAGGTCAAGCGTCAATATCGACAGCCTCTCTCCCACTCCGGAAACTGAGTCCAAGATACAAAAGCTGCAACAGGCAGACCTACCCCTTTCTCCACAGACTGAAGTTCCGCCTCAGCAACAAGAGGATCCCTCTCCCATACTGAAACAATTTTTCAACCTCAAAGCCAAACATCCCGACGCATTGCTGCTCTTCCGTGTCGGCGACTTCTATAAGACTTATGAACAAGATGCGCAAAAGGCTTCCTTCATTCTTGGAATCACACTGACAAGAAGCAACAGCCAAAAGACCCCTGACGGGAAACCTCTGGAAATGGCGTTCTTTCCTCACCACGCCCTCGACTCCTACCTGCCAAAGCTAATAAGGGCAGGACAGCGAGTGGCCATCTGCGACCAGCTGCCAGACCCTAAACTCACCAGAAACAAGACCAGGCAAAGAGAAGACACCACTGCCCCAAAACCGTCTCCGCAAGCGGAAACCCCGCCACAACAACACCCTGCCCCAAAGGCCAACAACGACGTTAACAACCCTAAAGACCTTATTGCCCTTATCAACAAACTCGACCAAATGATAGGCAAACACCGGGGCATAGGCATCACACCGAAACAGCCCATCACAACACAAACAGCAAAAGGCATCGATTTCGTGGTTGACCGCATCATCCGTGAAAACGAGAGCGGACTTCGGCTATATGGCTTTGACAGCGAACAGAAAGAACGCTCGGTGAGCATCGAGAAGGCTAACGAACAAACACTGACACAAATTCTCTCACATCTGGCCCAATCACAAGGCAAGACAATAACCGATAATCCCCCAACACCTCACAATGAAAAAGAAAAACAAACATCACAAGAAAAAGAATCTTCCTCGCTGGGACGTGAGGCACGGAAGATTGTATCTCTATCAAAAATACATGAGAATACCAAGAAAGACCATCCGGAGGATATGGTCTTCATCCGTCAACGTGAACCCGAGACGAAACGTTTTATGTACCAGACGTTCGGGAAGGATGCAGAACTTCTCACCAAGGAGATTTCTCCGTCCGTAGAAATAATGCGCCCCGAGATAAAAGGCAGACAATACCCCACCGCCTCCTTACTTCAAGGCGACCTCAATGCCGTCAAAGCGGAGATGATGAGACATGACATCTACCCTGTCATCATCAACGCCAAAGGTGAGAAAATCGACAATGACCACTTCCTGGCCTTTTCCAAAGAGGACAGACAATCCTTCATCGACCAACAGCAACCTGCCTCCTCACCTTCCACCAACGACACTCAAGGCGTTTTCCCAAAGGCTGAGAAACCAGCTCAACAACCAATAAACTCCCTTTTCCCTACCATCCAATACGACGTACACCAGAACTCACACGTCGCCGGCATGTACGACATACGACTCTATGTCAACGGGGAAAAGGCGGGTGCCCACCGCCTCTCCAAGGAGGACAGGGATGGATGGCACAACAAGGAGATACCAATCCAGGACCTGATGCGAAAATACTTCTCAAAAGAATTGGAAAACATCGATATCGACAGCATCACTTGGATAGGAACAAACCAACCCAAAGAACAAGCACAGACACGTCCCCTTAGCTCAAGCCCAAAGACCAACACCGACAAAGAGAGGATGTATGCCGCCCGTGCAGAGCAGCACCAACTGCTCTCAGACCAACTGAAACAGAATGACAACCACGCTGTAGTTTTGCTGCAAATGAACTCCAAAGACGGAAGGGAATTCTTCCAGACCTTCAACGAGGATGCGACCTTCGTTGCCGACACCCTAGGACGCAAGACCATGCGGAATGGCGAGAACACCTATGTGAGCCTGACAAGCGAAGAGGTCACGAAACTCAAGGAGAAACTGGGAGAACAAAGCCTTTCACTCAAAGTCTTCCATCATACAGGGAAAGACGCCACAGCTTCCCAGACGAATATCCAAACGCCTGCACCTGACACCACCCTACAGGCAACGGTATCCTCTCAACCCAACCTCTCGACAGAACAAAGAACCGAACATTCCCCCTTCCCTACCGCTCCGACCATCACACCGTCCTCCCACATCGAATACACCATCCTGCCTGTCATGCGCACCAACAAGGAAACACAACAGCAAGAACGGGTGCCTGGAATGTACGCACTCTCCATCGCCACGGAGGGGCAAACGTTGGGACGCAAGATGCTGACTCGTGACGAACGGGATCTGCTCAATGCAAGACCTAGTGAAATCACCAATGTCATCAACGCGAAATTCGCCAAGGAACTGGGAGGAATGACACTCGACTTCAAGCAGGTCCACCGACCTGCCGTACCCGAAGAACAATGGAAAAGCCTCTCCATGCCCAACGGCATGAAGCTCGACAATATGCCTTATATCACACGTAATGCCGAAACAGGGAAATATGAGATGACTGCGAAAATCGACGGCGTGACGCTCGGACCGAAACCGATGTTCCGACAGGATGTCAATGATTTCTTCGACCACGCCAGACCCGCTGCGGAAATCGTGGCAAGGGTCTTCCGCGATGAACTCAAAAACCCAAACCTGCTGACTTCCGAACAAACAACCGCCACGCCGAAGATATCGCCAGATGATGTCATCAGCCTGTGGCAAGCGACTCGATATGCCCAAGGGAACGACAGTCCTGAGAAACTGGCTTTTGTTCAACGCGAGGGTAAGTTCGGCCTGTTCTACCAGACTTTTAACGACGATGCCAAAAACATGTCAAAAGTCACCAACCGAAGCCTGAAAGTGGTGGACACCGAAAACCACCAGAACGTGGTCTATGCCAACATACCACAAGACCAGATACAGGAAATCACACAACAGCTGCGGAAGGCAGGATTCCAACCATACGCCGTCAACACGGACGGACAACCCGTCTCCCTTGCAACCGGACACAAGGTCGTTCCAGCAAGGCTTATGGCTCTCGAGGATGGACGAAAGGTAGAGAATGTCAACCTGCGCAATGATAACGGCAAATGGCTCATGGCCGCCAGCATCGACGGCAAACCCCTCCCAGAACGTGAGGTCACCCACGACGATGCGGTGATCTTCAAACAAGGGCAACAGGCCATGGCTGACATCGTCCTCAAATACTACGCCAACGACTTCAACCAACCGCAACCCCCATCCCAAACCAACCAAAAAGGCATAGGCAGATAACACAAAAGCAAATGGTGTTCTCTACATCTTGACACACCTTGAATTTATAGGTGTTGAAGATGAAAAAGTAAAGCAAAAAAACACTATCTTTGCACTATCTTGTTCAAAGAAACTACATGATCAAACATCCTATTACACCTATGAAAGTACTATTGATCAACGGCAGCCCGAAAGAGAATGGGAACACATTCTTGGCTCTCAACGAGGTAGCCAAGACATTGAACACTGAAGGTGTTGACACAGAAATCATCAGTATTGGCAAACAAGCCGTACAGGGCTGCATCGCTTGTGGCATGTGCGGAAGGTTGGGCAAATGCACGTTCAACGATGACCTATACAGCAAAGTGTGGAGAGCTGTCAAGGACGGCATTGACGGTCTCATCATCGGCTCTCCCGTCTATTACGGCGGACCGAACGGCTCCCTTTGTGCCTTGCTCGACCGTGTTTTCTATTCTTTGGGACACATGCTGCAATACAAGCCTGGGGCAAGCGTCGTTGTTTGCCGCAGAGGTGGTGCCACAGCTGCCTTTGACCGTCTGAACAAGTATTTCACCATCATGAATATGCCTGTCGTCAGCTCACAGTATTGGAATCTGGCCTACGGTCATTCACCCGGACAGGTGACCTTGGACGAAGAGGGCATGCAGACCATGCGCACCCTCGGACAGAACATGGCATGGATGCTCAAAAAACTGAATATCGCCGAGGATGGGCATCCCCAAAAGGAAAGGCCGACATGGACCAACTTCATCAAATGACAATAAACAAACCGGCTTCACGGAATAATCATTGGAACCAACAATATGAGAACGATTTTCCTCTCCCTCTTGCTCCTGTTGTCACTGTCATTAATAGCACAGACGGAACATGTGAGATTCCTTGGCATTCCGCTGGACGGCACAATCCAACAGTTTCAAGAGGAACTGACGGCCAAGGATTGCAACTATGACCAAACGACCAGTGACCTATTGCCCAAAGGCATAAAAGCTTTCGAAGGAACATACGCAGGAAACGAAGCACTGCTGATGGTATTCCACGACGAGACAACAAACGTGGTTTACCAAGCAAAGGCCGTCATCACCTGCCAAGGTGAGGATTCCTGTGAGGTTATATTCAATAAAATCAACGAACAGCTCCAAACAGAACACGGCACGTTCCTCTCAACCAAGAGCATCCAATACGGACACGAGACCTACGGCTATACCATATTGTCCCCAGAACGGGTGGTAATAGGTGATATCGGACTCTTTGTGACAAAAGACGAAAACAACCCCAATGTGTATTTGGTGCAGGTGCAATATACGGATACCGCCAATATGCGCATCCATGAAAAACAGGAACCAGAAGATACATAAACCGTCAAATCCTCTTGACTGAGGAAAGATATACACCTATATCCTACTCCGACACAATTAATCTCCTCAATAGAATTGGGTTAATCCCTCTCCTCATAGATGGCGTAAAACTGCTCATAGTACCTAAATGTCAATTCTGTCTTTACCGTGAACACCCGACCTTCAAATGGAAACCTGTAACGTACATACTCCATGACACCACGTTCCATCTTATTGATGATTTTACATAACATCTCATAGTTGAAAATGTCCTTTCCTTCCTCTACGCTATGGAGTGATACATACTCCATCGCCTCAGGATGGTTCCACACATATATGGCAGCAATAACATCATAGTAATGATGAGCATGTTTCAGAAATCGCCTCCTACAACTCGCTGTACGAAGGATTCTTTCTGAAAACAGATTCCTTATAGTACATAATCTGTTACCGGGCATCATGTCATGGTCACAAACAAAATCCTTCACAGCATTCGCCAACAAGTCAATCGACTTTTTCGTAGTTGCCCGGTCCACACATCCCTCGATGTATGGACAATAATAGCAATCGTATGGCGGATGGTGAACAGGAACACGTCAAAAACCATGAATCACAAAACACCTACGTTGAAAAAGTCAAAGCCAGGGTTTGTGAGGATTCCTCCTCAGACATCCAAAATGTAATGCATCCAACACTAATAAAAGATTAAAACCTAGCCAATAATACAAATTCGCAGTCATAGTCGTTTATATTTGTCAAATTTTTGACAAATATAAAGTCAACCTGTGTCAAAATTCGGTACATGTTGCCGATTTCGCAACATCTACACAAAAAATGAGAGGAATGCACAAAGGTAACATTGTCCATGATGGCAAATACCACTTCTCAACCAAGCGATACCTCTTATGCAAATCCTCTCTCTATCCTGGTTGAAAGACAGAATAGAAATCTCTGCCTATCAACTGGCTAATTTGTTTTGTGTTCAAGATTCGGCCATCCCTCGAAGCCTCGTTCCATCTAGTCGTACATGTGGCAAGTCTCCCGTTCTTACGTACAGATATGGCGATCAAAGACAACCCATATTCATCAAGAGGATGTCCTTCCCCCAGTTCCATAGGGACATTCTGATAGCCATTTTTCAGGCATACATAGAACGTCTCACCATGACGTGTGTAGTTCTCATAATCAGAAAATGACCCAGATATACACCAACTGGTTAGAGAGACATACTCCATAGCATCCTCAAAAGAGTGTATCCTACGGATGGTGTATTCCTTATTTGGCTGATAAACCTGCTTGGCAGAAGAACTGCGCTCTTCTGATAACAATCGGTTGATTTCATCATCGAAACAGAAGCACAAATCTTCAAAATACAAACCGTTAAAGTCACCATCGTACTGCTTCTGATATATGCGATTATCCCTTATGATAGACAGAATATCGTTGATGGTCTCAAACTGACTTTCATCTAATTCTTCACGATAGACCAGTCTTATCACCCCTTCCAAATACTTTCCTTTCAAGATACTGGAAGAAGGGATATCCACTTTTATCGAATGAATCGTATCTATGATATCATCATCATTCTTAAGACGGCTATAATTACTCACAGCTTTCTGTGCTCTGTTATAATACCACCTTTCACGATCAAACAGTCTCATTATGCCTGATACCACACAGACAAAAGGATGAATCATCATATTTATCAAGCCTATCTTCTTCGCCATATACCGTATACCGTATATATTGTCCTATAAGAAAGGATCAACCATTCCCTCCTCTTCCTAATAATATATGATACGGTCGCCCACTGACTCGTCGATAAATTCCCTATGTTGAAGAACAAATTGTTCCCTTTCCTCGGTTGTGTCAAACTCTTCAGAGAGATAAGCCTCTCCCCATTCGTTCACACAGATATCATCCATATCCTCCTCTTTTGCCTTCCTTGTATCTGCAAAGACGATAAGGACACGATATTGACTATGGTACATTGGTCCAAGAAGGCAAAGCCCGGCATTGCAAGAGTCTGAAGGGTCATCCAAACGCCGTGTTTTCTTCACACACTTCAGTTCTGGCTCACAATCCACTTCCTCACCCCCCACCAAAAGTACTTCATAATCATCAAAATCGGATGACAACGACAGAATCTGTTCCTTCGTTTCTGAAGGCCCGAACACAGGCAAATCATCCTCAAAGTCCATATTGAAGATACAAACTGTCTTCATCTGCTCAATGACTTTGAACTGATTCTGCTCCGGCATCTTGTTGTAGTCATCACAAAAACCGGCCAACCTCAGGTTTTCTGCATTCACATTGGCCACGATCGCTTTCAATTCTTTTAGTTTCATAATCATATAATTTTAAAATCCGTACTTCCCTTTCAGGTCTTTTATGTCAATTAAACCATACTTTTCCTTGAATTCTTCAATTGACATATCTATATCTTCTTCTTGAAGTGGCTCTTCATTTTTATATCAAAAATTCATTTCTTCTTCCAATTGTCTGAGTTCCTCAATGGTTGTACATTGCTCAAACCTTCTATGATATTCCAACTGTTCTTCTGTCAACAACAACGATTTATCTTCCATAAATACGGTTTTAATCCTTTTGGATTCTATTTTCACATGCAAAAATAAAACGCTTTGTTGGCAATAGCCAAGATAATATACCTATAACAAAACACTTATACATATATCGCTTCTCTCAGAGGATATAAATCCAATCATTCTCATTCCCTATTGCTCCATTTCCACAAGAGGGAATGAAAATACGAACAACGCTTGGAATAACAAAACAGAAAGCAGGGAAGTCAGACACAACATCTGCTTCCCTGCCTTTTCTCTTGAACAGGTAGTCTTATACTACTTCAATATACAATCTTCATACCTCAATGCTGTTGATGACGCTGAGGGCATCTGCACCCTTGTCGATGGCGGAGAGCACATCGAATACGCGGTCACTCCAACCTGAAATCAGATAGACATCAGGCTCGACAAGACGCAAGGGCAGATGGCCGTAGCCTCCAAGGTCGAACAAGTAGAGCTTAGCCTGAGGTGCAAGCTGCTTGTAACGTCTCCAGGACTTCTCGAAAGTGGAGTTGCGCCCGGTGCTGTCCCACATCTGCATATCGGTGAACATCATTACCTTGTCCATCACCTGATTCTGCTCAATTAGCCAGTCGACGACCTTGTAGCCGTTGGTGCTGTAACCCACCTTGCCCTCAAGCCTCTCAAGTTGACGAGTTGCCATCAGGATGTTGTTGGCAGGCATGTTTTCCACACTCCATTCATTACCGAAGATACCGGCGATGACCTGCTTGCAGCGGCTCTTGAGCAACATCGACAGCAAGAGGCCGATGTCGAACAGACGTACAGTGCTCTTGGCGCTGACTTTCGTCCACATGGAACCGCTGACATCAGAGGCGATGAGCACACGGGAGTTCTCATCGAAGCCCTCGATGTTGGCTGCGGAATGACGGACGGCAGTTTCCAAAGCCGACATCAGAGCAGAGGTGCTGGTGCTGTTGACCCTCTCAATCTCACGGTAGGCCGAGAGATAACGGAAAGGCAACTGCTTCGAACGTGCCACCTGAGCGGCATCTGAAAGACGGTCACTGACCAGTTGCATCCCAGAATATGGCACTTCGGCTTGAAGCATGTTGCGAAGATTGCGCATCAAAGCCATATAGCCGAGTTTGCCGCTGAGAATCAACTCCTCCCACTTATGACGGAAAGCCACGGCTTTCTCCTCGTCAGAGACGAAGTGCTGCTGACCAAGAGCTGATAGTTCAGTCTCCCAAGTATAGGGAGTTTCCAACTGACGGTTCACAATTTTGTCGAACAAAGCCTGCTGCTGTTCGTCCTTGGCCTTAGGGTGGACGAGAAAGAGTGCGTCGCGGAGCTTCACCTCGAGGTTGTCCCTGTCGTACTTGGCGAACTGGTACTCATCGAAGCGGTTGAAAGCTCGCTGCAGACCATTCTGTATCTGACGCGAGAGCTTGCCGAGTTTCTTGCGGGGGTCGATGGATGGATTGCGCCACTGATAGCACATCAGCAACTCCATGATCTCATCGGCACGCAGCACGGTCTTCTCCACAGCGCGGGCTACGAGGTCATCGCCATTATGAACCTTGGCCAACTCCACAAGCAACAGCATCGGGATGCTGCGGAGATGCATCTCCGAACGGGTGTAAACGGCGAGACGAGCGACGAACTCCGGCGACACCTTGCGTACCAGGGTGGCAATGCGGTCGACACGCTCGTCCTGTTTCTCGTAGAACAGGTCACTCAGCGATGCTGTCACCACGGCGGTGTAAAGCTCCAGCTCGGGGGTTATGGCGTATGCCTTGGCTCCCTCATGGTTCGTCACGGTCATTTGTTCTTTCAACTTTGAATTCCAGTTCATCTTCTTACATCTTTTATAGTTAAACATCTATTAAAACGGTGCTACAGTCGTGGAGAGCCTGTGTCCAGGGTTAAGAGTCCTGTGCTCAACTAGTATCTTGTAACATTTAAAAATTCAATATAGGATAGAGGTGCTTGAGTTTTATC
>ODAI011895681.1_pt1 | contig 23967 bp, 26 predicted proteins | sample 1539321 | NCBI WGS metagenome assembly ODAI01 (sample SAMN02144231, study PRJEB22623) | gut metagenome | biome: sheep rumen | host: Ovis aries | place: New Zealand | reverse complement strand
CTTTACATTCCCTGGACAGGACAATAAGGGACATAGGAAGGCCCAGACAGAGTTCATGGCTGTGCGCTTCGGCAATGTCCTCGGCTCTAATGGTTCAGTAGTACCAATCTTCAAGGAGCAGATCCGTAACGGTGGTCCTGTCACAGTCACTCATCCTGACATAATCAGGTACTTCATGACGATCCCTGAGGCTGCAAGCCTCGTGCTGCAGGCTGGCGCTTACGCAAAGGGCGGCGAGATCTTTGTCCTCGATATGGGTGAGCCAGTGAAGATCGTCGACCTCGCCAAGAACCTTATCAAGCTCTCTGGACTTAAGCCTGACGTGGATATCAAGATAGTCTATACAGGTCTTCGCCCTGGCGAGAAGCTTTTCGAGGAAAAGCTCATGAAGGAAGAGGGCATGAAGAAGACCCCTAACAACCTCATACACATCGGCCATCCGGTCGAGTTCGGCGTAGAAGAGTTCCTCAAGGGTCTTGATGACCTTATGAAGGTCTCTTACGAGAACTGCGACGCAGTGAAGCTCATGGTTGAGAGGATGGTGAATACTTACTATCCAACTGAGACTATCAGTGAAGAGCTGGTCGCTGAGTACGATGAGAGAATCGAGAGGATAGTGGGGCATAGGTTTGCGCCGAGGGTGTGGGAAGAAGAGTAAGGATAATCTCTTATGATAGTTGCAGTCCATCATATAGCGATAATAGTGAGTTCGGAAGAAAGCCTAGACTTCTATAAGTTACTGGGCTTTAGAGAAAACTATCGACGTGTACGTGATTATGATACTGTGGTTCTTATGAATCATGAGTGTGGTATCGAGTTGGAGATATTCGTCGATCCTAGACATCCTAAGAATTCGATTGATGGTAGGGAACTTCCTATCGGATATAGACATATGGCTCTTAAAGTTGACAATCTCGAGAGTGAAGCAGAGCGCCTGCGCTCTCTTGGAATCGATGTTGGTGACATAGTAACTGATTGGAAGGGGCAAAGATACTGCTTTGTCAAGGATTATGATGGAATAGTAGTAGAATTACATGAGTGATAAGCTGGAGAGTGTAAGATTATGCAGACGTTGGGAAAGATAATAGTTGGATTAACTGCAGTCGCTACTGGAATGGGAGTGGTTGCTGCGATTAAAAAGCCTAGTTCTGTATATAAGAACAAGCCGGAAGAAAAAAACCCTATGGAGGGGAAGAAAGTACGGTTTGTGGAAAATGAAAATGAATCTGAAAATGCTGACGGTGTAAGAGGACATCTGGAAGCTATCGGTGAGACACAACACAAGGCAGGCATATACGAGAAGTATGTAAAGCGTATCCTTGATGTGATTCTATCCTTGGGCGGTCTGGTTGTCCTCTCGCCTGTTTTTTTGATACTCAGTCTCTGGATTGTGATTGACGATCCAGGCCCTATTCTTTTTACTCAGATGCGAATAGGAAAAGATAAGCAGTACTTCAAGCTTCATAACATCGTCACGACAGAAGCCAACCTGATTCAACGGGGACATGGTGCTGAATTGAGGCACGGGTGCAACGAAATAGCCGCCTAAAGCCCGGGAAATGGCGGGTTTCAGGGATTACGCACATCCGCGCGTCACGACGGTTCAAGGGATAACAGAGAGGTTTTTTAAGGCGTTGCATGGATGCACACCAGACATACTGGCTATATGTATGCGATAGAACGAGAATATGAAGCGTCTTAAAAAGCTCCTTTGATAGTAAATGAGAATATGGCCCGGATAGGTGGAGAATTACACACATATCGGGGCTGTAAATCGTTAAAACAAATGAAGGGATATATACCGAAGACTACAGGGACATATTTGAAAGATTATAGCAGGTGCACAAAGCGCGGCTGGAATATGAATCTGTTGGAGGATGTGGTCGGTATGTTATGCCGAGGTGAGAAGTTGGGCAGGAAATACCATGATCACAAGCTTTTAGGAGATCGGGTGGACTGTAGAGAATGCCACATCAAAGGAGACTGGGCCTTAATATATCAGCTTGAAGGTAAGTATTTGATCCTCAGAAAAAACTGGAAGTCATAGCGATGTTTTCTGAGTGTATGAAGACTGAGGTTGAAAGCAATGGATTTAATAGACTACAAAGTAAAAGAGATCAGATATCCTCACGGCACATACCGGTTGGGTGGGGCTGTGGAGATTATAGATGAAGGTAGATTCTATCGGATCGATGGAACGCATATTCTCGATAAGCACAGGATTGAAGATGTGCAGATGAATGAGAACAGCATTGAGATCCATATGAAGGATAAGGATGTCGTTTTGATTGTGTGAAGGCAAGGATGCCAATGAAAAAGCAAGGATGCTGAAATAGAAATAACTACGCAGCGGCTTGAAAAAGAGGACGGCTACTGCGAATTGAGCATGTTTGAGGACGAACTATGACATATAAATTGCCCCCACAACTGAGACTGATCAAGGCCCCGGTTGTCTTTGTGGTTGAGGGTGAGGAACGGACGTATTCCTCTGGTGAAGAATTGACGACACTCACATTCGAGAAGTACTACCTTGTCGATTCGATCAGCGCCAGAGATGGCAGTGTGGTCGTTACGCTCAAGGAGAACGATCGGCAGTTCAACATAAATTGGGTCGGAGAAGAAGAGATCAGCTTCATGTAAAACCCACAGATAAAAGGTTGGAGAGAAAGTAGATGCACGCTTTAGGAAAAGTGTTAACTGTGATAGGTACTGTAGCAGCTGGTATGGCTGTGATAGGAATTCTAAAGAAACCGAAGTCAGTTTATAGAGACAAGCCTGAAGAACGCAATCCCATGGAGGGAAAGAAGGTAAAGTTCGTTGAGGATGAGTCGGAACCTGCTAATGCTGACGGAGTCTGTGGGCATCTGGAAGCGGTGGGGGTGCCGGAGCATAAACCAACAGTCTACGAAAAGTACATAAAGCGTGTCATAGATATCGTTCTTTCCTTTGGCGGTCTCGTAGTCCTGTCCCCTGTGTTCCTTATCCTTGCTTTGTGGATCGTTATCGACGACCCCGGCCCTGTGCTGTTTACGCAGAAGAGGATCGGTAAAGACAAGCAGTATTTCAGATTGCATAAGCTACGCAGCATGCGGATGGACACGCCCCATGATAAGCCCACACATATGCTCGACAATCCGGAACAGTACATAACAAAGTCAGGCCGGTTTATCCGCGCCCACAGTCTCGACGAGCTGCCGCAGATCTGGGACATATTCATCGGCAATATGAGCGTCATTGGACCGCGACCAGGACTTTGGAATCAAGATTTGCTTACAGCAGAGAGAGACAAATATGGTGCAAATGACATAAAACCTGGATTGACCGGCTGGGCGCAGATTAATGGCAGAGATGAGCTGGAGATTCCGGATAAGGCCAGATACGACGGTGAATACGCACAGAACCTTGGCCTAAAGATGGATATCAAGTGTTTCCTCGGAAGCCTTCATGTGTTCGGTAAGGATGATTCGGTTGTAGAAGGCGGTACCGGGGAGATGAAGAAGCACGGCAAATAAGGCTTCGCCCAAAAGGTCTTCCGACCATCACAAGGCGATTATAGAGGAGCACCATATCTGGTGTTTTACAATATAAGGAGAACATAAGTTGAAGCAAATATTAATCGCTGGTGCCCATAGTTATATCGGTGAGTCATTTAAAGAGTTTTTGGGTCAGTGGCCGGATCAGTATAAAGTTACCACGCTTTCCACCAAAGGACTGAAGCCGGAACCGCAAATGTTTGACGGTTTTGATGCTATCTTTTGCGTTGCCGGTATTGCGCATATTAAAGAGACAAATGAAAACCGTCACTTGTATTTCGATGTGAATCGGGATTTGGTGGTGCAGATTGCAAAGAATGCGAAGGCTGCCGATGTTAAGCAATTTATTCTCCTCTCATCAATGTCTGTGTATGGATTAGAGGTTGGAAGAATCACGAAGAATATGGAACCCCATCCTGTGACAGCCTATGGTCAAAGTAAACTGGAAGCGGACGAAGTGATCAAGAAAATGGAAGACGAGAGTTTCATCTTCACTTGCCTCAGACCACCGATGGTATATGGAAAGAACTGTACAGGAAATTATCAGGCGCTCAGGAAGTTCGCACTGAAGAGCCCGGTGTTCCCTAATTATAAGAATGAAAGATCGATGATATATATCGGGAACCTGTGTGAGTTTGTGAAACAGGTGATTGACTTCGAGAGAAGTGGACTTTTCTTTCCCCAAAACGCTGAGTATACAAGAACCTCGGATATGGTAAAAACTATAGCTGATTGTCATGGAAAGAAGATACGCTTGACAAAGGCTTTTAACTGGGCAATAAAGATTGCACCCTTGAATGTAGTTAAGAAGGTATTTGGTGACTTAGTTTACGAAAATATAGACACAGTTGGCAAATACGGTCTTAGAGAATCAATTAGATTGACGGAAGGTTAGATATCATGGGCAATCCTAATAAAAAAAGAATACTTGTTATGATGTCTACCTATAACGGAGAGAAACATCTCCGTGAGCAGATAGATAGTATTTTTTATCAGAAAACAAATCATGAAGTACATTTGCGCATCCGTGATGATGGTTCAAAAGACAGTACTTGTTACATTATTGAGGAGTATATTGCAAAATATCCTGAGAGGGTTGAGCTAATAAGAGGTAAAAACCTTGGGTATAATGGCAGCTTTTTCTCATTAATACAGTCAGCGGAAGGATATGATTATTACTCTATCAGTGATCAGGATGATGTGTGGTTGGCTGATAAGTTGCAGATAGCTTGTGATTCAATAGATAAGGTTAAAGAAGATATTCCTATACTCTATGCATCAACATCGTATCTTGTTCATGATGATTTGGTTCCTTATGGAACAACGAGAAAAAAAGAACGAGAGATGAGTATGTATAACACGATAATTCAGAACATTTGCCCTGGACATACTCAAGTGATGAATAATAGGCTTCTTGATTTATTGAAGGGAGAAATTGATACAAATAGGATATATGTCTATGACTCTTGGATTCAGAATGTGGCTAATCTGTATGGAAGGATTGTGTTTGATAACGACTCGCATACTTATTATCGTCAGTACGAGGGAAACCAGCTTGGATCTGGAGTTGGTAAGATAGGACAACTTATGGCGAGTCGTAAGCGGACAGATACCGGAGATGGACATAAATATAGAAGACAGATTGAGTACTTTCAAGAAATGTATGAGGAAAAGATGAAAGAGAAAGGATATTATACGGAAATTGACTTATTCCTTTCAACTCAGAGTCTCTCACAAAAACTAAAGTATGTAGTTAGGAGTAGGCTCTATAGGCAAAGGTGTATAGAAACATTAGCATTTCGTTGCGCTATTTTGTTGGGCAAGTATTAATATTCTTTCGAATTGGAGTATAACAGTATGAAACGATTATTATATATTTCTGCTTTTCCTCCGAATAAAAAAAGTGGAGGTCAGAACTTTTCCCTCAATACTATAAAAGATTTGTCAAATTACTACAAAATAGACTTAATCTATTTTGAATATCCAAATCATAATACAGAGGTTGGCAAAGAAATAAAAGTAATAGCAACAGCAAAACCATCACTAATCAATTGCTTATTTAGTCTTTATCTTCATCCTGTATTTTCTAGAAGGTTTTCGCCGAGACTTCTAAAATTGATTAAGAAAATTGCTGACAACTATGATGTGATTTATTTTGATTATATTCAGTGTGCAGCTTATTCTATGTATTTGGATCATCCGAGAAAAATAATAAGATGCCATGATATATTGTGGCAAAAATATTCTAGAGAAAAGAGCAAACTATTTTCGTGGATCGCTAAGGGAGAGAAACAGATTTTAAATAGTGCTACTAAGGTGTTAGTACCATCAGAGAAGGATGCAAAATGTGTGAATTCTAAATACGGAATAAAATCAGATTTTACAAATGAATATTTAGAATACTATAGGTTTGATCCGCAAATTAAAGTTACTGACGACTTGATTCTTTTTGGCTTATGGTCACGGTATGAAAATATGGAAGGCCTAAACTGGTTTATGGAGTCCGTATATACAAAATATCGAGATTCTATTAAGTGCAAGATTAAAATAATGGGTGGCGGCATGCCAAATGAATTTAAGAATAAATATGTTGATGACGACAATGTAGTATATCTAGGCTATGTTGAAGATAGTTATTCTGAAATTGTCAAATGCCGTGCAATGATAGTTCCATTGTTTCAAGGAGCAGGAATTAAGATTAAAGTGTTAGATTCATTCAGCACGGGGACTCCAGTAATAGGTACTGATTTGGCATTTGAGGGATTATCCCAAATTCAGGATCTGACATATGTCGCAAATACTCCGGATGAGTTTATTCAAATGATTGTAAATCTTAAGCAGTCTGACATTCCTCAAAAAATCAAAAACAGAGAAAAGTTTATTGAATCATATGGCAATAAACATGTTTCAGATTGCATTTAAGATTATCTTTCTAGACTGTCATTTCTAAGGGAATGTGAGGCTACTGCATTATCATTATTAATATTATAGCATGATTATTTGCACAACTTTATTCGTTTTCATTATGGTTAGGAAACCTTCATAAGTATATCATGCTACCAATCTAAGGCAATCGAATGGAGGTCAAGTATGATAATAACAAAAACGCCTTTCCGCATGTCATTCTTTGGCGGCGGAACAGACATGGAGAGCTTCTTCAAAGAACATGGAGGAGCAGTTCTTTCAACAACTTTTGATAAGTATTGCTATGTGACTGTACGTCATCTTCCAAGGTTCTTTGATTATTCAACGGAACTTGCATATTCAAAGATGGAGAGAGTTACGAATGTTGATGATATTAACCATCCTGCCGTTCGCAATGCAATGAAGATGCTTGATATGCATGAAATCCGACTCACATATGAAGCTGACCTTCCGGCTCGTTCTGGTCTTGGAACATCCTCATCATTTGCTGTTGGTATGCTTAATGCCTTTTATGCGCTTATGGGAAAGTACGCAGATAAGAAGAAGTTGGCTGATGAATCTATATATCTTGAGCGTGTTCTGTGTGATGAAGCGGGAGGATGGCAGGATCAGATAGCAGCATCGTTCGGTGGTTTTAATCGTATCAACTTTAATTCTGATGGTTATGAAGTGCTTCCTGTGATCATCAGTCCTGAGAGAAAGAAACAGCTGAATGATAATCTGTTGATGTTCTTTACAGGATTTACTCGCTTTTCTGCAGCAGTTCAACAGGCTAATAATCTCGGAGCTAAGGATAAGACAACACAGTTGAAAGAAATGCTTTCCTTAGTTGATGATGCCGAGAAGGTTTTAACAGATAAGAATGCAGACCTTGATGATTTCGGACGACTTCTTGATCATACTTGGAGACTTAAAAGGCAGACAGGTTCAGCTGTAAGTACAGATAGCATTGATGGCTTATATGCAAAAGGTATTGAAGCAGGCGCTCTCGGCGGAAAGCTTCTCGGTGCTGGTGGTGGCGGATTCCTAGTATTCTATGTGCAGCCAGATAAACAAAAAGCAGTTAAAGAAGCTATGAAAGATTTGATGTACATTCCGTTCGAATTTGAAAACGGTGGCACAAGAGTTATTCACTATACTCCTGAAACTTATGTACCCAAGGAAGAGGAAATTAATTGAAAACGATAATAATGGCTGGTGGAAAAGGAACAAGAATCAGTTCTGCTGTCTCTGATATCCCGAAACCCATGATAAAAATCGAAGGAAAGCCTGTTCTTGAGCGTGAGATTGCGTGTTTGCGAGAACAGGGATTCACTGATCTGATAATCACAGTCTCACATCTTGCGGAACATATAATCAATTATTTTGGTGATGGATCTTTCTTTGGTGTGAAAATCGAATATTTTATCGAAGAGATTCCCCTTGGAAATGCAGGTGCGTTGTTTAAGCTGAGAGATATGTTGGATAGGGATTTCCTACTTCTTAATGCTGATTCTATCTTTGATATCGACTTCAACCGATTTGTGGATTATCACAAAGAAAAGGGTGGCCTTGTAACCTTGTTTACGCATCCCAACAGTCATCCTTATGATTCTGGCGTTCTGATAGCTGATTCGGATGGAGCTGTGGAAACATGGCTTACAAAAGAAGATATCAGACCACAATGGTACAGAAATCGTGTGAATGCAGGGCTTCATGTTATTAATCCAGTTGTACTTGATATGATAAAGGATGATGCAGAAAGAATTGGAACTGAAGATGAAAACGGCAGGATTGTAAAAGTTGATCTCGATCGCCAGATTCTTAAGCCACTCTGTGGAACAGGTAAGATGTTCTGCTATGACAGTCCTGAATATGTTAAGGACATGGGCACGCCAGATCGCTATGAAGCAGTATGCGCTGATTATCGAGAAGGAAGAGTACAAGCCAAAAACCTGAAGAATAAACAGAAAGCAGTGTTTCTGGATCGAGACGGGACGATTAATAAATATGTTGGATTTCTAAGGAACATTAATGAGTTTGAACTACTTCCGGGAGTTGCAGAAGCAATCAAAGCTATCAATGCATCTGGCTTCCTTGTAATCGTCGTTACTAACCAGCCCGTAATTGCACGAGGTGAGGTTACATACGAACAATTGCAAGATATACACAACAAAATGGAAACGCTTCTCGGTATGCAAGGAGCATATTTGGATGCTATATATTTCTGTCCACATCATCCACACAAAGGGTATGAGAGAGAAGTACCAGAATTAAAGTTTGATTGCGAATGTCGTAAGCCAAAGCCGGGGATGATTCTACAGGCGGCTGAGGATTTTAATATAGATTTAAACCAATCTTGGATGGTTGGTGATGGTGAAAATGATATTAAGGCTGGTAGGGCTGCTAGGTGCAGAACGGCTTTAATTGGAACAGCAGACTATTTTCAAGATGTGACTGTTGGTTCTCTTGAGGAGTTTGTGAATCAAGTAATAAAAGAGAAGGATGCATAATGAGAACATTGGAATCACGTCTTGAAAAGCATATTGATCTGCTGATGCAGAGATATCCGATACTTGAGGCTGTAAAACAGGAAATAATTGATGCTTATCTAGTAATGGAAGAATGCTATGAACATGATGGAAAACTTTTGATTGCCGGTAACGGAGGATCTGCAGCAGATAGCGAACACATCGCAGGTGAGTTGATGAAGAGGTTTAAAACTCCAAGACCAGTTACGCCTGAAATGGCTGCAAAACTAAAAGAGGTTGATCATGTAAGAGGAGAAGATTTGGCAAAGAACCTTGAGCGAGGACTTATGGCGATCCCACTTGTGGCGCATGAGGCGTTAAGTACGGCTTATATAAATGATGTGGATGGACTCGGCGTCTTTGCGCAGCAGCTCTTCGGCTTTGGACGTCCCGGAGATGTTTTCCTTGGAATTAGTACAAGTGGAAATAGCAGGAATGTTATGTCGGCCACAGTTGTTGCCAGAGCACTTGGAATTAAAGTAATCGGCTTAACAGGAGCTAGAGGCGGCGAACTGGCAACGGTTGCAGATGTGGTGGTAAAGGTTCCGGAGACAGAAACATATATGATTCAGGAATTGCATCTACCTGTTTACCATTGTTGGTGCTTGATGCTAGAAGATAAGTTTTTTGGAGTGTAAGTATAAACTTCTTAAGGAGCAGCTGTGTGGTGGATTTAAGCGTTATTATTGTTAGCTATAATAATAAGCAGGTTATTACAGACTGCTTAAACTCTATAGAGAGATTCAATGACATTGGAGATCAATTACAAGTTATTGTTGTTGAACAAAGCCCAACAACAGATATTTTTGATTATATATCGAGAGAGTATTCTTGGGTAAATACAATTAGACATGAGAACAAGGGATTTGGTTCTGGGAATAATGCTGGAGCGAAATTGGCAGAAGCACCTTATTTGTTGTTTTTGAATCCAGATACTATTTTATTAGAACCGATTTTTAAATTTGCAATCGAGATGTTTCAAAGAGATTCAACTCTTGGTATGTTTGGGGTTAAATTGTTGGATGCTAATCACAAAAAAAATAGTAGTTTTATGATGAGAATTCCGTATGGTTTTCGGAACAAAGCAATTTATAATTTATACCACCGTATTGATTATTTCGATAGTAGACTAATGTATATCCAAGGTGCAGATATGTTTGTCAGAAGTAATGTGTTTAAGAGAATTGAAGGCTTCGACGAAAGCATTTTCATGTACTGCGAGGAGTCAGACTTGTGCCTTAGAATAGAAGAGACGGGGTATACGATAAAATATAATCCCGCAAAGAAAATTATTCATTTGGAAGGAAAAACTACAAAAGGTGACTATGATTCAATATTGGAAAAGCAAATTCTTTCATTCCAATATTTGTGCAAAAAACATGATTTACCATTTAAAATAATAATTTCAGATGAATACAAATGGCAAAAACTAAAATTATTTGCATGCAAGGTTTTTAGAAGAAATGGATTGGATGCTCAAGCCAAGATTGTCAAACTGCTTGAAAAATATGTATAAAGGTCGACACTTTGTTTTCTTCCATCTTTAAGGAAATGAGTTCTTGAAATGAAAAAAATAATAATTACAGTTATCTCACTATTGCTAATAGCATTTGTAATTAGTAAAAAAACTAAATATTTTGTTGTTACACCGCAGTTTGCATTTGTAGTATCGTTTATTCCTTCATTAATAATGCTTTCTCTTTTCATAGATAAATGGAGAATCGATCTTGATAATCGAACGATACTGTTGATCATATCGGGAGCTATTGTTTTTACAATAGTTTCCTTTGTATCCGAAAAAATCATTCGGTCTGTAAGAATATCTACTAAAAAAGGATTAACAAAAAATGCATCCACAATGGTAATTGATGAACCTCTAATTAATAATACTACATTATTAATATACATTATTGTAGGAATAATTGGTGTGATTTCATATTTGTTCTATGTTGCCAGTTTTACAGGTTCATTTAGTCTTAGTTCCATTTCCTTGGTTTTGATGAACTATAGAAATGCTTATAATACTGAAAACCTTGACATGCCAGCTTTAGTGTCAATTTTAAGTATGTTGGCAACCTGTATCGCAGATTACTGTGTGTATTATTTATTTAAGAACAGAAGAATGTTGAGAGGATTCGGATTTAAGAAGTTTCTTCTATTTCTGTGTTGTATTCCGGGTGTTGTTATTCCTATGCTATCTGGAGCTCGTGGTGGCGTTATTAACTTTGGAATGTTCGTATTCGCAGCAGCAATTATTAATTCAACAAAGGAAATTAAAATCCAGAAAAAAACGATACGGATTGCCGTCATTGTAGCTGTATTTGATGTAGCAACTCTTCGTGCTGGCGGTATTTTTATGGGAAGAGATATTAATGTTGATGCAATAGATTATATTGGAATGTATTTACCAGCCCCTATTAGAAATCTTGATTATATTATTCAAACAGAGAATATTGGTATGTTTTCGGGCTTTGGAGATAATGCGAGTAGAACATTTGCAAAATTGTTAAATTTCCTTTCTTTTAGGTTTGGATTTGAGTTTACTCAAGCGACAGAGACTAGAAGAACATTAATGGTTAACGGTTATTATACAGGCAATATGTATACAGTGTATTATAATCTTTTACACGATGCAGGGTTTATTGGTTCTTTGTTATTGTTGGCACTTACAGCTTTCTTATGCCAAATGTTTTTTGCAGTTATCAGAAGAAAAATCGAAGGAAGAGAAAATCGATATACAGGTGGAATAGCATACACACTAGTATATTCATATCTGTTTCTTTCGTTTTTTAACGAAAATTTCTTTTACAATATTTTTACCAATTATTTCCTGCGTCAAATAATATTTTTTATGTTAATAGATTGGTTTGTTAGAGCAACGAAAGTCCCATCGAAATATTTCGAAGAAGATCAAATTATATAAGAAGTTTATGTCTTATTTAGGTGTGTTTTTATGCAAGTATCAGTTATCGTAATTACATATGAGCCAGATACAAATAAACTCGTTGCTACATTGAATTCTGTGGTTCATCAGAAAGATATTACATTTGAAATCATACTTTCTGACGATGGCTCTAAAAATATTGATATTGATAAGGTTGAGCATACTGTAAAAGGATTTGTGCCAGAGAAAATCCCTATACAATTCGTGAAAAATACTCCCAATATGGGAACGGTATTGAATTTATATTCGGCTTGTCAACATGTTTCAGGAGAATATATCAAAATCATTTCCCCAGGAGACTTGTTGTATGATGAGAATGTTCTTCACGATTTTTATGTTTATGCAAAGAGTCATCCTGAGAATTCGTTTTTCTTTGGTCGTCCAGCATATTACAGTAACAATGGTTCTATTGAAACATATGATAAATCTATTCCTTTATATCCAGAAATATTCAATAGCACAAATCAAATGATACAGAATCTTGCGCTAATTCATGGACATGGACCAGTAGGTGCATCATATTTTCACAAGACAGATGCATATAAAAAATATATTGCACTAATTGCCAATCATGTTAAGTTCACTGAGGATTATACAACTTCCATTTTATATTTGTTGGATGGTGGAAAACTGTCTTTAGTTGATCGAAAAGTTGTGTGGTATGAATATGGTATTGGAATATCGACGAGCAATGCTGATAAGTGGAAAAAGATTTATGAAGATGATTGTAAAGAGTTATATGAAATTGCAAAAATAGAACACACAAATAATAAATATATAGAGTTCAGATTTGGTGATAGAAAGAAAAGAGTTTTACACCCTATATTAATTCTAAGTATTGTTTGGATTAATTGGATTTCCAAAAGGAAAAGTACTGGTATTACGAATACTAAAGAACAGATAGACAGTTTAACAGCTATTTTGAATACTAAGATAAGCGAGGATAACCCTGAATTATGAAAATCCCATTTGTAACATTTCTCCCGATGGAGAAGGAACTGAATAGCGATATCCGTAAAGCTTTTGATCGTGTCTTCACACGCTCCTGGTACATCGAGGGTGTTGAAGATGAGGCTTTTGAAAAGGCATTTGCTGAGTATTGTGGAACTAAATACTGCGTTGGAGTTGGTAACGGATTAGATGCTTTGATGCTTGCACTTAAAGCTCTTGGAATCGGTGAAGGTGATGAAGTTATTGTACCTTCTAACACCTATATTGCCACTGCTTTAGCTGTTACATATGTTGGTGCGACTCCTGTGTTTGTGGAGCCGGATATCCGCACATTTAACATTAACCCGGAACTTATAGAAGCGGCAATCACAGAAAAGACTAAAGCTATCATGCCGGTTCATCTTTATGGACAAGCTTGCGATATGGATCCGATTATGGAGATTGCCCGCAAGCACAATTTGAGAGTAGTTGAGGATTGCGCGCAGGCTCATGGAGCTACATATAAAGGGCAGAAGGTTGGATCATTTGGCGATGCTGCCGGATTCTCCTTTTATCCTGGAAAGAACCTCGGTGCTCTCGGCGATGCAGGCGCAACTGTGACGAATGATAAAGAACTCGCAGATAAGATTCGTGCATTAGGCAACTACGGATCTGATTATAAGTACCACCATATCTACAAGGGTAACAACAGCCGTTTAGATGAACTCCAGGCTGCATTCTTAGCAGCAAAGCTTCCTCACCTTGAGAGGATGAATGTCGAGCGTAGACGCATCGCTCAGTTGTATACAGATGGTATTAAGAACGATAAAGTGATTACCCCTTATGTTCCTAAGTACGCAGTTCCTGTTTGGCACATATACGGTATTCGCTGTAAGGATAGAGACGCTCTTGAGAAACATCTAAATGAAAAGGGTATCGGTACTAATAAGCATTATCCTATTCCAATGCATATGCAGGAATGTTACAGAGATTTGAATATTCCGCAGGGAGCACTTCCTGTTGCAGAAGAGATAAGCGCAACCGAACTTAGCATCCCGATGTACTATGGCATGACCGATGAAGAAGTACAGTATGTGATTGATGCTATTAATGAATTCTGAAAGTAGGATTGGTAAATGTATTTACGTGAGTTAAGAATTGAAGATGCACCTCTTATGCTAGCATGGATGCATGATGAAAGCGTGGTTGGTAAGCTGCGAGGAAACTTCGCCAGTAAAACGATAGATGACTGTAGAGCATTTATCGAGAACAGTATTACTGACGAGAACATTCATCTTGCCATTGTATCAGATACAGATGAATATATGGGGACTGTAAGTCTGAAGAACATTGAAGATGGAAGTGCCGAGTTCGCTATTACAGTCAGAAAAGAAGCTATGAGCAAAGGATACTCTTGGTTCGGAATGGAAGAAATCATTAAGAAGGCTTTTGATGAGTTGAATCTTGAGAGTGTTTATTGGTGCGTTTCACGAGAGAATGAGAGAGCAGTCAGATTTTATGACAAGCACAACTTCCATGAAATAATAGATATTCCAAAGAAAGTGATTGACAGATATGAGGGGATTGAAAACCTTAAATGGTATTCAGTTCTCAAAGGTGATGAATTCAATGTAAGAGATGCGGTTGCTGGTTGTAAGGTAATTCACATTAAGACCATTACAACGGTTGATGCGGGGGAACTTTCCTTCTTTGAAGGTACACATGAAATTCCATTTGATATTAAGCGTATCTATTACATTTCTAAGGTTCCAGAAGGCGTGAGAAGAGGTTTTCATGCCCATAAAAAGTTGAAACAGCTCTTGTTCTGCCCATATGGAAGGATTCAATTAATTCTTGAGAACAGGAATGGAAGAGAGGAAATTGAACTTTCAGATCCCAGTATTGGTGTCATTATAGAGGAATGCACATGGAGAGAAATGCTGTGGCTGCAGAAGGATTCTGTTCTCTGTGTAGCCGCATCTGATTTTTATGAAGTTGAGGATTACATAAGAGATTATCAGGAGTTTAAGTCTTTTATTGACTAAGAGGGAATCAGCATAATGGGTTATGCTAAAAAAATCAAGAGTATAATTAGCGGCTCAAAAGAAGTAAAGGCTTCATCTGCATATGTAATTTGCAGCGTACTCCAAAGGTGTTTGACCTTTATTACTTTGCCGTTATTCACAAGAATACTAACAACAGATGAATACGGAATAAGCACAGTATATACTTCAACGATGGCTGTTGTAATTATATTTACAACTCTGAATCTTTCCTATGGCTCTTTTTCTCCGGCAATGATGAAGTTTGAGAAAGACCGGGAAGGATATATATCGGCCGTCAATGCAATCTGTAGCATATTTACGTTGGCATATTTTCTTGTTTATTTTCTGTTCCACGATTTTTGGAATGGGTTGTTGGATCTTCCTACAGAACTAATGATTCTGATGGGATTTGAAATGCTTTTTAATACTGCCATACAATTCTGGATGGGAAAGGCAAGGTTTGAGTACAGATATAAACCCTTTGTGGTTGTAACGCTACTCATATCTATTTTGGGAACGGCTTGCTCAATCGGTGCTGTATTGCTACTCCCTAATAAGGGCGTTGTTAAGGTTATTGCCAATGGGTTTGTTATATGTATCATAGGTCTGATTATCATGATACAGTCCTTTGCAAGGGGAAGAAAACCATTTAATAAGGAGTATTGGAAGTATGCATTGTCTTTTAATATTCCATTGATTCCTTATTATCTGTCGCAGATTATCTTCAATCAATCTGACCGACTTATGATCAACTCTATGACTGGTCGTAGTGATGCTGCTATGTATGGGGTCGCCTATTCACTGGCATTCATTTTAACATTTGTATTAAATGCCATTAATAACTCATATGTTCCTTGGATGTATAGGAAAATCAAGGAGAACGAGTTTCAGGATAATAAAAAGGTATCACTCATAATTGCAGCTATTATGGCAGTACTCTTGCTAGGTGTTATTGCATTAGCTCCGGAAATAATTTTAATCATGGCAGGCAGCCAATATACAGCCGCTGTCTGGGTTGTTCCACCGGTATCAATGAGTCTTTTGTTGTTGTTCTATGCACAGCTTTTCATCAATGTAGAGTTTTATTTTGAGGAGAAGTATAAGCTGGTTGGAGCATCAATATTGGCGGCTGTTGTGAATATCGTATTAAACTACTTCGGTATTAAGATGTTTGGATTTGTAGCTGCCGGATACACAACATTGATAAGTTACGTTCTTTTCGCTGGATGTAATTATTTGGCAATGAGGAAAGTGTGTAATGAGAAGGGCATTGAAGGTGATTTATATAACTATAAGATGTTGATATTGCTTTTCTTGGCCTTTGCTGTTACGGGATTTATATTCACAGCATTATACCAATATAGATGGATTAGACTTGGGATAATAGCTGTTGGGTTGGTTATCATTATAATTATGAGAAATCAAGTTGGGGATATTACGAAAAAAGTTTTGAATACTATCAGAGATAAGGGATAATTATGAACAAGCATATTCATGACTTTTTAAGAGGATGCAAACGAATAGTTAAAGCTCCTTTTAAGATAAGAGAAATTGCCAAATCAAAAAAGAAAAAGGGTATTATACTTAATAAGAAAAGAGCAAAAGAAAGAAGTAACATAAAAATCGGTTTTATTGTTCAAATGCCGGAGGTGTGGGATAAAGAAGCACCTTTGTTTGAGGCGTTAATAAGAGATAATAGATTTGATGTTTTTCTTATTATTGTACCGCATTATGATTTCTATAGATCGAAGTTGAGCCAATACGGTGCGGAAAAGCAATATTTTACTAAAAAATATCCTGATGTAAATACAGTTTTATTGAAAAATGAGAATGATATGGTTATTGATGATTCCTATGACTATATCTTTTATCAAAGATGTTGGGAACAATATTTGCCAAAACAACTCAGATGTAAGAATGTAATAAATTATGCAATGACATGTTATATTCCATACTGTTATCATTGTACCCCAATGCATGTTTCATATTACGAAAATAGTTTTTTCTGGTATTTAAATAAATTCTATAGCTGCAGCGAGGATCAGCTCAATCAAGTCAATGAAATCGGCAATATTGAATGTCAATATCTGGGATTCCCTGTTATTGACTCGCTTCATTATAGTTTTTCATCTCGAAATAAAATCAACATATTATGGACACCGAGATGGACAGATGATCAATCATTAGGAGGCACATCGTTTAATGATAACAAATACAAGGTCTTAGAACTATTAAATCAATCAAAAAGGATTTCTTTGTATCTTAGACCGCATCCTCTGACATTTGAGAATGCTATAAAACAAAAATGGATGTCAGAAGAAGAAGTACAGGAATATAAAAAATTGGTAGTAGAATCAGGCGCTTTTTTTGATTCTAATGAACTTATTGAAGATACGTTTGTAAACACAGATATTTTAATTACTGATTTTACTTCTGCAATATTAACATATTTTTTATCAGGAAGGCCGATTATATACTGTGCTGGCAGAGATTTCGCCATGACTGAAACATTTCAAGAAATTATAGATTCATTGTATATTGCACAAGATTGGAATGAGGTTCAAGGATGTATAACAGAACTTATTAATGGGAATGACCCCCTTGCCTCCAAAAGACAATTAGTAATAAGTAAAATTTCAAATAATGAATCATCAATTGAGAGAATAACGGAAGATTTATATATGTCATTAGATGATTAAAGAGGTGATTACATGGCAACAGCAATAATTATTGCCGGAGGCTCCGGCGCAAGAATGGGACAAGATATCCCAAAGCAGTTTATTAATGTATATGACAAACCCGTCTTGATCTACACGCTTGAAGGGTTTCAGAAACATCCTCAGATTGATGCAATCGAGGTGGTTTGCATTGATGGCTGGCATGATGTGGTATGGGCATATGCAAAACAGTTCAATATCACAAAACTGAAGTGGATTGTTTCAGGCGGAAAGACTGGTCAGGAATCCATTAGAAATGGTGTTTATAATCTTGAAGGGAAAGTCTCTGATGAGGATATTATTATTATCCATGATGGTATTCGTCCACTTGTGGATGAAACTGTTCTAACAGATGTAATAATCAAGGCACAAGAGCATGGTAATGCCGTGACATCTCTTCCGTACAATGAGCAGATATTCGTGATTGATGATGGATTTAGTACTACAAAGTTCATTCCACGAGAAACACTTCGTAGGGTTTCCACACCGCAGGCTTATCGATTCGACCTTCTGGATTCCAAATACCACGAGGCATATGAGAAGGAAATCGGTATCTATGGTTCTCATTATACAAACACTATGATGGTGGAACTTGGTGTGCGGCTATATTTCGCTGCGGGATCTGATAAGAATATTAAACTGACGACTAAAGATGATCTTGAGATGTTCAAGGCTTACTTGAAATCGGATAAGGATAATTGGCTGAAATAAGGTGATGACATGAACCTATATAATAACAAACCGTATATGGAAGATGTTGCTGCAGTTGCAGTTCTTGACTTGCCGTGGAATAAATTACAGGGAAAATCCATTATGCTATCTGGATCAACTGGTCTTCTCGGGTCCTTCTTTATCGATGTAATTATGGAGAAGAACGATGCAGATAACCTCAACTGTACTGTGTATGGCCTTGGTCGCAATGAGCAGAAGGCGAGAGAACGGTTCTCTAAGTATGATGGAAATCAACATCTGGTTTTTATCCAATATGATGTGAAGGAACCTTTCATAAGAGATGAACTTGGCATTGTTGATTATGTTCTTCATCTTGCGTCAAATACACATCCAATGCAGTATTCTACAGATCCTATTGGTACGATAACCACGAATATTATTGGTCTCCAGAATATGCTCGATTTTGCAGTCAAACACAGTGCCGCACGATTCGTTTTTGCGTCATCTAATGAAATATATGGCGAGAACCGTGGCGATATCGAACTTTTTGACGAGGCTTACTGTGGATATATTAATTCTAATACCATGCGAGCTGGTTACCCAGAGAGTAAGCGATGTGGCGAGGCATTATGTCAGGCATATAAGGTGCAGAAGGGGCTTGATGTTGTAATTCCACGTTTCACGCGTTCATACGGACCAACAATGTTGAGAACTGATACAAAAGCTATCAGTCAGTTTATTAACAAAGCTATCAATAGTAAAGATATTGTTTTGAAATCAGCAGGAAACCAGTTCTACAGCTATACATATATGGCCGATGCAATCAGTGGGTTGTTGACCATACTATTATGTGGTGAGAATGGAGGGGCCTATAATATTGCAGATGAAGCTTCTGATATTACACTTAAGGATCTTGCCGCAATAATTGCTGGAACCACGGGACACAAGGTTGTTTTTGAGATTCCTGATGTCGTAGAAGCAGCAGGATATAGTACAGCTACAAAAGCAAGATTGGATGGTAGTAAATTAAAAGCTCTTGGATGGCAGCCAAAGTATGATATAGAGACTGGTATAAGAAGAACCGTAGATATTTTGAAACAAGTGCTGAATTGACAATAAAGATGGAGCCAACGAAACATATACGAATAGCAATTATTGTTTGATACAGGATGTGAAAATCTATCCCCGCCGGCAAAGATCCCAAGAATCTTTAACCCGACAGAAGTGGTGGGTGTGGAGTTATAAGTTGCGGGGATACCGGAGGCATTGACAACTCGCAGTCTCGGTCTGGAAAATAAGCATTTATTTTACCAAGATAAAGAATGGAGAAAATACTAACTGTACAGCTTTGTGCAAGAAAGGATAGTTTAATGAAACTCAGAATTGAATGTGAATGTGGAAATTGTATGGAGGTTTCTCTTATTACTGTTGGACAGATTGCTTATTTTTCTCAGAAAGCCAGAGAGAATGATTTTGATGTTCAGGGTGAATCTTATGATATTGATCTACTGGAGGATTCAGTAACGGATGTAGACGATGTTGATGTAAAAATACAGGAGTTGAGGATTGATTGCCGGAAATGTGGCAGATATATGATTCTTGACTGTGAATAAGAAGTGAAGGAGAAACACCACAATGAAAACCTACCTCATCACCGGCTGCGCCGGATTTATAGGATCCAACTTTGTTTATTATATGTTGAATAAGTACCAGGGTATCCGACTTATCAATCTTGATAAGCTCACGTACGCAGGAAATTTGGAGAATTTGAAGGGAGTGGAGAACGATCCACGTCATATCTTTGTCCAGGGTGATATTTGTGACGCCAATCTAGTCGCAGACCTGATAAAAAAATACGATTCCGATTACATAATCAACTTCGCTGCAGAATCTCATGTCGACCGCTCCATCGCAAATCCGGAGATCTTTGTAGAAACAAATGTGATGGGAACTGTCAATCTTCTCCAGCGGGCGAAAGAAGCATGGTACGATAGTGATTCCAAGACCTGGAAGAAAGGGAAGAAGTACATCCAAGTCTCTACAGATGAAGTGTATGGTGCGTTAGGACCTGACGGTTACTTCACAGAGACTACACCGATTAACCCGCATTCCCCATACAGCTCCTCCAAAGCCTCAGCTGACCATTTCGTAAGAGCGTTCCATGACACCTACGGAATGCCCATCAATATTACCCGCTGTTCAAACAACTACGGCCCATATCAGTTCCCAGAGAAGCTCATCCCTCTGATGATCAATAATGTGAAGAATCATAAGGCTTTACCTGTCTATGGAGATGGTATGCAGATCAGGGATTGGCTGTATGTTGAGGATCACTGTAAGGCGATTGACATGGTAGCTAATGGTGGAAAGATTGGCGAAGTCTACAACATCGGTGGTCACAACGAGCGTCCGAACATTTTTATCGTGAAGACTATCATCGAGCAGTTACATGACAGGCTGAAGGATGAGGGAATATCAGAAGCCCTCATCAAACACGTTGAGGATCGTCTCGGTCATGATCGTCGCTACGGTATTGATCCGAGCAAGATTAAAGAAGATCTCGGCTGGTGTCCGGAAACACCGTTTGAGGTCGGTATTGTGAAGACTATTGATTGGTATCTCGAAAACGAAGAGTGGATGGAAAGAGTAACATCCGGCGCTTATCAGAGTTATTACGCTGAGATGTATAAAAATAGACAGTGAGGGTTGGCAACATGAAAGTATTTGTTACAGGAGTTTGTGGGCAGCTCGGACATGATTGTGTGAATGAGCTGACAAAGCGTGGATATGAAGCGGTTGGAAGCGATATTCAGCCCATTTATTCAGGTATTGCTGATGAATCAGCAGTGACTACAGCACTGTATGTACAGCTTGATATTACAGATCGGGATGCGGTGCAGAAGGTAATCAGGGAGCTTCGGCCGGACGCTATCATCCATTGCGCGGCATGGACGAATGTGGATGGTGCAGAAGATAAGCAGGACATTGTTCATCAGATTAACGCTGTCGGTACGCAGAATATTGCAGATGCAGCAAAGGCTGTTGACGCAAAGATGCTTTATCTGTCCACAGATTATGTCTTTGATGGTCAGGGCGAGCGTCCCTGGGAACCGGATGATAAGTGCTATGCGCCACTCAATGTGTATGGTCAGAGTAAGCTGGATGGAGAGATGGCGGTGTCCTCAGCACTGTCTAAATACTTCATCGTCCGTATTGCGTGGGTATTTGGCCTTAACGGGAAGAACTTCATTAAGACGATGATCAATGTGGGAAAGACACATGACACGGTTCGGGTTGTGAACGACCAGATTGGCACACCGACTTATACACTGGATCTGGCACGACTTCTTGTCGACATGATCGAGACCGCGAAGTACGGATATTATCATGCTACCAATGAAGGTGGTTATATATCATGGTATGATTTTTGTGTTGAATTTTATAGACAATACGGTCTTTCGACTAAGGTATTGCCGGTAAGTACTTCTGAATATGGTCTTAGCAAGGCTGCAAGACCATTTAATTCAAGACTTGACAAGTCTAAGCTTAGGGAGTGCGGCTTTACTCCTCTGCCTACATGGCAGGATGCGGTATCAAGATATCTTAAGGAGGCAGATCTATAATGGCTTTTACATTTACTAAGACTAAATTACCGGGAGTTGTGATCATTCAACCACAGGTTTTTGGCGATTCTCGCGGATATTTTATGGAGAGCTTTAAGGCTCCTGATTTTAAAGCTGCAGGACTGCCTACAGAATTCGTGCAGGACAATGAAAGTTCTAGCACGAAAGGTGTTCTCAGGGGATTACATTTTCAGAAGGATCACACTCAGGGTAAGCTTGTCAGGGTTACTCATGGTGAGGTATTTGACGTTGCCGTTGATGTGAGACCTGGTTCTGCTACGTTTGGCCAATGGGTTGGTGTTACTTTAAGTTCCAAGGAAAAGAATATGTTCTACATTCCAGAAGGCTTTGCGCATGGATTCCTTGTGTTGTCTGACATTGCTGAATTTGTCTACAAATGCACTGATATATATGATCCATCATCTGAAGGCGGGGTGCCTTGGAACGATGAGTCTATTGCTGTTGAATGGCCTGAACTTGATGTTCCGTATAAGACCAGTGAGAAAGATGAAAAGCATGAAGCATTTGCCACACAGGACTTTAGCTGGGCGCAGAAATGGTTATGATAAGGAGGTAATCAATTATGAAAGGTATTATACTTGCAGGCGGTTCGGGTACGCGCCTCTATCCGCTTACTAAAGTCACATCTAAGCAGTTGCTGCCGATTTACGACAAACCTATGATCTACTATCCGCTTTCAACACTTATGTTGGGGGGGATTAAGGATATACTTATAATCTCAACTCCTGATGATACACCAAGGTTTGAGAGCCTTTTGGGCGATGGTTCTCAGTTTGGCATCTCCTTGTCTTACAAGGTTCAGCCATCACCTGATGGCCTTGCACAGGCATTTATCCTGGGCGAGGAGTTTTTATGTGGAGAAGCCGGTGCAATGATCCTCGGCGACAATATTTTCTATGGCAATGGCTTTAGGACTATGCTTAAAGCCGCTGTTCACAATGCTGAAGTCAACAACAGAGCTACGGTATTCGGTTATTATGTTCCCGATCCTGAGAGATTTGGCGTTGTTGCATTTGACGATAACGGAAGGGCTACAAGCATTGAGGAGAAGCCTGCTTCTCCTAAGTCTAATTATGCTGTTACCGGTCTGTATTTTTATCCTGCCGGTGTGGCGGACAAAGCGAATATGGTCAAGCCTTCGGCTCGTGGCGAGCTTGAGATCACAACTCTTAATGAGATGTATCTTGATGAGGGGCTTCTTGACGTTCAGCTTCTTGGACGCGGTTTTGCATGGCTTGATACTGGTACTATGAATTCGCTCCTTCAGGCTGCCAATTTCGTTGAGACGATTCAGAGTAGGCAGGGGATTGTTATCTCTGCGCCTGAGGAGATTGCTTTTATTAATGGGTTTATTGACAGAGAGGTGCTTGCAAAGAGCGCAGCTGCTTATGGCAAGAGCCCTTACGGTGCGCATCTGAAGGCCGTTGCAGACGGTAAGGTCAGGTATTGATTTTTTAGTTGAATAATGTATTTTTAAAGCCATCTCAGGGCGGAGTGCCCTGGGATGGCTTTTTTTATGTTTTGGCTTTTTCTCCTGAAAAGTGATATGATTTAGGAGAAAGGGTTGGGAGAGTGAGTTTTAGGAGGAAATTGATGGGAGAATCTGACTGCTGGATAACTTTCTTCATTGGAAACATGATCTGCTATGCGGTAATAGACACCAACGTGATCACAAAAGAATACCAAGAGGTTTTGTGTACGTACGGACCCAGTTTGAAACAATGGCATGGAATACGCCGTATTCAGTTGCGAGGCTTGCGATGGTTCTTCCATCACGAATATGCTCGCACACGACCCGCTTGCTGGTTTCATCAGTGATGTTTGACATGGTTTTGTACATCCTTTCCTAATAGGAATTATCCTCTATTAGGCACATGGGGGGCAGGAGTGTTATCAATTCACTATACAACTACATTAAAAAAACACAATATTTAGTGAAAAATGATGCGCTAGAGTAAAGTTTTTGTAGGAATAAATAGGAAAGGGGATATCCTTCATGGTATAATAGTATTTGGTGCCCAAACCAATACAAATACAATGGAGGAGT
>ODAI010992518.1_pt1 | contig 23969 bp, 18 predicted proteins | sample 1539321 | NCBI WGS metagenome assembly ODAI01 (sample SAMN02144231, study PRJEB22623) | gut metagenome | biome: sheep rumen | host: Ovis aries | place: New Zealand | reverse complement strand
GGAGGGACCCTTAAGGGAGGATTCCTTGATTTTTTCCGTAGCTGGGACCCGCTGACTCATTTTGAACTCTTTGCATTTTGTTTCATGCTGAAGCCCTGATCCTTTGGCCATGCTTATTGCCTAAACGTATTTTTTATTCTATAATACACGGCATTATGGCTACAGAACGAAACGAAAAGGAATTGTGCCACTGGGCAGACCAGCAGGCAAAGAGAATCATAGAGCAGAGGGGAGACCTGCCGCTTTACACATGCGCATCAGGAATCACTCCTTCTGGAACTGTGCACATCGGTAACTTCCGTGAAATCATCACTGTTGATTTGATTGTGCGTGCACTGCGTGATCGGGGTAAAAATGTCCGCTTCATTTATTCCTGGGACGACTACGATGTGTTCCGCAAAGTGCCCGGAAATATGCCGGAGCCTGAGACTCTTGAAAAATATCTGCGCTATCCCATTACAATGGTGCCCGACACATTCGGACGCGATGAAAACTATGCCCGACATCACGAGGTTGACATTGAAAATGAACTTCCGCGGGTGGGAATCCATCCTGAGTTTTTGTATCAGGCCTCCCGCTACCGTGCGCACCGTTATGCCGAGGGAATGAAGAAAGCCCTGCAGAACCGCGACTTGATAAAATGGTGCCTGAACAATTACCGTGACGACGAGCACAAGATGAAGGACAGCGATGTCTACTGGCCCGTTTCTGCATTCTGCTGCAAGTGCAATAAAGACACAACCGAGATTCTTGACTACGACGGCGAGTACGGTGTCACATACAAATGCACAAGCTGCGGCCATGTGGAAAAGGGAGACCTCCGCACAAGCTCGGAGTTCAAGCTGGGATGGCGCGTTGACTGGCCCATGAGATGGAACGAGGAGAAAGTCGTCTTTGAACCGGGCGGAAAGGATCACATAAGTCCGGGCGGAAGCTACGACACGGCAAAACTCGTGAGCAAGAAAGTCTACGGCTGGGATGCCCCCGTCACAATGAAATACGACTTTGTAAAGCTCAAAGGTGTCCCCGGAAAGATGTCTTCCTCAAAGGGAAAGGTCATTTCCCTGGTTGACGCTTTGACTGTCTATCAGCCTGAAGTCCTCCGCTACATTTTTGCCGTGAACAAAGTTGACCACGAATTCTCAATCAGCTTTGATCTCGATGTAATCACAATGTACGAAGCTTATGACCGCACCGAACGCATTGCATGGGGTGTGGACAAGGCCAAGAACGAAAATATCGAGCGCATGGAAAAACGCGTGTACGAGTTGAGCCAGATTGAGCCGGGCATGCCTTCCGTTATGCCGTATCAGGTTCCGTTCAGACAGCTCACCACTTTGCTCCAGACTTATTCAGGAGACATAGACAAGGTTATTGCGACGTTCAAGGACATAAAGCCGGAACAGATTGAATGTCTGAAGAGACGCTGCGAGTGCGCATGGTTCTGGGTCCGCGAATGTGCCCCCGAGGATTTCAAGTTTGCGCTTAAAACCGACGGAAGCAAGACTGAAGGTTTGAGCGATGTTGACGTTCAGATGATCAAGGCAATCGTGAGCAATGTTCTTCCCAAATTGGATGAGCTTGACGAGCGCGGAGTTCAGCAGGCAATCTACGATGTGGCGACAAACGCAGGTCAGGAGAGCAAGGCTTTGTTCAAGACCGTGTATCGTGTGCTCATCGGAAAAGAACAGGGCCCGCGTCTTGGAAGCTTCTTCAAGATTATAGGCCGCGGTGATTTGGAAAAAATTCTCGGCGTGTACTAAGAAACCGGCATCTCCAAAAACTCCCCCCAAAGTTGTCTCTTGATATGAGGCGTGGGAGTTTTGCTGAAAGCGGAGTTTTTGGAGACTCTCAAAAAAATAAATGAAAGACGGCGGGGGTTCAGGACTTTTTTCCTTGATTCTGCATTTTGAATTCCTGAAATCCTGCCGTTTGAATCCAAAAAAAAGTTGGAGTAAAAAAATGTCTTTTGATGTTGAAAATGAAAACACAAGTCAATATGCAGATGAAAGTGTGAATGAAAATCAGAACGAAGCTGCGTCTTCCGCTCCGTACAAGCAGAAAGCTCCCATCGTTATGGAAGCCGGAATTCTTTTTGTTCTGGCACTCGTTTGTCTTCTGGGAAACTATGTCATTGCACAGTGGATCAATAAATTCTTCCCGTACTTTTTGATTTTGGGCTATCTCTTCCTGGGACTGTTCCTCGCTGTTGTAATTTGTCCCGGTCCTGAAAAAATTGATCCGGTTGAAAACAGGGAAGTGATGAAGCAGGTGTTCCGTGAAGCCGGCGCAGGCACACAAATCTGCTGGGTTGTTTTCGCTGTCATGGGGGTCGGTATTGCAATCTATCTTACCGTAACAGGAAAACTTTATCTCGGTTTTGATTTCGCGCTTGTAATGGTTTTGATAGCCGGAATCGTTCTTGCCATAAAAAATCTTGTAATGCTTTTTATCCCGCGGAAAAAAACATACGAATCTGCAAATGAGGAACTTGAGGCGGAAAAAAACGGAACCAAATCTTTTTCGACAAAACACGCTTTGATTTTTCTTGTCTGTGGTGTTGCCGCCGCATCTCTTTCCGGCATGTACCTGAAGTCAAAATATCTTCCCGGTAAAGTGACTGTTTCGAAAGAAGGAGTTTTTTATGACAACCCGGGAAAGCTTTTTCTTAAGGAACATTTTGATGACTACGTTCCATTCCGTTTTGTGAATCTTCCGGGGGACTCTGAACTTGCTTCCGTTGTGATTGATATGGGAGAGTTCAGTATGATTCAGAATTCAGGAGAGCATTTCGTGGAAGATGTTTCCGGTCTCCGTGCCAAAGTTTCAGAATTGATTTCCTATGTTTGCACTCACAGTGATTCAGATGAAAAACATCCCCTGCTGCTTGTTGAAGATGGTGATGATGAATATGAATTGAAAAACAAAGATTTGAAAAGTTTATATTCCGAAGAAGCCGAACCCTTTTTCTATCTTACGCCGCTGCAGGAAGATTCAATCAGAGAGCTTGCAGAGTGGGTCTGCGAATTGGGCGACTATCCGATGATTATAAATCTTCCCTTGTATGAATCCGAATATTTTTATGCATGGACTCTCGGCGGTGCCGAAAATTATTGCGACAGAGTCTTCGGGACAAATTATGCGGAAAAAGAAAGTTATGCTGAATTTGTTGACGAAATGCTTACGCCCGAGAAAACTTCGTACTATGCATTGTCTTTTGCCGAAATGCTTTATGATTTTTTTGCGGACGGACTTTTGTTTGATGACGGAACAGGCAGTATTGTTCAAATCAGCACTGATGATGCCGAAAAGATTTGGGAAATGATCAAAGACAGACCGGAAGTTCAGTTCGTGTATGAAGGACAGGAGGATGAGTCTGAAAATGAGGATTCCTCTGAAAATGACGGGGAGTTCTCGTGGAAAGAGGATTCGGAAGAATCTTTGGAATCTGTCGATGCCGGAGTGAAACTGTGACGAGAGTTTTTTCTTTTGGTGCTTTGATAAAAATGGTTTTACGGATTGTTCTGATTCTGCTTGCTGCCTGCGGAGTTTTTTCCGTTGTGGTGAACATATATATGATTCAGTCCACAAAGAATTTGATTTACTCACAGGCCGCAGATGTTCCCGAAAAATTCACCGTGATAATACCTGGGGCAAAAGTTTACCAAAACACTGTGTCTCATGTTGTGCGCGACAGACTTGAGGCTGCCATAAATCTTGTGCACAGTGGAAAATGTGAACGGTATCTTGTGAGCGGCGACCACGGCAGAAAAGATTATGATGAAGTCAACGGCATAAAAAATTTTATGTGCAAATATTATTCGGTTGAGGAAGATGACATCTTTCTTGACCACGCCGGGTTTTCCACTTACGAAACAATGTACCGCGCACGTGATGTCTTCTGCGTTGAAGATGCTGTTGTTGTGACTCAGAAATGCTTTGCACCCCGCACCGCGTACATCGCAAACAAACTCGGACTTGATGCTGTTGTCTACGAGGCGCCTGAAATCAACCGCTATGCTTCACGGACAAAAACATCCTGGGCATTGAGAGAATATCTTGCACGCGTAAAGGCATTTTTGGATGTAGCCTTTAAAGCGAAACCGAAATTCCTTGGAGATAAAATTCCCGTTACAGGAGAAGCATCCCTTTCCTGGGATTGAACGCAATAAGCTGCGGGATCCCAGAAGTCAGACGTGTTTTTGAAAACGCTCAGTCTTTTTGCTTTCCGCCGAAAATCTTAAACATCCCGACCGAGGATTTCTCTTCGTTATTTTTCCCCGTTGTTTTTTCAGTATTTGATGCGGCGGGCTTTTTTACGCTTGCTTTTACTGAGTCAAGACATTGATCCAGAAGACTCATCGCCATATTGATTTCCCTGTTTGTCTTTGAATCAAGAATGTCCTGAAGATTCTGCCAGTTGTCGAAAATGGCATTGTATCCCTGATTCATTCCCACATAGCAGTCCCACGGTGATTTTTCATCCATAACAAAAACTCCTTTACAAGCGGAATGATACACCAAAATCCTGATTAGGTAAACATCCCCCGGCCAAATACTTGTTTAAAAGCATTAGTTGTGATAATATTAGGACAGAAGATTTTCAAGACAGGAAGTGGTTGATGTTCGAATTTGATAAACTTTGCAAAGAGTATGAAACTCTGACTTATGATGAGCGCAGACTCACTCTCAGCTCATTGTCCGATATAGTTCTGCCGGCCATCGAAAAGGTGACTCACGGAACGGAAAGTTTTGAACTTTTGGTTTTGGCCTCGTGTGCCGCAGACGGAAAACTTAGTGTGGAGGAGTATTCTCTTTTCAAGGATGCCACCGGTATGGATTTTTCATACGATGCCGCCGAAGACTTGATTAAAAATGTAAAAGGAAAAAATCTTTTCGATGCCGCTGATGTTGTCGTTGACACATTCGGTACAATTAATCCTGACGTAAAGGCTGCAATGGTTTCATTCTGTTTATGCCTTTGTTCTGCAGATAACAAAGTAACACTCAAGGAAAGGGCATTTATCAAAAAACTTATCCGCCAATAGGTTTCACTTCCGTAGTTAAAATAGAGGCCCGGTGCATGAAACGAAAGACATTGATTCAGATACTCATCATTATTTCCGCCTCTATTCTTGTGATTGCAGCCATATTGTTTTTTTCCAGCCGTAAAAAAGATGATGAAGTCGAATTGCGCCTTCCTGTTGTACGGGTCGAAAATCCTTCCCGCGGAACCATACAATCCTCCGTAACTCTTTCCGGCCATGTCGAGGCAAAATCTATGATTCCTGTTGTTCCCCTGGTGAGCGGCACGGTTTTGGATTTCCCTGTTCAAGTAGGCCAGTCTGTGAAAGAAGGGGACGTGGTGGCACGATTGGACAGCGAACCTTTTGATCAACAGGTCATGCAGGCGAAGGCATCTTATCTTGCTTATGAAAATGCTTTTAAAAGAGTTGAGCGTCTGTACAAAGGTGGAAACGCAACCGAGCAAAATTACGATCAGTCAAAAGCGGCCCGTGATGCGGCGAAGGCTCAGTATGATTTGGCTCTGCTTCAGCAGGGGTATGCAACTGTCCGTTCAAAATCTTCAGGCACCGTCATAACTGTGATGTCGGCAAAGGGGAGTACAGCGGCTCAAGGACAGCCGGTTGCAGTTGTTGCGGATTTGTCTGCTCTGGTGGTGAATCTGAAAGTCCCTGAAAAATATTACACTCTCATTGCCCAAAACAAAGACTCGCTTTCAATCTCCGTCATACATCCTGACTCGGGGGAAAGTTTTTCAGCCGAACCTGGCCCGATTGATCCCTACGTGAGTCCGCAGACAAAAACCTTCAATGTTGAGTGCAGATTATCTGGAAATGTTTCACTTTTGAGACCCGGAATGTTTGTGAAGACAAAGATTGTATATAAAACTTTTTCCAATGTTCCCGTTTTGAATCAGTCGATTCGTAAGACGGACGGTTCTGTTTATGTTCTGAAAGATGGAAAGGCAGAGCATTTGGAAATTATACCGCTTGCGGAAGATGAAATCAATTTTGCAGTTGATGAGTCGTATGCGGATTTTCAATTCATAGTTGACGGACAGAATTCTGTTTTCGACGGACAGGAGGTCAAAATCCAATCGTGAAAACTCCTGCTGAATTTTCAATAAATCATCCCGTCATTCTTTCCATGCTTTTGATTGTGCTGTTTTTTTTTGGTGCATTCAGTCTTCAGAATCAGAACATCGAATTCATGGCTCCTATAAATCTTCCGAGCGTGATTGTTTATACCGTGTATCCGGGGGCAAGTGCTCAGGATGTTGAACAGGATGTCACAAAGATTCTTGAGAATAATTTTGTCACTCTTCCGAATTACAAATCAATGTCATCGCAGTCAACAGACAGTCTTTCGTGGATTACCGTGACTTATCAGGATGACTGTGACCCCTATGATCAGCTGGAGGAAATCCGCTACAGAATTTCCACACTGCTCGATGAACTTCCTGAGTCAATTTCTGGACAGCCGCAGGCTCTTGTAGGCGGAGCTTCCATGCTTCCTTCGATTGTTTTTTCTGTTGATGCCGGAGAAGATGTTGGGCGAACCACAGATTATATAGAGAACACTTTGCGGCCAAAGATTAATCAGGTGCCGTCGGTTGCAGAAGTCCAGATTTCAGGTGGAAAAAATCTCCATGTGAATGTGCGTCTTCGTGCTGACGATTTACAAAGTAAAGGAATTCCCGCACTTCAAGTCTATCAGTTGCTGCAGAATTCAAATTCAACTTTGCCATTGGGAAATGCAATTTATCAAGGAAAATCTATTGGAATGAGATACGAGGGTTCGCTTGATTCATTGGAAGATTTGAGGAATCTCACTGTTGGAGCCGATGACCGTGGCACAATCGTGAGGCTTGAAGATGTTGCGGACGTGACTCTTTCTTATCCTCCTGAAAAATCCCGGGAAGAAGCAAACGGCAGATCCTTGATTCTTGTGAGCGTGACAAACCGTTCGGACGGAAACATCGTTAAGATAAATACAGCAATAAAAAAGATTTTGGAAAAGGAAAGCAAAGCCACAAACGGGGCCGTTAAATTCAATATGATTTTGGATTACAGCCGCACGACAATGGCATCTCTCTCGACTGTAGTGCGAAGCGGAATCTCCGGTATTATTATGTCAATGCTGATAATTTTCCTTTTCCTTATGGATGCGCGTGCCACATTGATAATCGGATTATCAGTTCCGCTTTCTCTCCTGTTCACTTTTCTGGGAATGCAGATTTCGGGCATCTCAATAAACCTGATGAGTTTAAGCGGATTGGTCGCCGCACTCGGAATGATTGTGGATTCTTCAATTGTTATGATTGAGGAAGTGTACCGCTATTATATTCCGAAAACTTTGGACGTGAATCAAAGCATTATCCGTGGAAGCCGTGAGGTCACTATGTCGATTATTGCATCAGCCCTCACCACGATTGTTGTCTTTTTTCCGATTGCATTTTTGAATGGTCTTGTTGGAATGATTTTAAAACCGATTGCAATTACTCTGATTTATGCGCTTGCAGGTTCGTTGGTTGTGGCCGTTGTTTTTGTTCCATACTTTATGAAACTTTTTATGACTCCTGTGCCGAAAATCCAAAAAGAAAATTTCGTTCAAAGGGGAATAAAGTGGCTTGAAAACAAATACAAGGAAATGCTTTCGTGGTGCATTTCAAACCGTGGCACAGTGATTGTTTTTTCCGTAGCACTTTTATTTGTGACTCTTGCGGTATCTTCATCTCTTGGTATGTCATTTCTTCCGTCTACGGACAATAATGATTTTTACATGACGCTTGAATTTCCCAAAGGCTATACGCTTTCACGTACAACGGAAAAAGCCAGGCTTGCTGAAAAGGTTTTACGTGATACAGTGCCTGAAATTGAAAATCTTGTCAACTCAATCGGAAATGGCGGTGGTTTCGGAGCTGGAGAGGCACAAAGCAATAAAACGAATTTCCATATAGTGCTGGTTCCAGTGTCGGAAAGAAAAAGATCTGTTCAACAAATCATCCCCTTGGTGCAAAAGGCTGTTGTAGATTCAATTCCCGATGTGAGTGTCACAATGGAAAACGGTGGTTTTGACAAACTGCTGGGTTATGCTTCAGGTGGCGGCGGCTACGGCCTTACTCTTGTATGCGAGGATATGGACAAACTTTTTGCAGATGCCGAAAGAATAAAAGCAGAACTCGACAAAGACCCGACTGTTCTCTCATCGCAGCTTGACACATCATTTGACACTGACAATGTTACAATTGAAACAGTGCAGGATTATATGGCAAGTCAGGGAATTGCAAGCACTGAGGCCGGATTCACGTCTTTCATTTTGTTTAATGGAACGGACTGCGGAAAACTTTCCGTGAATGGTGAGCGTTACAATGTGCATATCGAAAGTGATTTGTGCGGCATGTCGATGACTCCTGATGTGCTTTCGAATATTCAAGTGAAATCTCTTTCCGGCGAACTTGTTGATTTTTCAAATATCAGCGACTTTTCAATCAAGCGGACTTTGAGTGCAATAAATCATAGTGAACGCGCAAAGACAATTACAATCAGTGCCAAATTGATCAGCGAAGACACAACTCCTGTCACAAGGCACATAAACGAATATCTTGAAAAAAATCCTCTGTCCGAAGGTGTCGAAAGCAAAGCCGGCGGTATAGGCGAACTTATCGGTGGTACCCTTCCTTCCATGATGCGTGCTCTTGTCATTGCATTCTTTTTGGTGTACACGGTGATGGTGATTCAGTTTGAAAGATTCAGACAACCGTTGATAATTCTTCTGGGCATACCGTTCTGTGCAATCGGAGTCGTGCTTGGACTTCTTGCATTCGGTTCCACATTGAGTCTTGTTTCCCTTTTAGGAATCATTTCACTTGGAGGGATAGTTGTAAACAATGGAATCATTCTTGTGGATTATATGAATCAGCAGCGGGCTTTGAATAAAGAAGGTTTCAGTGCAAAAAGTTTTTCAAGGCTTGTTTCTGAATCTTCGGCTACTCGTGTGCGTCCTATTCTGATGACGACTCTTACCACAATGCTGGGTGTCGTTCCAATGGCTTTTGCGAAGGGCGAGGGGGCTGAACTTTATGCTCCATTGGGACAGGCAATTGCAGGAGGACTTTTTACCTCCACTTTGATTACATTGGTTTTGATTCCCGTTCTTTATTATTCAACAGAATTGAAACGGATGAAAAAGAACAATCTTCTGAAAAATGACGGGGAGGAAAATGCATGAAACATTTTTTTGCCATCTGTTTAATGTTGATTTCTTCCTCTTCGCTTTGGGCATTGACACACGAGGATTTGGTTGAAAAAATAAGGTTGAACAATCAGGATGTTTTGAAGGCACAGGCTGAATACCGTCAGGCAAAATTGGACACATCAGATGCAAAAGGCGGCCTTGGTCCAAAAGTTGATTTGCAAATCAGCGGAACGTTTATGGTGAATCCTCCAATCGGTGAAATCAAGATAACAACAGAAGATTTAATCAAGCAGGGAGATTTGAATGGTGTGGATTTGTCTGCACTTCGTGGAAGGGATTTTTCATATCAGCTCTATGAAGGTATGGAAAACACTTTGTACAGTTTCGAACTTTCAATAACCCAGCCGATTTTCACTTGGGGAAAAATTACGAAAGCAATTAAATTATATGAAAAAGTCGAGGAGATAAGACAGCTTCAAGTGGAGATTCTTTTGGCGCAAAAGGAGTGTGAGCTTTACGGACATGAAGTTGCTCTTTATTATTTGAACCAGATAGAAAAGCTGCTTAAAGAACAAATCTCAAAGGCTGAAAGACTTGTTTCCATTTCAAAAGCTTACGAAGAAAACGGAATGATTTTGTCGCAGGAAGTAATCAGCGCGAATCTTCAGGCGCAGCAGCTGGATGTGGCGATAAAAAATGTCCAGTTGCAGAAAGACTCTCAGTTGCGGGCAATTCAAAGACTGTGTTATGATTCATCGATTGATGTAGACCTTGACTTTGTTCCTGACGAGGAAAAAATCGCCTCGTATGAGAAATCGTCAAGAAATGATTTGGAGGCTGCCGCATCTGGTGAACAAAACAACAATCTCCGTATGTTGAGAATGTTGTGCGATGTTGCGGCCATTGCCCGTGAAATTGCCGGTGCGTCGGTAAACTGGAAACCTGATGTTGCGTTTCAGGCTTCTCTCGGTTTTTCAGGTCAGCGTTTTCCTCTGTTTCAGCCGGAGTGGCAGGACAAGGGCGACTGGCATGTCAATTTAAGTCTCGGCATTCGCACTACGGTTTGGGATGGCGGCAAGGCTGTCCGTGATGTCACCAGAAAAAAGATTGGTGAAGAAAATGCTGAAATCGATTACAACAATGCAGTTGTTCAAATCAAGGAAAATGTTGCAAAAAATTATTTCGACCTTCAGCTTTCATCCAGTAAAGCAGAGTATCAGAAGCTTATGATTTCAGGTTCTGAATTGGAATTCAAGCAAAAAAAAGCTGAGTATGATAGCGGCTATGGAAATGAGATCGAGGTCTTGAAAAAGGAATTGGAAATATTGAACAATAAGATCAGCTTGGCCCAATTACAAATGGACACGCACGTTGCGGCCGCCACATTGGATTATCTTACTTCAAATCATCTTTTGCGGTAATTGGTTTTCATTTATCCGGCATTTCCTTTTTTTGCGGAACAATGACAATCAGTAGAAGTGAAAGCAGATAAGGTAACGAAATTAAAAACGAAGATGGAATTGAAGCGAAGATGGGAATGTTTTGTATGTGACTGCTGCAATATTCCGCAATTGCAAAAAGAGAAACGGCAAAAACTATGAACAGTGGATTACGTCTTCCCAGAAAAACCGCAGCCAGTGCCGTCCATCCTCTTCCACTCGACATTCCGGGTACAAACGATGAAAGACGTAATGCATATACGGCACCGCTCATTGCACTGAAAGATGCCGCACAAATCCATGAAAAAGCTCTGTATCTTTCGACATTAATTCCGTTTGCGTTGAGAACTTCCGGTGAGCTGCCTGTAATTCTTAAGTTTAATCCGTGATATGTGAACTTTATGAAAAAAATCGTGAGTAGTGAAGCGGCATAACAAAAAACGCTTGTCCAAAGTTTCATTGACGAAGAAGAAAAAACAAACGAGTCTGATGTGAGTACGCCGCGGGTTTTGAAGATGACGGCTGAAAGCATTGAAGTGAGAGCTGAAAAGAGAAGGTTCATTGCAAGTGAGCAGACGAACATATTTGCATTGAATTTATGAGCAAGTCTTTCGAGAATGAAAACTAAAATCACACAAGATGAAGTTGAAAGAATGATACCCAAGATAGGATTTTTAAAGAGAACAGTAAAGGCAAAGCAAAGGAAGGCTCCGAGATTTATCATACATTCAACAAACATTGCAAGTCTTCCAGCATACTCGGAAATAAGTGCTCCAAGTGTGATTAATAAAAGTGGTGCTGCTATAAAAAGAATTGATGCAATTGCTTCCATTATTTTCCTCTTGTTCCTGTACGAAGTGCTATTGAAAAAAGAACAACTCCTTGAAGTATTCCGCTTATGTCAAAACCAAATCCCTGCGTAAGACCGACCCTGTCTGCTGAATTGTAAAGCCACGAAAGAAGAATAGAGGCCGGAATGAGTGCAAGCGGATTAGATGAAACTATCAAGGCTGCACTTAGAGCATTCCAACCCATACCTGCATAAAATCCTTTGTGACAGGTGAAATATGTTCCGCATACGGCAGTAACTCCTGTGAGCGCATGCAGTGCTCCTGATGCTGCCAATGAGAAAAAAGAATTTTTTGCAGATGAAAATCCTGCGTATTCGGCAAAAAGCGGAGCGGTTCCCCAAATTTGGATTTTTCTTCCTGTGTATGTTTTGTTTATCAGAAGCCATGTTAAAATACAGAGGATGACTGCAATAAAAAAGGATGCATTGAAAGGTGAGGGGGGTAAAAGTGAATGGAGTTTAAACTCTTCGTTTATATAAGGAAGTGCCAAAAGATTTTGATTAGCCTTTCCGTTTGCATTTGTGATGAGACCGTCTATTAAGGGAAGAGACGCTGCGCTTAATAAAAATGACGTGAGTAAAACTTCTGCTCCTCGAACTTCTTTTAAAAAAGCAGAAAAAGAAGCGATGGTTGCCCCGCATAAAATTGAGGTGAGCAATGCAATGAAAAAATGAAGCACAGGTGGAATTTGGAGCGGAATTGAAAGTATCAAGGCTGAGATATATCCTCCGAGATAAATTTGGCCTTCTCCTCCAAGATTCATATTTCCGCTTTTGAGTGCAATCGATGCTCCCAACCCTGCTGTCATCAAAAATCCGGCTGTGTTTAGCATCGAGCCGAAATAATATCTGCTTGTGAAAGTTCCTGTGAAAAAAAGTGACAGGGAGTCGAGCGGCTTTTTGCTGAAAATAAAAATCAATAAAATACAGACTGCAAAACCAATTGCCGGTGAAAAAATCATTGAGAAAAATTTTGATATTGATTTTTCAAACGATGTGTTTTTGTATTTCATTTTTCCGCTCCATGAAAAAATTGCGTGGTGCAATTTGTTTTTCCGCCTTCAAGTGCGTAAACGTATTTGCAAACGCTAAGTGGAAAATCTGCAGTGCCTATGATGAGAACTGCCTTTCCGTCTTCCTTCATCTGCACAATCCTTTGAATCAAATTGCGTTGGCCATCACTGTCGAGTCCATGCATGGGATTGCATAAAATTACGAGCACAGGATTTTGAAAAATCTCCCGTTCCAATATGAGCCTTTGCAACATTCCTCCTGAAAGACTTTTGCATAACTCATCTGGTGATGCTGAAATTCCTGCTGCCTTGATTATTTTTTCCGCTTCACTTTCGGTAAGTATTTTTTTATTGTAAACACTCAGCATATCTATGATGCGCAGTTCAGGGTTCGATGCTCTGAAAGTTTTATCTGACGGAACTATTGCTGCTCCGTTTTTTCTGAGCCAGGAAGTTGTGAATTGAGACATTTTTATGGATTCTGTTTTGTTTTTGCGTGTGAAAACTGCATTTCCCTTTGCGGGTTCTGTTTCGAGACCGCATAACAAATCCTCAAGGGTTTCCATTGCCGCTTCTTTCATTCCTGAAATGGCGGTGATTTCTCCATAATCAACTTGAATATCTGCGTGAAGTAAAGCCGGTTTTGTTTTTGGTGAGCAGGAAAGATTTCTTACGCTAAGACATGAACCTGATAAAATGTCTTCATTTTTTGAATCTTCTGTTTTCGTTTTTTTATTCTGCTGACGTGGTAAAATTCCTTCTTCGGGGAGCTCGCCGTTTTCTGACCTGTAAAATAATTTTCCTTCTCTTAATACGGTGATGGTGTCGGCATGCTTTTGCGCTTCCACTCTGCTGTGCGTTATGACAATGATGTTTTTGCCTTCTTTCGCCAGTTTTTTGAGAAATATATAAAGAGCATCCCTCTCTTCTGAATCGAGAAATGCGGACGGTTCATCCAAAATAAGGCAGTCGGGGTTTCGTAAAAGAGAAGTGATAAACGAAACGTAGAAACGGTGGTTTCCGCCCAAATCTTTTGTTAAAGTGCTCAGTTTCAAAGAAGGGGAGATTTCTGATTTTAATTCAGAGATTTTTTCCGGGACTCGTTTGGGAATAAAGAAATTTGATTTTTCCGTTTCCCCCAGAGAAAGATAAATGTTTTCCAGTGCAGTTAAAGAAGGTGCCAGCAGAGGTCTCTGATGTACAATTGCAATGCCCTTCTTCAATGCATCACGAGGATTTGCAAAGGAAGTTTTTTTGTTGTCTAAAAATATTTCACCGTCAGTCGGCAGAATTTCTCCGACAAGGATTTTTGCGAGAGTTGATTTTCCGGCTCCGTTTTCACCAAGCAGCGCATGAATTTTTCCGGGTTCAAAATCAACGCTCACATGATCCAAAGCTTTCTTTAGTTTGTAATGCTTTGAAATATTCCTTGTCCTTATCTTCATATTTTAAATCTCGGGAACGTTTCTTTTTCCGGTCATAAGATCGCTTACAAGTTCAGCCATTGTTTTTCTGATGTTTTCGGGAACGGTTGAATTGTAAAGCGGATCATCCTGTATGAATTCGATGTATCCCTGCTGAAGTCCCACAACTTTTGTTTTTCCCCATTCAGTGCTTCCGTTCAAAAATGCTAGGACACATTCCTTTGAGGCCAGTTCCTGTTTGGTTGCGCATGAGGAAATGACTGTCCCTGGTGCTTTAACAAAAGAGTTTTCGTCTATGTACGAAAGATAAAATCCGTGTTCGACGGCGGAAGAAATAACACCCTGAGAAGCTCCTCCGCAGATGGGAAGAATAACATCAACTCCCTGACTGTAAAGTGCATCCGCAATCTCTGCACCCTTGGCTGCATCGTACCAGTTTCCGACAATGCGGAAGTCGCAGGTGGTTCCTTCATAGGCATCAGCGGCACCTTTTGCATAATATGGGTAAAGAACATTGTTCATCACAGGGTATTCCTGCGCGGCAATCAATCCCACTTTGTGAGTCTTTGACATGAGTCCTGAAATATATCCTGAAAGATATGTCTGTTCTTTTTGATTGTAGCTGACGCAGGCAATATTATTGTTTCCGTCAAGAGCTCCATCCATAAGAATGAATTTCTGATTCGGAAATTGCTTTGTGAGGGGATCGGCAAGTTCCGGAATGGAAGGGTTTGATGAGAAAATTACATCATAGGAACCGTCTGCGGCAAGTGCTGTAAGTTTTGACTGCCATTCGGCTTGATTTGTTCCGGCTTCCATTATATAAACCGAAGCTGAAAGAGATTTGTCCTGAAGTTTGCTGTTGTATTCGTCTACACCTGCTTGAACCCCTGCTGCAAAATGTGCATAGGTTGGGGAGTCTGCCATTATTCCCGGAACGAATACTGCAATGGACGGGGCTTTTGACTTGTTTTTTGAGTTGCAGGCAGTGAGCGAAATGACGGCGGTCAATGCGGCTGCAATTAAGAATGATTTTTTCATTTGAATACCTCGATTGACTGCCAGTATAGTTTTATTTCAAACTAATGTCAACAGTTTTATATAAAACTAATTCGATTTGAGGGAACGGTGAGACAACAGTCAGTTCTTCTCTTTGTTCAAGGCTCTTTCGACGTTGGAATTCATCTTTGTAAGAAGATTGAGCAGGCTCTTTTTTTCGGAGGCTGAGAATCCTTTATAGCAGACTGAAAGCAAATCCTCGGAAATGGATGATGTGAGTTCATTGAATTTTTTCCCTTTTGCTGTAAGCGAAATAAGTTTGCTTCTTGAATCTTCAGGATCTTTTTCTTCTTTTACAAGTCCTTCATCGATGAGTTTCCTGAGTAGAACCGTTGTGGTCGATTTGTCCCTGTTGATTGATTCTGCGATTTTTGATTTGCTCATTTTCGGTTCCTGAGAAAGTATGTAGAGGATAAATCCGTGCGATGAAACAAAACGGCTTTTCTGTGGTAATCTTGAATTTGTAAAATCAGCTGTGACGGTGTGTAGGTGTGAGATGAGAGATACGATTGAGGATTGTGTGTATTCCATTTTTTCCTGCCTATCTGAATTGCTGTCTTTTTCTTACACTATAAACGTAAAAAAAGGATTTGTCGAGTCAAAAATAATGGACTGAAAATGATTTTGCTTGACCATCAGAGAAATTTGTTTTATCTTAGTGATATGTTTAAGTTTTTGTTGAAGAAGAATTTTGCGGATATATGGGATAATTTGTTTCACCTGATTATTGTGAATCTTTTTTTTCTGGCACTGTGCGCGCTTGCCGTGCTTGGATTTTTCGCCCTCGGACATCTTCCTGTGAATGACGGTCTGAAAAGTCTCCTTATGATTTTATATTTGTTTTTCTCCAGTGCATTCATTCATGTGTTCTTTTTTGCAGAAGGGAAAAACGCGGAAAGAATATCAAATTATGAAGGGTCAAAATTATCTCTCTTTTTTTCGAGTATAGTTTCTTCCATTAAAGATGGCGCACTTTATGGTTGTGTTGTCGCTCTTTTGATTTGCATTGCCTTTATCACGATGCCTTATTATTTCAGAATGTGGATTCCCGCAGACGGAAGCAAGGGGTCTTTTTTGGGACTTCTGTTTATGGCTCTTGTCTTTTGGCTTGAGGTTCTTGCTCTTCTTTCGCTTCAGTGGTTCATGGCAATCCGCAATGTGCTTCACAATAATTTCAAGAAATGTCTCAAGAAATCTGTTATCATCTTTTTTGACAATCCCTGGCTTTCAATCGGAATTGTCTTTTTGAATCTTTTTGAGCTCCTCATAACGGTTTTCACCCTTGGATTGATTCCGGGAATTTCCGGTATGACCGTAACAGTGACAAATGCATTCAGACTTCGTATGTACAAGTACGACTGGTATGAGGTGAATCCCGGTATGACGAAAGAACAGCGCAGGGATATACCTTGGGATGAACTGCTTGCAAATGAAAAACAGGCTCTTGGACCGCGCACATTGAAGTCGTATTTTCTTCCTTGGAAAGATAACTAAGATTCTTTCTGTGCGCTACAGCGGCTGTCACGCCTAAATCCAAAAGCTCCGGTTAAAGGTGTAATGCGGTTTACCTGAGTGTCCGCTACACCTCAAACTGATCCACGCGCTTTCCCATTTCCGAAATGGATTTTTCCATTACGCCAGAAATCTGAGTCAGAGAATGTCCCATCTCCTCTATTTTTCTGGCCCCGCGGCTCATCTCATTCATGCTTTGTCTCATGTCCTCTATTTCTTTCTGCAAAGTGGCAACTTCACCTGTGATTGTCCGGCTGCCTTTAGACATTTTCTCTGAAGCATCGCGGACATCGGAACTTTTTTCATGCAGATTTTTTAGTGCTCCCGTAATCAAAGAGGAACCTTCCTTCTGCTCCAGCATGGCAGCTTTTATCTGGCGTACCAAATTGTCCGTTTCCTGTATTTCACCGGCAAGGCCCGTATATCCCTGGACACCCTGCTGGGTTGCGTCAACTACGGTCTGGATAGTCTCCTGAATCAAATGGAGCTGCTCACCGATAGTCTTTGACTGCGCCGTAGATGTCTCGGAAAGCTTCCTGATTTCATCTGCAACAACGGCAAATCCCCTTCCGGCCTCTCCTGCATGGGCCGCCTCGATAGCAGCATTCATCGCAAGAAGATTCGTCTGCTCTGCAATATTCGCAATCACCAGGTTTGCATCGCTCAAAAGATTCGACTGGGTTTCAATTTCGGAAATCTGTTCCTGCAGCCTGGACTGGGTTTCAGCACCACGTTCGGCATCGTGAGCGAGCACGCTGAAAGACGACGCCATTTTATCCACCGAGCGGTTCACTTCGGAAATGTTGCCAATCATCTGCTCAACCGCACCCGAGGCATCATGGACCGCCTCTGCCTGGCTCAAAACATGTTCCTCAAGAATCTTTATGTTCTCAATAATCTGCCCCAGGGCTTCCGCCGTCTGGTTCACGCTGAAGGATTGTGTTTTGATATTCGACTCCATGCTTCCGATGTTTCCCGAAATCTGCGAGATTGCAACAGAAGCCTCGTTGGTTCCTGACTTGAGCTTTTCGCCTGCATCGGAAAGGTAAAGCTTGGATTTTTTCATGCTTTTTATGATGTTCTGAAGAGTTTCTGAAAATGCGTTGAATCCATCCGCAACATCTCCAATCTCATCCTTGGCATTGATTTCAATCCGTCTTGAAAGGTTTCCCCGCCCATTGGAGAGCTCATTGCTGCTTTCAAGGATATTTTTCTGTATGACTTTAAGCGGCTTTATGATTTTTCTTGCCAGGAACACGCTGATAAGGGTGAGCAGGACCGTAAAAAACAGGGCAAGGAGAATCGTAAGGGTGAGCGTGCTGTAAAAGGTTTCCAAAACGGTTTCTTTCGGGCAAAAGGCAAGGATTTTATAGCCGGTCTTTTCATTTCTGACAAGCTCGGTAAAATACTCAATCCCGCCTGAACTGATTTTTCCCCAATCATCTCCAGAAATCAAATCCTCAAGCCCCGGAATCCCTGTCTCGCTGATCTTTTTAAAATTGTTCCTTGCACTTGAGGTATCCGCAAGAATGGTGCCGTCCTTCTGGACAAGCATGAGAAAGCATCCCTTTCCAAGGTTAATCGTGGATAAAATGCCTGTCAGCGTGTCCAAAGAAACTTCTATGGAGGCATTTCCTATAAAATCCCCTGCGCCGTTGTACGCGGATTTTGTTATGCCAACCACAGTTGCACCCACAGTCGAAGCGAATGCATCCGTTATCACGGCCTTTCCATTTCCCTTGGTCGCAGTTTCATACCAGCCGCGCTTTCTAGGATCATAGCCGCCCTGCATGGAGCTGTCGAAATTCGTTGCATAGCCGCCCCATTTTGTTCCCAGATAGATTTCAGCGATATCCTTGTCATGGGAGGCAAAAGTCTTGCAGAGCCTCCTGATATTCTCTTCGACGGGACTTTTTGCATACGACAAAATGGAAATATCTCCGGTTTCGTCCACAAAAGAGTGAATCGTCTCGTCCGCGGCTTTCACTTCCTCGGATTCGGAAAACACATTCAGTTCCGTCTCCTTGGAATTAAAAAACATGGTGATTGAATCGGAAAATTCGGAAAGCTCTATCTCCGCAGAGGCATGGAAATTTTCAAGACAGTTTTTGGAAAAGAATACACCTGTAGTAACGGATGTGACTGTGGCAATCGCAAGGGCAATAGCAACCGCACCCAAAGAAATCCTTGCAGAAATTGACAAACTTTTTTTTCGCATAACATCTCCTGAAAAAAAAAATTGTATAACAGCGGTGTAAATTTTGTCAATATTTTTCAAAGTTTTTTTATATAGAAACACTAATATATCCGGCTGAAATCAAAAAAAAACGGGGTTATCGGTATAGGTTTTTAAGGTAATTTTCAATTTGATCCTGTCCGGTATTCACCCTGATAATTCCTACTAGGCACAAGATGGATTTTGTGGTACAATGCTCCAATGGCATTTTACCGGTACAATCCAGTGCCGGTTTTAAGGAGTTTTATGATGGAAAAGAAGGTTGACCATTCTTGTACTTTGGACAAAATCATTTCTCTTTGCAAGAGACGCGGTTTTGTGTATCAGGCTAGCGAAATTTACGGCGGACAGGCCGGTGCTTGGGATTACGGTCCACTGGGAGTTGAGTTCAAGCGTAATATCCAGAATGCGTGGTGGCACTATATGACGCAGCTCCACGATGATGTTGTCGGACTTGATTCTGCAATTTTCCAGCATCACAAGACTTGGGAGGCTTCAGGCCACGTTGCCCACTTCTCTGATCCAATGATTGACTGTACCGAGTGCAAGGCAAGATTCAGAGCTGACCAGTTAATAGAAGATTTTGTACACGCTCATCCCGAGGCTGATCCCGGAAAGCCTGTTGATACAATGTCTCACGAGGAAATGAAGGCTTTTATCGATGCAAACATCAACTGCCCCACTTGTGGAAGCAAAGAGCGCAAGTACACTGCCGTCCGTGAATTCAATCTTATGTTCAAGACTTATCAGGGACCTGTCGCCGATGATGCGCATTTGATTTATCTGCGCCCGGAGACCTGCCAGGGTATTTTCACCGATTTCAAGAACATCGTGCAGTCAAACAGAATGAAGATTCCTTTCGGTGTTGCACAGGTTGGAAAATCATTCCGCAACGAAATCATTTTCAAGAACTTCATTTTCCGCACTTGTGAATTCGAGCAGATGGAAATGGAGTATTTCTGCAAGCCCGGAACTGATGATGATATTTTCGCCCGTTGGAGAAAAGACCGCTGGAACTTCTATCTTAAGTATGGTATTGCAGAAAAGAATCTCAACTGGCACCATCACGACAAACTCGCACACTATGCAAAGGATGCGTATGACATTCAGTATAATTTCCCGATTGGCTTCGAGGAGATTGAAGGAATCCACAACCGCACTGATTTCGATTTGAGCCAGCATACAAAGGTTTCCGGAAAGGATATGAATTACATCGATCAGGAAGACGGCAACAACAGCTACACTCCATACGTGATTGAGACTTCAGCCGGACTTAACCGCAACTTCCTTGCATTCCTGTGTGAAGCTTATGAGGAGCAGAATGTAGGTACTGACGGAAGAGATGACTACCGCACCGTGCTTCATCTTCATCCTCAGCTGGCTCCCGTGACCGTGGCAGTTCTTCCTCTTATGAAGAAAGACGGTCTTGCTGAAAAGGCTCAGGAAATCCGTTCAGCCCTTAAGGAAGAATATGTGACGGATTACGACCAGAGCGGAACCGTTGGAAAAAGATACCGCCGTCAGGATGAAATTGGAACGCCTTTCTGCGTGACGGTTGACTATGACACAATCACTAAAGACAGTCCCAATTTTGACACTGTTACAGTACGTTTCCGTGACAGCATGGAGCAGGAGCGCGTGAAGTTGAGCGATCTTTCAGGATTCCTGCATAATGCCATCCGCAATTACAAACCGGTGGAAAGATAAACCTTGAATTTCGGTGTAAGGGGCACGGCATGGAATTTATAGCATTGGGAAAAACCAATCTTCTGGTAAGCCGCACGGCTTTTGGCGCCATGAGTCTGGATTGCAGGGAAATTCAGGCTTTGGGCGACGGTGCGGAAGAAGAGGTCTGTACTATTGTAAAAGCTGCTTATGACAGCGGTATAAATTTTTTTGACGTGTCTCATGCAAATCCACTGTGTGAAAAAAGACTCGGCATTGCTCTCAACGAAATCAGGCAGAATGTTTTTCTTTCCACAAAATCGAATGCCCAGACGGTTTCTGATTTGCGGCAGGATTTACAGGACTGTCTTTTCAATTTGGGAACCGACATGCTGGATCTTTTTTTCTTTGATTCGCTTGCAATTGTTCCTGGCAAAAAAACTCCCGACGGTCTTTACAACGAAGCTGTAAGGCAAAAGGAAAAAGGGGTCATAAGGCACATTGGTTTTTGCACTGAAGATCCGGAACTTGCGGTTGAGGCTTCTGAATGCGGCCTTTATGAAGTGGTTCAATTTCCCTTCAATGCATTGACTGATGAACAGTCCAGAAAGGTTGTGCAGTCCTGCATGAAGAATGAAGTGGGATTTATTGCGAGCCAACCGTTGTGCGGAGGTCTTGTAGACAACATCCCCCTTGCATACGGATTTTTCATGCAATATGAGAATGTGGTTCCGGTATGGGGCATTCACACTATGGAGCAGCTGAGGCAGATTGTGTATTTTAATGAGCATCCACCGGTGATAGACGAGCGGTTCAATAAAGAGCTGGAAAAAATGAGGGCTTTCTTTAATTAAGACGAGGTACTGATATGGAAAAGAGAAGTAACAAAGCGACACAGGGAATGGCACGGGCACCACACCGCTCGCTGTTTTATGCAATGGGCTACACTGACGAGGAACTTGAGCGTCCTTTGGTAGGAGTCTGCTGCGCCAAAAATGAAATTATTCCGGGACATGTGGAATTGGACCGCATTGCCGAAGCTGTAAAGGCTGGTGTCCGCATGGCCGGCGGAACTCCCATCGAATTTCCTGCAATCGGTGTTTGTGATGGAATCGCTATGGGGCATGAGGGAATGAAGTATTCTCTCGTCACCCGTGAATTGATTGCAGACAGTGTTGAGTGTGTTGTGACTGCTCATCAGTTCGATGCACTTGTTCTTATCCCCAACTGCGACAAGATTGTTCCCGGTATGCTGATGGCCGCTGCGCGTTTGAATTTGCCGACGGTCGTGGTTTCCGGAGGAGCAATGATGCCGGGCCATCTTCCCAGCCGCGAGCCTGGAAATCCGTATTCAGACAAAAATCTTTCTTTGACGGATATGTTCGAAGGAGTCGGTGCCGTTGCATCTGGAAAAATAACCGAGGCTCAGTTGAAGGAAATGGAGCACTGCGCTTGTCCCGGATGCGGTTCCTGTTCAGGTATGTTTACTGCAAATTCCATGAACTGTCTTACAGAGGTGCTTGGACTCGGACTTCCCGGTAACGGAACAATTCCCGCTACGACTGGAGAAAGAATTGCCCTTGCAAAACATGCCGGCATGGCGGTTATGAATCTTTACAACAAGGGAATCACAGCCCGCGATATGATGACAGCCGATTCTTTCCGCAATGCACTTGCCGCAGACATGGCACTTGGCTGTTCCTCAAACACAATGCTTCACGTTCCTGCTATTATGCACGAAGCCGGTCTTACTCTTGATTTGCACGACGTGAATGAAATCTCCGAGCATACTCCCAACCTGTGCCACCTTGCACCTGCGGGGCATACTTTCATCTGCGAATTGAATGATGCCGGAGGAGTGCAGGCCGTTCTTGCAGAGCTTGCAAAGAAAAATCTCATCAAGACGGATTTGATTACTGCGACAGGAAAAACAATTGCAGAAAACATCAAGGACGTGAGAAATCGCAACCCCGAGATTCTGCGTCCCATCGACAATCCGTTCAGCGACAACGGTGGAATCGCAATCCTCTTTGGAAATCTTGCACCGAACGGTACAGTTGTCAAAAGATCCGCCTGTGCCAAGGAATTGATGAAACATTCAGGACCGGCACGTGTTTTCAATGACGAAAGCGAGGCTATGGATGCCGTGCAGAAGAGAGAGATTCACCCCGGTGATGTTGTGGTCATCCGCTACGAGGGACCAAAGGGAGGCCCCGGTATGAGGGAAATGCTTGCTGTTACTGCGGCTCTTGCCGGACAGGGGTTGGACAAACAGGTTGCTCTTATTACCGACGGAAGATTCAGCGGTGCCACAAGAGGTGCTTCGCTCGGACACTGTTCACCCGAAGCCGCGGATGGAGGCCCGATTGCTCTGGTGCAGGAAGGGGACATAATCACTCTTGACATCAACAATTACAAAATCCACCTTGAAGTGAGCGACGAGGAACTTGCCAAAAGAAAGGCTGCATGGAAGGCTCCTGCTCCGAAAGTCACCCACGGATATCTGGCCCGTTATGCGAAGCTGGTTTCGTCCGCAGATAAGGGGGCAGTTCTCCAGTAAATCTCTTTAAAAACGCCGGATTGGTTTTATAATCAGTCCGGCATTTTTTTATGTCCGAAATGCAAAAATCTTCCGATAATGAGAAAAAAGTTCCCCCTGTGGAATAAATCCGGGCCGGGAAGGCAGCATTTTAAGGAGTGTAGCGGAAAATGGCAAAGAAAACTGAAAATGAAAATAAAAAGAATACCAAAAGACTGTTTTGGGGTTCATTTTTTCCAATGGTGATTTTGATTATAGGTGCCTGCACTTGTTTATATTTGATCTCTATGTTTATTATAAAGCAGGCTGTGAGGCTCCAGATTTCTTTGCTGCAGGAGCAGGTGACATCGAAAGTTGTTTCCATGGTTTATCCTGATGTCTTGAGCGTGGAAAATCTTGTGAATGTCGCTCCGTCTGTCTCTGAACCGGAAATGATGAAGAGCGTTCTTGATGTGGTTGCAAAATCAGGCAAGGGAAATGATGTTTATTTTGCTTCCGTTACTCCCCTCAGCAAGGGAGGCCTTTTTGTGGACCGTCTGAACTGGGTTCCTCCTAAAGACTGGGAGCCGTCTGGAAGAGTATGGTTTCAGGCTGCGATGAATGAGCCGAATCACAACGGAGTGTATACGGATCCTTACATTGATCAGATTACGGGAAATCTCTGCGTCACCTATTCAAAGGCTGCTTTGAATTCGAAGGGAGAAGTAATTGGCGTGGCCGGTGTTGATATAATACTGTCATCGCTGGATGATATAATTGAAAGCATTTCTTCTGATACGGATACCATCAAAGGCGAGCGGTACATCTTGGATTCACGGGGCAATTACATGACTAATCCCGATGCATCGAAAATTTCAACCGTAAATTATTTCAAAGAAAAAATGGGAAATGATACTGATGTTGCTGCAACGCTGGGCAGTGTGCCGATTTTTACAGTTACTGACACAATTTATTACGGTGTATCGAAAATAGGTGATACTCCCTGGTATGTCGTGATGAGCGGAAGTATG
>ODAI012572955.1_pt1 | contig 23972 bp, 24 predicted proteins | sample 1539321 | NCBI WGS metagenome assembly ODAI01 (sample SAMN02144231, study PRJEB22623) | gut metagenome | biome: sheep rumen | host: Ovis aries | place: New Zealand | reverse complement strand
TGGCGGGCGGACAAATGCAGCATGATTCTTGGGTTGCTGCCCATGAGAGTCAAGAACCATTTAGATTCGTGTATTTGTCGTCAGCATTGGAGGTCGCAGATTTTACTCATTCGTTGACTAGTATAATTGATGCTAAATCACAAGGGCAGATTGTTGAGACTTTGAGAAGCATTGATCCGCGCATACAGGATTTAGTAGTTAATGAAAATATGGTCAAGGCCGATGTTCGAGGGGTGCCAATCCTCTTGCCAGTGCAACTGCTTGGAGATGGAATGGCTAAAATCATAGCCATACTGATGGCAGTGGAAAGATGCGCAGATGGCGGATGCGTTTGCATAGATGAGATAGACAATGGTCTGCATTATTCCACATATCTTACGATGATGCGGACGGCAATAGAATATGCTAATCTTCATAATGTTCAGATTTTCGCAACAACACATAACAAGGAGTTCCTGGATAGGTTGGCAAGTTCAGCAGAGATAGCGAGTCTCTTTAATGGAAATAACGATTTCTCGTACATAAATCTTGTTAGGTACGATGATGATTCGCTTGAGACATTTGTTTACGATTATTCGCAGTTCTGCGATGCTATGGGTTCGGGAACGGAGATACGATAATGTCAGTCGTCAAAATACTTGTTGAGGGCAAGGATGACATCGTCTTTCTGTGCAGAATCATAGATTTAATGCGAGGTAGTATAGGGCCGGTTAAATGGCAAGTCGTAAGCAGAGATAATAAAGTGACTGTTAGGGATAAATGGTTCGGTAATTGCTATGCCGAATTAGGATCAGGAGTTATAGCGATTGAAGAACTTAGAGGTGTGTACGTAAATCGGGCTTTGCCACCTTCGCTAACACTAGTTAAAACAGCAACGAAAGAGCTCAAGGTTGATCAAATTGTTGGCATCTTTGACGCTGATAGCAAAACGAATTTTCTCGGGCACAAGGTTCCATATGGCGGCCTTCCTCAAAGGCGAAGTTATATTGAACGCGCGTTTTCGTCTATAGGTATTGGAAAGAAGTTTTTCTTTGTGCCGAACGACAGTCAAGATAAAACAATGGAAGATCTGATGCTGGCGATAATTAAGCCGATGTTTCGTTTTATCGTTGATGATAGATGGCCACAATATAGAGCAGATGTAAAGAATGCATTGCGAGCGAAAGGTATCCCCTCTCTAGACTACGGCCCTAAATGCACGATATCTCAATTCTCGTCAATAATCGACGAGAATGTGGCAAAAGATCTATACTGGATTGATGCACTTTTCAATGATGAGATTTGGGACTGGGATTCCGTTGAACTAATTCCACTAAAAGAGTTTCTGAGAGATTCTGTGCCCAGCTTGTTCAGGTAATGATTTTGACATTGTTAATGATACTTTCAGGGTATGTTTGTTTTGATGAAGATTGTTTGAAATTGATAGATATAATGTGTAAAACTGTTTCCAATGAATAATCAATTTGGCAAGAAAGAGATGCCGACGGGAGGCAAGTGCGCTGTATATGTTGCAGTGACACTTTTTCCGCGGCATTATAGCGAAGGGCCTACGAGAAACACTGTTTATCCAGCTTCGTGGAAAGTTTGTTGCCTGCCTGAAAATAGTGACCGAGATGATGCGGTAGTAGATTTCATTGAGAGACAAGCCGCTTCTTTTGTGGAGTCATGTAGTGGTGCAAAAATTGTTGGGTGGAAGAAAAATGAACAGCAGGTTGGTGGCGGTGCTTACGATGCACAGTTTTCAGCGGTTTGTGCAAATCCATTTAGGATGGATGATACTTGGTATGTAAACGCATGGCTTAAGAAATTGCAATCTGAAAATATTGAAGAAGAACTGCGGCTGCTGCCATGTGGGATATAGTTTTTGAAGTTTGAGAAGAAAAGATATATGAAAACCTTCGGCATGGTTAGCTACAACTGCAACTTCACGAACTATGGTTCGGCGGCGATGGCGCGGGCGTTGGGTTGGATGATTGAGCGGATGAGAGGTAATGCGAGGCGGCGAATTGGCGGTTGAGTGCTGGGATTGCCAGCAGATGGTTGAGAGATAGGCAGGAAGAAATTGGAAGGGTGATGAAGATCGTTCAGACAGATAACATTGCGGCGCATTATAGGGCGCCAATATATGTGAAGATGGCGAAAGAGCTGGGGTGTGACTTCTGCTTTGGGGATGACATCGGTTGCGATATAAAGAAAATGGACTATGCCCAGATCCCGACTAAGGTTAGTGAGGTTCATAATGTGCGGCTTGGGCATGGTTTCACGTGGCAGAAAGGCATAATTAAACTTCTTGGGCAAGATTATGACAGGCTGATCTTCGTTGGCGAGACGCGCTGTTTGAGCACTTGGGTCGCAATGATACTTGGGCGATTTCGCAGGAACAAAAAGACGTACATGTGGACTCATGGTTGGTATGGGAAAGAAACATGTTTTGAGAAGCTTGTTAAGAAGCTGTTTCTGCGATTGCCCACAGGAGGCGTTTTCCTGTACGGAAACTATGCCCGCGAACTGATGATTAAGGAAGGGTTTGATCCAGACAAGTTGTTCGTTATTCACAATTCCCTTGATTACGACCGTCAAGTCGAAATTCGCAAGGGGTTGACCGCAAAGCCAATTTACAAAGAACATTTCGAGAATGACAACGCCAACCTTTTCTTTGTGGGTAGACTGACTCGCGTTAAGAAACTTGATATGATTCTTCGTTCAATGGCATTGCTCCGTGAAAAGGACTTGAACTTCAACATGACATTCATTGGCGACGGTTTGGAGCGGGAGTCTTTGGAGCATTTGACAAACGATCTGGGATTGTCTAAGAATGTGTGGTTTTATGGCGCTTGTTATGATGAAAAGGTTCTGGGTGAGATGATATACAATGCCGACCTGTGCGTTGCCCCGGGTAACATAGGACTTACAGCGATGCATACTTTGGTGTTCGGGACTCCGGCATTGACGCACAACGATTTTCCTCATCAGATGCCAGAGTTCGAAGCAATTCATGAAGGAGTGACTGGCGCATTCTTCGCGAATGGAAGCATTGAATCAATGGCGGGTACTATTGCGAAATGGTTCAAAGAAAAGATCGACAAACGCGAGGACGTGCGCCAGGCATGTATGAGGAAGATTGATGACAGCTGGACGCCGGGCTATCAGATACAGGTGTTACGACAAGGTTTGAAGTAGTGCGCTGGCGCCGTTTGGAGAACTGAAATGCTTGCAGTAATTAATTCTGTATGTAGAGACAGTACCGGGAAGATAGCCGTCGGGTTACAGCGGTATCTTCTGGAGCATGGGCATAATGCCGTGGTTTGTTACGGACGCAAGCCTGACCCGGACACGCCGCACTATCGCATCGATCATAAACTGGAGAATTGTCTTCACTATGCAGAGCAGCGCTTGACGGGGCAGATGTGCTGTGGGTCGAGACAGGCTACGAAGCGTCTGGTGAAATATCTTAAGGCAAACAATTGCGACGGAGTATTCCTTGTTAACGTGCATGGCTCGTACTGCAACGAGAAGATATTGTTTGATTATTTAGTGGAAAACAATATTCGCGTTGTGTATATTATGGCCGATGAATCGGCAGTTTGGGGCAACTGCTTCTACAAGCCGGATGGTTGTACTCGCTATGAGCAGCAGTGCGTGGGTTGCCCCATGTTGAAGAGTTGGCAGAAAATGCTGTTCGGGGAGCGGGCTCATAGAGCATTTACTATCAAGAAGAACGCATATCCGAGACTTAGGGCGGCTTTTGTTGCCCCAGAATTTGTAATTAATGGTGCGAAAGTATCACCATTGATGAAAGGTCTGAGGACCGAGATTGTTGACGAGGCCATCGATGTAATGACCGCGCAGCCTAGAGATACGTCTACATTGCGGAATAAACTTGGGATAAGTGAAGAGAAGATTGTGCTAGTTTGTGTCGCGCCAAACGACCCAGGTCATCGCAGCAAAGGTGTTCATTTCTTTATTGAGGCAGCGCGTCGGTTGGAGAAAGACAATCGCTTTCAGTTCGTGCACGTGGGATGGAGAGCGGGTAAAAAGACAGGTTTGCCAAGCAACTATATAGCCATCGACTATGTAAGGAACCAGGAGGAATTGTCTTATTATTACTCCCTTGGAGATCTGTTTGTGTTCCCGAGCCTAATGGACTCTATGTCAAATGCCTGTTTGGATGCTTTGTCCTGTGGTACGCCATTGCTTTGCTTCAACACGTCAGGAATGCCCTTTCTTGGCGATGATAGTGTGCTTACTCTAGTAGAGCCAGAAAGTGTTGATCAGCTTGTAGACACGATAATGCGCACGAAGAAGAAGACGCAAGAGCAGATTGACACATGCCGCAATTATGCGTTGAAACGCTACGACAGTCGCAAATATTTTGAGAAGCTGAGAGCGATAATGGAAAGATTGTAGTATAATAAAGAAGAAACATGAAAAGTATTATCTTAATCTGTCCATATTTTGGGGTGCCCAGAAAGGATTTCCCTTTCTGGAAACTATCAGCTATGTATAATCACGATATAGATTTCTTAATCTTTACAGATCAAGAAAATATTAAGAGTGAAGGTAATATAAAAATCGAGCACATTTCTTTCCAAGATTTCAAAAAGCTATTTGAAAATCACTACGATTTTCCGATACGATTGGACTCTCCATATAAATTGTGCGATTATAAGCCGTCGTATGGCGAAGTCTTGCATTCATATATTAAAGGTCACGATTTTTGGGGGCATTGCGATCTTGATTTGGTGTTTGGCGATATTCGCAGTTTTATCGCAGATGAAATCCTCGATAAGTATGATCGTATTTTGTCCAGGGGACATTTGAGTGTTTATCGAAACACACCAGAGGTCAATTCAATTTATCGAATGCTAAAAACTCCGTCGTATAAATATGTCTATTCATGCCGAAGGGGGTTTGCGTTTGATGAGTGGCCAGGAACGTCCAGATATTGGAAAAATAATCATTCGGACAGATTTTATGATGAGTTGATATTTGGTGGACCAGACATATCAAGTTATGATTTAAGAGATGTTCACTGGCGCGGTATGGGGCTGAAACGCACACATATTTGCTATGAATACAGGGGTGGACAACTATTGTGTCATTACGTTGAGGATGGCAAAATCTGCTCGAGGCCGATTATATATGCGCATTTTGAAAAGCGGAGGATAATGCCGACAATATCCCCGAAAGACAATTTTCTTATCGTGCCTAACAAAATCATCGATACTCCAAATGTAATAGATGTTCATTTTTTGGAGAAGCATTGCCATCATCACAGAATTTATTGGCCCTATGTTAGATTCAGGGCCAAACGAATAAGGGTGCGGATAGGCAATTTGTTCAGATCTAACAAAGAGAAAATGTAAAAAGGTTTGGCAATAGTTGCCTTTACAAAAACTTGATGTGGAGCAACGACGATGAATGTAAAAATCCCATTTAATAAACCATATTGCTCGGGGCGAGAACTGAAGTATATTGAGCAGGTGTGTCATTCGACAACCATGTCCGGGAATGGAGAGTTCACCAAGAGGTGTCATGCATTCTTTGAACAAAAATATGGATTCCAGAAGGTTCTGCTTTGCACTAGCGGTACAGACGCACTAGAAATGTGCGCGATGCTATGCGAACTAAAGCCGGGCGATGAAGTGATTGTTCCGTCTTATACTTTTGTATCCACGGCGTTGGCATTCTTACGTGAAGGCGCCAAGGTGGTATTTGCCGATAGTGGCAATGATAATCCAAATATCACATTGGAGAACATCAAGCCGCTAGTAAACGAAAAGACCAAAGTAATAGCTGTGGTCCACTATGCTGGTGTGGCATGTGACATGGATGAGATTATGCAGTTCGCCAACGAGCGAGGAATCCTCGTTGTAGAGGATGCGGCACATAGCATTGATTCCTACTATAAGAACCGTCCACTTGGCGGCATTGGGCATCTTGGAGCGTTTTCCTTCCATGAGACGAAAAACATAAGCAGCGGCGAAGGTGGTATGCTCGTTGTGAACGACGAGCGATTTCTTAGGAGATCGGAGATCATCTGGGAGAAGGGCACCAATCGGGCGGAGTTTTATCGTGGCATGGTGAACAAGTACGGTTGGTGTGATATGGGTAGTTCGTTTTTGCCGTCGGAGTTTAATGCCGCATATCTATGGGCGCAGCTTGAACAGATGGACGACATACAAGGGAAAAGACTGGCCATTTGGAACGCCTACGACAAGACGCTTCGGGGCAATCTTAAGAATGGTATCGTTCTGCCGCAATTGCCGGAATATGCTACTAACAATGCACATATGTATTATTTGCTTTGCCCATCTTTGGAGTATCGCACGGCATTCATGAAATACATGAAGGATAATGGCGTGATGCCAACGTTTCATTATCTGCCGCTGCATAGCAGCGTTTTTTACAAAGATAAGTATGATGGACGGGAACTAAAGAACTGTGACAGATACGGGGATACATTGGTTAGGTTGCCGATGTATTATGAACTCAGCCTTGATGACGCCCAAAAGATTGGCGAGTTAATAGTTGACTATGCAGGCAACTGACAAAGAGACCGTAAAAAGAGCGGATGCATTGACGGACTGGATGTTCCAGGACGCGGTTGGCGTGTACAAAAACAGTTCGAAGTGGGCTTGCGTGGCCAGGTACTTCGTGAATCCGGCATTTCGCATCGTTGTTCAATTCCGTTTTTTGCAATGGATGCTGCGTCATCGGAGATGCCGCATATTGATGAAATGGTGGCTGTATAGATACCGGCAGAGAACCGCGAAGCTGAATTGCAATCTAGAACCCGAGACAGAGATCGGCCCGGGGGTGATATTTCCGCATGGATTTCCAGTGGTTATCCATTCTCATGCCGTAATAGGCCGCAGATGCATCATTCATCCGGGAGTGCAGATTGGTACATCAAGGACAAAGATAGGCGCTCCAGTAATCGGCGATAATTGTTTTCTTGGGAATGGCTGCCACATCATAGGGAATTGCAAAATCGGCGATTGGTGCTTCATTTCCCCGGGCGCGTTTGTGTGCAAAGATATTCCTACTGGCTCAGTAGTTGGCTTCGGACTGAACAACATTATCTCCGAAAAAGGTAAAGAAATAGTGGCTTTATATTTGTAGCGAATGTAGTTATGTCCCCCAACCGTCGAATATTTTTGAACATTGTTGCCACATACGGGCGGAGTTTATACGCACTTTTGCTCGGCTTGTTTTCGGCACGTTGGGTGTACATTACGTTAGGAGATACAGATTATGGGCTATATGGGGTTGTAGGAGGCCTTACTGCGTTTATTGCTTTTATAAATGGGATATTGGCTACGTCAGTGAGTCGTTACTATGCATTTAGTGTTGGTCGATCACAACGGAACGGGTTTGAGAAAGAAGGGCTTGAAGAATGCCGTCAATGGTTTAATACGGCGATTGTAATTCATTCGGTGGTGCCATTGCTTCTTATGGCTATAGGATACCCTTTGGGGGTATGGGCTGTAAGGAATTTTCTTGCGATTCCTGTTGAGAGGGTAGATGACTTTGTTTGGATTTTTCGCTTTACTTGCATAAATTGCTTTTGGACCATGGTATCAGTTCCGTTCAATGCGATGTATGCGGCCAAGCAGTATATTGCAGAATTGACAATTTATTCTTTTGTGTCAACCACTTTGAATTTTTTCTTTCTTTTATATATGATACACCACCCAGGTGATTGGTTGTTGCGGTATGGTTTGTGGACATGTCTTCTAGGAATAATTCCAGCTCTGATCATAACATTACGCGCTTATGTTGTTTTCCCAGAATGCAGGTTCAATATTAATTATATGAAATCTGGCCGACATCTTAAAGATCTTGGAAAGTTTGCCGGATGGTATTCATTTGGTCTTCTTGGTAACTTGTGCAGGTATAATACATTACCTATATTGGTCAATAAGTATTTTGGTGGAGCGCAAAACGCCGCCCTGGCTATAGCAAATACTATAGCTGGGCAGACCGAAACATTGTCAAGCGCGTTACGCGGCGCTTTTCAGCCTGCACTAGCAAATGCATTGGGTGCAGAAGATAAAACGCGAGCTATGTCCTTAATGTATCAGACATGCAAATTTGGAACATTGCTTGTTCTAATCTTCAGTATACCGTTATGTCTGGAAATTGAGGAGGTGCTTACACTCTGGCTTAAAGTTCCGCCAGAAAATACAGCTGGACTGGCCATAGGGGTAATAACGGCATTGGTACTGCAAAAACTCACGACTGGTCACTTTATTGCAATAAACTCATATGGGATTATTGCAGGTTATCAATTCACAGTTGGGATGTGCTTTATTGCGACGTTCCCTATAGCATGGATTCTAATGGCCAGTGGAATAGGCGGAGTTTATGCGGCAGTTTATGCCATAAATATAACGATGCTAGCTGCTGTTGTGGTAAGAATCTTGTTTCTTAAAAAGTGTCTTGACGAGCCCCCAGCCCAATGGATAAAAGAGGTTCTTCTGCCTGTATTGGGAACACTTGTAATTAGTGTAATGACAGGAATGATCTCGAGGATTTTTTTAGAGCGCTCATTCATTAGGGTTGTCTTTACTACATTGCTTTCTGAATCGGCCTTTCTGCCATTGGCGTGGAATTTTGTCTTAAATGACGCCGAAAAATCATTTGTCAGAGGTAAATTGATGGTTCTCGGGAAGAGGTTTTACAATGGCTAGAAGATTCATTGATAAATTTTGCGTTGGATGTGGTATTTGTAGCGCGATTTGTCCGACACATGCTATATCCATGAAATTTGACTCGAAAAGGGGTGTGTGTGTTCCAATAGTTGGCAAGGGATGCACTAATTGTGGGCTCTGTGATAAAGTTTGCTCGCTTTCTGCGGAGAATCAGCAATCGAGATTGGGAAGGCTACGAGATGCAACAAATTTTGCAACTTTTGATCTTGCTGGTTCAGAGGCTTTTCTTGCATGGGAAAATACTGACAGGTTACGAAGAAAGAGTGTTTCAGGTGGTGCGATTACCGCTTTGGCGCTCAAATTGTTGCGAGAAAAGGTGATTGCAGGCGTCATACATATGGAATGTGTAAATGCAAAGCGGGGTGAACCACATTACAAAGTTGTCATATCTAAGTCGGAATGTGAAGTGAGCGGGCGCAGAGGCGTAGCTTATGAGCCATTAAACTTTAGCGAGGCATTACAGACATTGGAACATGACTCGGCATATTTAATCATTGGCACCCCATGTGTTATAAGCACAATATCCAAATATGAGGATATATGGGGAAAAAAACATGGTGTCAGGTTTATAAAATTTGCCCTTGTATGTTCGCACAATGTCTCGACATTAATGGCTGACTTTATGGCAGACAAATGTAAGGTGCCGCGGAAGAGAAGTTTTTTCTATAACCCAAGACATAAAAAGGTGGATAGTACAACATGTAAGGGCAGTGGGTTCTATCACACGTTTTTCTTCGCACCGTTTCATTCTTTTTTTCATAAAGACCGATTCTCATCCGGTTGGACAAAATATTGGCGCAGCTACTGTTTCGCACTTAAACCTTGTCTATACTGTACTGATTTTTGGGGAATAGACGCCGATGCAAGTTTCAAGGATGCGTGGGGGAACGATGATTGGGAGCGTAATCCACTCGGAACTTCAATTGTGCTTTTCAAGAACAGAGAATTGCTTGACTATGCCCAAAGTACAAGTTTGACATTGAAGCCCTTGTCTTTAAATGATTATGCTTATACACAATATGCGCAAATTGAGTATAAAATTAAACGCGCCAACGAAAAAGTCAATAAGTCAATATTAAGTATACCTAATATTAAAAACGGGTTGCTGAAAAAAACGCTGTGTTCATTTCTTTCGACAAAAGTGTATTCCTGTTTGGGGTTTAAATGCACCGAGCTTTGTTTTTCGATGGTTGACATAATCTTAAACGTGATACGAAAGAGTAAGCAAATATTGATTAAAATAAAAAAACACTTTGGGTTGCAAATTAAACTCAAGACTATACTTGTAGCAGGCGGCTATGGATATGGAAATGTTGGTGATGAGGCACAGTGTAATAGCACATTGAAGCTCTTGACGACAAGGTATCCTGATTACCAGATTATAGACTTGACGCCAAATCCTAACTATTCACGGGCGCAGCATCCTGGTTATTGTCATGAATGTGCCAGTCGAATGATGTTCTTCAATGATAACTGTTCTGGGAATATTTTCTGGACAGAATCACTGCTTGGCAAAATGTTTTTCATTCTTTCTGCGGTGTGGATTTATTTTAATGGGTGTCTTGTTAAACACAATCTTCCAGTTTTTTTCATAAATTCTAGAAAGGCGTGGATGCTGCAGGAATTGTCGCAGGCTTCATTGCTTTATTTTTGCGGGGGCGGATATTTGACGGGGGCAACAAGAACGCGGTTGTGGGACGGTGTACTTTTGTGTCGGCTATGCAGATTGTTCGGCATTCCTGTTGTGATGAGTGGACAAACATTGGGGATATGGAAGACTCGATTTAATAGAATACTTGCTCGATGGGGATTTAAATACGTTTCAGTTATTGGGACTCGGGACGATTCGGAGTCAATTGAGCAAATGCGCCAAATTGGATTCCCAGGGCTCATTATGCCAACACATGACGATGCGCTGTTTTGTGATAAGTCTACAACTCGACAGATCAATGCTGAAAAATATATCGCGTATAATTTCCATTTTTGGGGAATGAATGCCGAGCAGAGGGTGGAAAATCTTGGAAAAATTCATCAAATAATAGAGATGACAAAAAATAAGTATCAATTCTGCAATTCTTATTTTATACCAATGACGCCCTCGGATTTGAATGCATATAAGGTATATCGCGATAAATTTGGTAATACTTTGGAGTTATATTCATACGATTTTGATTTCAGAAAGATGCGCCGTGCCATCAGCGATGCCGAATTAGTTGTTACTATGAAGCATCATCCAATTATATTTGCGATAGGCGAAACGGTTCCAGTAATTAGCATAGCTTTTTCAGAATACTATAGACACAAGAATCAAGGGGCGTTGGGACAATATGGTCTTGGTGAATTCTCTGTTGATTTAGAGACGGAAGATTGGCTTGAAGCCTATAGAATGAAGTTAAGTAAAGTTAAGGATCGGGCTACTTTTCAAGTTGCCATTTCAGAAAGGTTGTGGGAGCGGCGAGCGATGAAGGAAAATTTCCTTTCCCATGTAGACCGGGTTCTTCGCAATGAAGCAGGAGGAAAGCAATGAAAGACGAAGAAATGTTGAGACGTGCGGATGAAGTATTTGCCGTAGAGGAGGCTGGGCTCGAAAAAACACGCAGGTCTCTTGATGGATCGTTTGTTATGGCAACTCGGCTGATGCTGGATTGTCTTGCATCAAATGGTAAACTTGTTGTGACGGGCGTAGGAAAGAACTTTCATATCGCAGAGAAGATGAGTGCAATCTTGGCGTCAACCGGATCATATTCGATTGTCCTCAATCCGGTGCAGGCGATGCATGGCGATCTTGGCATGGTAATTCCTAATGATGTCTTGATTGCGCTTTCCTTCTCGGGGGAATCCGATGAAATTATTCGCCTCATACCAGCTGTAAGACGACATGGGCTTAAGGTTGTCTCGCTCACAGGGAATCGGGATTCAACATTGGCCAAGATTTCGGATGTCCATGTAGCGATCCCTTGCGGAAAAGAAGCATGCCCTTTTGGAATGGCCCCCACAAATTCAACAACAGCGACAATGGCAATGGGGGATGCTTTTGCTATGGTGTTGCTTGACGCTCGGAAGTTCGACAAAGCTAGCTACGCGCTTAATCATCCAGCAGGTGCTATTGGCAGGGCGCTCATCATCCGCGTATGTGATGTGATGCGAACAGGCCCTAAACTTGCAAAAGTATTCCCCGATGCAACGGTGATGGATGCCTTAATGGCGATGACGAATTCATCAGGAGGTTGTGCTATAGTTGTGGATCATTCAGATAAGTTGCTAGGCATATTCACAGATGGCGATTTCCGGCGCAATATTGCGCAGAATGAAAGCATTTTAAAGGAGCCGGTTGCGATATTTATGACTAAATCTCCGGTATTTGTCTCAGATGATTTGTTCGCGGTCGAGTTGCTAAAGATCTTTGAAAAGCGACATATCAATGATCTTCCTGTCTGTAATGCAGACGGATGTGTTGTTGGTGTTGTGGGGCTTCAGGATCTTCCACGCATGAAGGTAATCTAAATAACTAGGAGCTAAAATGAAAATAGCTGCATTCATTCCAATAAAGTTAAACAATCAGCGCCTCTTAAACAAAAACGTGCTTGTTTTGGGGGATAAGCCATTGATGGCCTATCAGCAGGAAGAACTGCTGAAAATAAAAGATGAGTTCTCAGAAATTGATGTCTATTGCAGTGACCCTGCAGTTAAGTCATATTTATTGCCAGGGGTTAATTTTCTTCAACGCCCTAAAGAGTTGGATGGAGGTCTTGTCAAGGGGAACCAGATTTATGAGGCTTTTATTAACGCCGTAGATGCCGATTATTATCTACTTGACCATGTGACCGCTCCATTTGTCAAGGCGACGACGATTAAGGCGATGATTGATGCCGTTAAAACGGGTCAATACGACTCTGCATTTGCTGCGTACAAAATTCAGAAGTTCCTTTGGCGAGGTGGCGTGCCATTCAATTTTGACATTGCAGACGTACCACGAACTCAAGATCTGGAGCCAATATATGTAGATCAGTGTGGACCTTATTTGTTTTCAAAAGAATTATTTCGCAAGCATCATCGGCGTGTCGGATTCGTGCCGTTTATCCAGGAACTGGAATGGCGTGAGTCTATAGACATAGATACGATTGATGAGTTCAATCTTGCAAAAAAATATGTCTGAATGGAGCATAAGCAATGAAATTTATCAAACGGGCTATTTGCGGAATGAGTTATCGAGTGCTAAACTTTGCAGTTGCACAAAGTGGAATTCTGAGAGCAATCAATCACGCGGGTCAACAAAATATATTAGCTTCGCGGCTGAATTCGTGTGCGTTCGCGAAATATGCAGGTATAAATTGAGGTCGGGATGTTATATTATTTGCGACCGGGCCTTCTCTTAACAAATACAGACCTATCAACGGGTGTGTTAAAATCGGTGTCAATCATGCATTTATGCGCGTTCCGGATCTTGATTATTTTTTTGCGGTGGACCGTAAACCGTTGTGTCCAGTAGCAAATCAGTTTTATGAATATCGCGGCAACTCGTGCATTAAATTCTTGGGCAGGGCTTATGGATACTTGCATTCACATGAATTAATTCCTGAATATATGTTTGAAAAAAGTGGGGCAGTCCCATTCGTTGTGGATGCAGTTAATACTTTTGGACATATAGGAAGTTATTTCCCATTGGATATTTGTTGTCAGCCATTGTTTGGAGGGAATTCCACGGTTTTTCCCGCGATGCAGTTCGCGTTGTATACAAGGCCCAATAAGATATATATTGTTGGATGTGATTGCTCTGACGGAGGGCATTTTTTTAAGGATAACATTCATGGGGGAACTTTTCGTGCTGAAGAATACATCGGGTTGGCGAAGTCATGGAAATTGCTCAAGGAATTTGCGCTTGAGATGTATCCAGATACTAAGATTGTGTCTGTAAATCCTGTTGGGCTGAAAGGGTTGTTTGAAGACTTATATCAGGAATAGTAAGAATGTTGAACTTTACAGTTGGCCCAGTTCAAAGCGATGCGTCCGTTCGGGCACTAGGCGGCGAGAATGTGCCGTATTTTCGCACGGCAGAGTTCTCTCGGGTGATGATAGAAAATGAGCGCTTGATGCTAAAATTCGCAGGGGCACCGCAGACGGCTAGATCAGTGTTCATCACTGGGTCCGGAACCGCTTCGATGGAGGCGTCGATAATGAATGTTTTGACGCCTGACGATCGTGCAATTGTAGTCAATGGCGGCAGCTTCGGGGCGCGATTCTGCAAGATATGCGATATCCACGATATTCAGCATGACGAAGTCAAGCTTCCGATAGGACGTCAACTGCGTATAGGCGACATAGAGGTCGCTGCTGCCGGCAAGAAGCATACGGCATTCGTAGTCAATATGCATGAGACAAGTACTGGTGTCCTCTATGACATGACTCTCATTAGCGAATATTGCAGAAAAAATAGTCTGCTCCTCATTGTGGACTGTATAAGTTCTTTTCTCTGCGATGAATTCAACATGACCAAGCTTGGAGCAGATGTAATGATTACAGGATCACAGAAAGCGTTGGCATGTCCGCCTGGTGTAAGCGTTATTGTTTTTTCGCCACGGGCGTTGGAACGTGTTACGAAGAACGATCCAAAATGTATGTACTTTGACTTGAAGGATGCGCTGGCAAATCAAGAAAGAGGGCAGACGCCTTTTACACCAGCAGTAGGAACGCTGTTGCAAATCAATGCGAGACTCAAGGAAATAGAGTCAGCTGGCGGTGTCTCAGTTGAAATAAATCGTGTTAAGGGCCTTGCGGAATACTTCAGATCGGGAATCATGGGTTTGCCGCTTGAAGTTGTCAGCGAGAGACTTAGTAATGCCGTTACTCCGCTTCATCCGACAAACGGAATGTCCGCGTATGACATATTCTTGAAACTGAAGGATGAGTATGGAATTTGGGTGTGTCCAAATGGAGGCGAAATGAAGGATAGGATATTCCGAGTTGGGCACATGGGTTGCCTGGATAAATCAGATTACGATAAACTTATTGTAGCACTGAAGGAGGTATTGAAATGATAGGAAGGAAGACTGTTGTTTACACGAGCGGCACATTTGACATGCTGCACATCAACCATCTGCGCTTGATTGAGTATGCGCGTGGATTGGGAGACATTTTGATAGTAGGCGTGAACACCGACGAACTGGTGGCCTCGTACAAATCAACGCCAATGATTCCGTTCGAGGATCGTATCGCTCTTATGCGCGCAATAAAGGGGCCGGACTTAGTGATTCCGCAACACTCGCTTGACCATCGTGACAAAGTGAAAAAGCTCAAGTTTGATGTGTTTGTTGTAGGAGACGATTGGGTAGGGAAATATGACTATCTCGAAGAGCAGGGTGTTACGGTTGTCTATACACCTTATGGGAAAGGCGCATCTACGACATCGCTGAAGAAGAAGATATATGATCGGTTTGAGAAGTTGAAGCAAACAACGGACAACCATTTGCCAAATGACGCAGTTGAGAGGGCTATGTGCGAGCATTCATAGTGATGGGCTCTACTTTTTGATGAAAGAGCAAAACGATTCTCTGGACATTTTTAAGGCAGTCCTCGCAGTGATGGTTATTGCCATTCATTCTGGACTGTTGCCTAATTTGCTGTTCCCGTGGCTTCGTCTGTCGGTTCCTGCATTTTTTCTAATGTCTTCGTACTTGTTTTTTAAGGGATCTAGAGATATTGGAAAATTCTTGAGAAGATTGCTATGCATGTATTGTGCATGGTTCTTGGTGTTGTTGCCAATAACGCTCTTTCTTAAGAAAGAGCTATGGTTTGCGAGTTATGGATGGGCATGGTTCTTTCGGGATTTATTCCTAGGAAGCACGTTCCCTGCCTCCTGGTTTTTTTCTGCGCTTGCAGAAAGTGTTTTGATTGTGTACTTACTGCGCAAGTTTATGTGTCCAAACATATTATTGATTCTTTCTTTTATACCGTTTGCCTTTTCTTGTTGTTGTTCAAGTTATCCATCTGTATTCTCCAATTATCCCTTGTTAGGCAGTTTTAGGGATGCATTTAGTGCCATCGCAAACCCGCTGTACAGTTTTTGTGCAGCGATATTTTGGGTGTGCGTAGGTATTGCCCTTGCAGAAAAGAGTGGTAGAGCACAACGGACAAGGATCCTGCCGATGCTGATTATGGGGCTGGTATTGCTGTACGGAGAATGGAGATATGTGTATGTCCGCTATGGGAAGTTGGCTAATGATTGCTATTTCTCGCTACCTGCCGTTGTAATCCCCATGTTTGTGCTTGTTCGGGATTGCGGCATAAAGTTCAAGTTTTCGTTAGAGGCTCGATTTTTCAGCATAATGTCATATCCGCTGCATTTTTCAATAATAAAATGCATACGCGGTGCATTTAAGATGATTGGCGTTAGTGATGCAAATGGTGTGTGTGTATTCAGTGCAACAATTGTATCGGTAGTGGCTATATGCTTTGCTGTTCGAGCAGTGGAAAATAGGGGTTTTTCATATACTAAAATTCTTCATTGAGGTGGCAAAATGACGGCTAATAGCATTAATCTTAGGCCATTATGGGACGCTTTGCTGGAAATTTATGAAGTGTTTGCCGCGATATGCGATCGACATGGATTGAGATATTGCGCGGATTGTGGCACGGCATTGGGTGCTGTACGGCATGGCGGCTTTATCCCTTGGGACGATGATATGGATCTGGAGATGCCTAGGCCCGATTATGAGAAATTTGTCAAGGTGGTGAAGTGCGAACTTCCAGAAGGCCTTAGATGGGTTGACAGACATGTCGATCATAACTACGAGCATGCATTTGGGAAGATTATGGCAATCGATTCGGAGAAGGTTGCCAAGATATCTAGGCTCTCGGGGCTGGATTTGAGCCAGGGGGTATTTATTGACATCTTTCCTTTGGATGGTTATCCAGATTCAATGCTTGCTCGGGTATGGCGCAAGGTACAAAGTCGCCTCTGGGAATTTCAAATGAAATATGATGCTGGATGGAAGACATGCGATACGACCATGAAGAAAGTATTCTGGATCGTTGGATTCTTTGTAGCATCACGTAGATACAAGATACGAAACTGCAAAGAGCTTGCAGACGCCTTCGAAAAAAGGGCAAAACAATATGAATTCGGATCTACGGAGTATTGCGTGTCCATCGGAGTGTCGCGTTTCTTCGACGATAAACCTTATCCTGTGAAGTATTTTGGAACACCTCGTCGAATTGCATTTGATAAGGTTGAGATGATGGTGCAACAGAATGTCGAAGAATACTTGGAGAGCATTTTTGGTGATTATATGCAACTTCCACCCCCAGATAGGCGTCGACCAGCTCATGCTGCTCGAAAATAGTAGTCCGATGAAGAAGGTGTTTTTAACATTTGCGGATGGCGGTGAGAATTTCATTGCCGCCCGTGATCGTATTGTTCGTGAGGCAAAAGAAACAGGGCAGTTTGCCGAGATTCGTGCCTATGACTGGTCAAATGTTTCTTGTCAAGAAATCGTCAACTCTCCCTTAAGACAGTATAAGCGAGGGTGTGGATACTGGATTTGGAAGCCGGCTGTGATCTATTCTGTGCTTCAGGAACTAGAGGATGGAGATATCCTCGTTTATTGCGACTGCGGGGATTCTCTCCATAAGGCAACTATGCAGTGGCGTAAATTTTTTGCGCATCTTGAAAAAGTTGACATTATATGCCGCAGGATTTCGGCCTGCAATGTTCGAATGTGCAGGAAAGAGTTGCTTGAGAGTTTTTCTAAGGAAAGGCTGAAGTGCCGATTGTGTTACCAGTTTGAGATGGGATCAGTATTTATGCGAAAGACGCCTTTTGTGATGAAGCTGATTGAAGATTGGCTCTTTCATGTTATACATTATCCTGATGAAATTCGAGATGTGATTGGCGAGGTAGAGGTGAATAGGCAGCTACCTACGTTTATTGAAAACAGACACGATCAGGCGGTTTTTTCACTTTTGCTCGCAAGCCGTTTGTCGGATCCATCGCTCAGAAATAAGATTAAGACGGTGTGGGAATTTCATGAAGGTTGTTGGCTGTTTGGGCCTCCCTGCATCGATGTGTCCAGGAATAGGAGCGGGGATATTTGCCGATTGTCGTTTCGGGTAAAGATTAAACGTCTTGCATATCGCATTATGTGGCGATTACATCTAATGTTAGAGCGGAAGGGGCTTTGCCTATTTTGGGAGAAAGGCGGTTATTATGGCGCATGACAGTTTGCCAATTTCGATAGTCTTGCCTGCCGGGTTTCTGGAGCCTGAGGTGCGGTGCGGGTATCGTGTTTCAGCGGAGATGAAGAAGGTCTGGGCTATTGAACTAGATCTGCTTGCGAAGTTTGATTCTGTTTGTAGGAAACATTGCATAAAATATGTTGCTTTATGGGGAACTGCATTAGGAGCTGTGAGACATCAAGGATTCATTCCGTGGGATGATGATGTTGATGTCGGCATGGATAGGCAGAACTATGAGAAACTTTGCGCTGTAGCGGAAGAAGAATTCACATACCCGTATTTTTTTCAGAATCCGTTGACGGACCGAGCATATTTTGTGCCGCTTGCTCGACTGAGAAACTCCAAAACGAGAGCGGTTATTACCGGATATAATCCCGAAATCTACAACAGTGGAATTTACATCGACATAGATATTCTCGATGGGTCGGCGCCAAACAAGATCTGTTGGCGGTGGCAGAATTTCCTGAAGCACCTCATACTTGTGCCGTTACAAATGTATTATGCTGAAAAGCGATGCACGAAGAGTTGCATGGTGTCAAAAATTCTTAATGTACTATGGCATCGTGTGAGCTACGAATCGTGGTGTAGTCTATATTCTAAAATCAGATCCATGTATTCACGCCGCTCAGATAGACTTGGAATTACGTACACCTTTCTGGCTGAAGAGTGGGGAAGATGGCTTACTCGTGATGATGTGGCTGAAGCTGTTGAATCAAAGTTTGAATTTCTCGAAGTTCCAATTTGCAGAAGAGCTGATGCGTATTTGCAAAGATGTTATGGGGATTACATGGCGTATCCTCCTGAAGGTCAGCGTGGCAGGTTTCACGAAGGTGTGATCTCCTTTGAAAAAGATCCAGTTGTGGTTTGAAAGGCGGATTGAATATGCGAATATCACGAAATTCATTGTGGATGTTTCTGATCGGGCTTGGCAGTGTCACAAAAATTCATGTTGTTGGACTCCTGTCATTCTCTGAGATTTTTGTTTTTGTTATTGCGCCGTATTTGTATCTTAAGTGGCAGCGGGAGTTTAGGAAAGTTGGTTTTAATACATATTTTATTTTGATCTTTTTGATGATGCTGGGCGGGCTGGTGTCAACATTGTATAACCATAGCTGGTTTTTTGCGTATGTGAAGTATGCTGCTGTGATATATAGTATTTTTGCCTTTTCGGTTGTGTTTTATGTTTTGCTGCGAAATGATCTCAGGGGGTTGAATTGGTTTGCGCTTGGGGTGCTGCTTTCATCGATCATAATTGTTTGGGCATTTAATCCCAGCCTAGCGGTCGATCAATCGATAGGAACAGCTTCGCTGGAATCGGCCTCCGCCCAGGAAGTTGTGTCTGGCGTTAGATTTTGGAGCACTCGAATCGGCCAAGCGCTACGGCTTCCTATTGTGGGTGAGATGTACATGCGCACACCATTGTCTTACTCTTTGACGGCGATGGTCGCAAGTGTAATTGTGTCCATGACCATGTCAATTAGCGGGAGAAGCGATGCTGCTATTGCCACAATGGCAATAATCTTGATGCTAATCGGGCGGAAGTCACGTAAAAGCATGGCTTCGATAGGGCAGCATATGGTTGCCTTGTTGCTTATTACAATGATCATTGCATTTCTTGGGAATGCGGCATATAAGTATTGTGCCCTGAATGGCATGCTAGGGGAGCATGCACGAAATAAATATCTTGGGCAAACCAAGCAAGGCGATAGCATCCTCAGGTTGCTAATGTCTGGGCGATCCGAGTTCTTTGTCGGGATGAGAGCGGCGATTGACCAGCCAATTGTTGGGTTTGGCGTGTCTGCGGTTGACGAAAAGGGTTACTGGGGGGATTTCTTGGCGAAGTATGCTGATTACGATGACTACGAACTCTATATGAAGGCAATAGCCAGAAATGAGAGGCACGGGTACATGCCACAAATACCGGTTCATTCGCATATAGTGGATTTTTGGGGAAGATCGGGGATCTCGGGCTTGCTGTTTAGCATATACCTATTCTATTTGTCATATACTTTTTTTAAGAAATACGCTGGCGCTATTCCGCAGTGGTATGGATTTTTTGCTTTTTCAATCCCCTCACTTATGTGGGGGCTATTCTTTTCCCCGTATGGTCATGGGCCTGGAAGACCTCTGCTGTTCACGTGCATCTTGATTGCACGGGCTGTGGGTGAAGGTAAGTTGCAATTACCGCGTGATTTTAAATTTGAGGCAAGGCGTTATCAGTGATATCAACTAATATGATATATGCTTATCCTGTAGTGGGGCGGACGGGTCTCTGCAATATGCTATTCCCTTGGGCGCGAGCCGTGTTGTTTGCAAAGAAAATGAACTGTCGGGTGATAGCTCCAAGATGGACGAAAATATTGCGGATTGGTCCATGGCTGCGTGGCGAGAGGGATAAAAGGTATTACAACGGACAATTTACAAACGATGGTTATGTAAGGGGTATTAATCGTGCTTTAGCGCTCACCAGTTCATTGTGGCAGAGGCATAGCGAGTGCGAATCAGATATATACGATTTGAAGAGGGGTGTTGTAGTTTTTGAAGGGTTGGGAAAATATTTTAACGACTTATCTGGCAGTGAAGCTTATCTGCGAGAAGAATTAACGAGGATCATAGCGCCAGGTATTCTTGGTGATTTAGACAGCTTGCCTGCCAAATTTGTTGGGGTGCACGTGCGATGCGGAGATTTTGTTACTTCTGGCCAAAATATGACACACAGCTATTATTTGCGGGGGATTGAGCTGGCGAAGTCAATCGCCGGGTCGGATGTCCCAATTTTAGTATTTAGCGATGCGCGGCCTGAGGAGTTGGCATTTCTCTCTAAATGCGACGGCGTTACAATTATGAGACCCGCTCCCGCCATACATGATGTTTTGGCGCTATCCAGGGCATCGGTTCTGGTAGGAACGAATCACTCATCGTTTAGTGAGTGGGCGGTCTTCCTTGGCGGAATGAAAAGTGTGTGGAGTAAGGATGGCAGAAGACCTTGCACATTATTTGATTCTGTATTTGTCTGAAGATGGAAAGCCAGAGGTGACTCTATGTCAGAACTTGATCTGAAGAATTATAGGAATCGACATTCTCTCGCAAGTAAGGTCTCACGCGTATTGTGGAACATGACATGGATGGTTTTGTTTCGACCAACGCCTCGCGGGGATATTTTTCGTCCGTGGCGAATATTTTTGCTGAAGCTGTTTGGTGCAAAGGTAAAATGGTCAAGTAATGTGCTGCCGAGTTGCCGCATTTGGCAGCCGTGGAAACTGACGATGGGGGCATATGCGTGTTTGAGCGAAGGAGTTGATTGTTATACTGTTGATGAGATTGTCATTGGGGCGCAGGCGACTGTCAGCCAGGGCGTTAAGTTATGTTCTGCAAGCCACGATATTTCATCTCGGATAATGGAGCTGACGACTCACCCCATACACATAGGTGAAAATGCGTGGGTGGCAGGGTGGTCAATCATTCTTCCAGGCGTCACGATTGGCGAGGGTGCGGTCGTCGGTGCCGGATCTGTCGTGACGAAGAATGTCGAACCTTGGACTGTTGTCGCCGGCAATCCCGCTAGGCTCATTAAAAAGCGGGTGCTAAAAGATGACTGATATTGCCCTTATCATTCTGACGAAGGACGAGAAGCTTCACATCGGGCGGTGTCTGGAGCGAGTCACGGCACTTTCGCCGCGTCAGGTCTTTGTCGTGGACTGCTTCTCCACCGACGGGACACAGAGAATAGTGGAGGAGTGGCAAAATGATAAAACAGGTCATACCCATTTTATCATTTCTTTTGTTGAACATGAATGGCCGGGAAATCAGGCGGCGCAGTTTCAGTGGGCCTTGGACAATTTGCCGATTGAGGCTAAATGGATTCTGCGGTTGGATGCAGACGAGTACCTGACGTGTGAATTGATTGCGGAAATAAAAGATAAATTGCCGCGGCTGGAGGATGATGTCGACGGTGTGGTGCTGAAGCGGCGGCATGTTGTCGGATGGCTTGGCAGTCGTTGGATAAAGCGAGGCATGTATCCGACGAAGATTCTGCGGCTGTTTCGCCGGGGGCACGGGCGGAGCGATATGAAGGTCATGGATGAGCATATTGTCGTCCAGCGAAGGGTGGTTGAGTTCGAGAATGACTTTGTCGACCATTCGCTTATATCGTTTGAAGAGTGGAAAGAAAAGCATCGCAACTACGCCAAGCGTGAAGCACAGTCCTATCTGTCGGGCGAACGGTCGACGGGCGAGAAGGCCGCCAAGAAGGATGCCTACTACAAACTGCCGCGCTATCTCCGCGCTGTCGCCTATTTCTGCATCCGCTACTTCCTCAAGTTCGGCTTCCTCGACGGTCTTGCTGGCTTTCGTTGGCACTTCTGGCAAGGGCTGTGGTATCGGTGGATGGTCGATCGGGAGATAGGGAGGATGAAGAGAGGCGGTTGAGGTGGCTACACGGTTAAAACCTTTTCGTGTATTTCGTGGTTAAAATTTAAGCATTAAACATCAAACTAAACTCTATGAAAACAACAGTAGAAATAACCCTCAAGTCTCTCGCCCTCTCCGGCAATCCTGAGAAGGCGCTGCTTATCTCCCGCAATCTCCTCACAGTCGAGATGATTTGGCCGAAGGCCGGCACGCCCCGCAAGTCGGCGACGCGGCAGATTACAATGAAGAAGGGGAAGGTCGACTTCACCACCGAGCCATGGGCAAAGCGCGTTCTCTTCCGAGAGGATATCGACGGACATACCGCGTTCACGGTTTCCATCGCAGAGCCGGTTACGCTTCAGAAGCTTCGTCGATTGTTGCAGTTGACGGCAAAGGCGGCGCTGAAGGAAGGCGCGGATATGATTGATGCCGCGCTCGTGTCGTATGGCGACATCGCCGCCGCGCCTGTGGATGCGCTCGCGACGATGGTTGCGGAGAAGGACGCGCCGAGGATTATTGTTCAAGGTGTGCTTGATTACGATGATCTCCCAGGCGCTGGGGAGACAAAGGAAGTTGTCATTCCGCTCACCCGCCCGAAATTCAATCGCCAGGTTGGTTCGCTGACGCTGCTTGTGCGGGGTTAATTTAACGCAGAGGCGCAGAATTTAAGAACCACGAAATACACGAAATACACGAAAAAGTTTGAGGGCGCTTCGCGCAGAGGGAGATCGATTTGGATAATTTGATTTTTGCAGATGAGGTTTATGCTATACAGGGGGCGATTTACGAGGTGTATAAGACGCTGGGCGCAGGATTCCTTGAAGGCGTGTATCAAGAGGCGCTCGAATTTGAGCTTGCGTCGCGCAGCATTCCGTATAAGTCGCAACCCGAGATAACGATAGCATATAAGGGCAAGCGGCTCCGCCAGACTTATCGCGCCGACATCATTTGCTACGACAGCATCATACTTGAATTGAAGGCGGTGAAACAGCTTCTTCCTGAGCATAGCGCACAACTCTACAACTACCTCCGTGCGACAGAGATGAAGCTGGGTCTCTTGGTAAATTTCAGCCACTATCCGGGCGCGGAGATCAAACGTATAGCCCGCTAACATCGGCGCAAGCCGTCCTAAAAATTTTTCGTGTATTTCGTGTATTTCGTGGTTAAAAATGACACACATAACGACATTAGGAAAACTGCTTAATGTCCTCACTTTCTATAAGTGGGCGTTTGGGGATTTGACTGAACAAGACTCGGACGTCGGCATGCTCGCTGAGTATCTCGTCGGCGAGCTCCTGAATTGTCTTCCGCCTACGCGCAAGGTGCAAGCACCATACGATCTCATCATGAAGGACGGCACGACAATCGAGATAAAGGCCACAACACACAAGTACGATCCCAAGCGCGGACGCACCCCATACTATCGCTGGGATGTCTCCACTCAATCCGAGATGTTGAAGGGTAACCGTCCGATAGCTGACTACTGGCTCTTCCTGATTGCCGCCTTCCCACGTGAGACCTCGCGCACTCCGCGCGTCGTCCAGGCATTCGATCCGAAGAACTGGCAGTGCTATGTCGTGTCCGGCGAACAGCTGCGAACGGCTGGTTGCACGA
>ODAI011865246.1_pt1 | contig 23976 bp, 17 predicted proteins | sample 1539321 | NCBI WGS metagenome assembly ODAI01 (sample SAMN02144231, study PRJEB22623) | gut metagenome | biome: sheep rumen | host: Ovis aries | place: New Zealand | reverse complement strand
TTGTTTCTAGACAACTCAATTTTACCATGAGCCAGTGAGGAGTTGTTCTAATTTGTAACTAAAAGAATGCCGTAACTATGCGGCTTCTGGCGTTTCGCAAACGCCTATCAAATTTTTATAAGAAAGGAGAGAAATCATGTCAAAATACGGGAGCGGTGTTTCGATGCGGACAGTGATAGAGAGCGAGGTCAGAGAGGCGGAACAAATACTGAAGGAAAGCGGCCTGTCAGAAGATGGGAAAGAGCAGATCATTGACATGCTCAAGGAAATGGCCTACCAATGGTGTGCAGCTAATGCGAGCGCCTGCTCTTTTGAGGGAGCGGTAAAAGAAAAGTATCCGGACGAGTTTAAAATCCTCCTGTCAGAAAGTATCAGGAGCGGGATCAAAGAGCAGAAGATCGCGGAAACCTATCCGTTCTGAAAATATTTTTTGGGTTAATGTTACAGGAAAAACAAGTCAGTTGTGCAAGCTCTTTTGCCGTGCTACAATTTTTCCCAGAAAAATATCCGATATAACGCAACATCTTGTACTATAACCCCAGAAAGATACAAGTCAATTTTTAGTGCTGCATTTATCTTGACAGCGCAGGGAGGTTTTATCGATGAGAAAGAAAATTACAGCAGTGCTTGCGGTTATCATGGCCGCATCTATGATCTTTTCCGGCTGCGGAAGAAAGACTGCCGGGGAAAGCACAGCGGCGGCTGCGACCGCTGCCACACAGGAGATAGCACAGACGGCAGAGCCTGAGACCCTGCCCGAAGCCATTACGGAAGAGTCTGTAAATGTCTTCATGAAGGGGATCGAGGACAGATATGTCCTTGCAAAGGCTCAGAATGTTGATTATCTGCATGAAGCCGAGTACGCAGAAAAGATCGTGGAGAGTGTTGCCGTGGATGAGTCCGGCGTCGATGTGGAGCAGCCTGGAACATACACGGTAAGATACATCGTCACGGTCAACAGGACAAATTATGAAAAGGCAAAGGCATACATGCAGCAGCACTCGGAGCTTTTCGCTCCCGTTACAAACGGTGCGCTGTTAGATACAACGGCGTCTGAAACAGCGGCAGACTCCAAAGCAGAGGATAACCAGAAAGCCGGGGACACCGAAGAGCGCGAAAACACAGTCTCTGAGGCTGATGAAGTCGGGGAGCAGGAAACGGACGCAGAGACCCCGGAAGATGAGAACGCTGATCCCGAATCCGTGGATGCCGCAGACACTGCACAAGCAAGCAAGACCGAGGAAGAGGAAGACGTGATCGTCCTTATCCCGGACATCCCGGAGAGCGTCTTTGAAAAGGAAGACGGGGAAACAGCGCCCGATGAAACGGTAGAGATCGTGATCGAAAAGGTAGTCCAGATCGTAACAGATGAGGAAGCCGCCGACCTGATCGGTCAGGGAGAGGAAGTCTGGACAGACAACAGCGAGTCTGTAAAGATCGAAGAACTCAACGTCCCGGAGACAGAGAAGACAGAGGAACCGGAAAAGACTGAAACAAAACCTGCCGCAGACAGCTCCTCTAAAAGGGAGGACAGGGATAACGGCGGTTCCGATTCCGGAAACAACTCCTCTTCCGTGGATGAGGACAGGCACGTCCATAACTGGGTCGAAAAGACAAAGACAGTACACCACGACGCCAAGGGCCATACTGAAAGGGTCCAGACAGGCTCAAACACAGTTGTCGACGAGGAAGCATGGGACGAGCCTGTGTACGAATATGTTCTGGAATGCAACACCTGCGGCCTCAGGCTTAAAGATACGGATGAAATGGGCGATCATGTAGCTCTTGAACACGACGGCGGAAGCTGGGCAAATGACTATGTGCAGACGGATACCATCCACCATCCTGCAAAAACGCACGAGGAGCCGATCTACGAAGACCGCTGGGTCGAAGACAGCGCTGCCTGGGATGAAGAGGTTGTGACAGGATATTACTGCACAGAGTGCGGGGCGACGAAGTGATACCTTAGATTCAGGCAACCAGGGCAGTTCCTTTCGGATATTTACCGGGAGGAATTGCCTTTTTGTTTGGAAATCATTAGAATTAGCGCAGAAGGCAGTTAATCGCAGACAAAAAAAAGAGGGAGATAATGGTAAAATTAGAGTATCAGGTGCTAAAAAAGAGGGCAGAGTGTTTTGCCCTTCATTGAATTTGGGAGAAAAAAATGAATGAATTGCTAACGGGCATATTTGAATACCTTGATATAAACAGCAGCACTGGTTTGGCTACAGAAGACAGCTTGCAGAGCTTGTCTCCCTTTCAAAGGCTATTCTACACACAGGTTCATAAAAAAATAGGAATTGACGCCGTTTATTTCCTTCGCGATGTAAATGGCATTGCCAAGATTCCACTTATCTATTTTTCCGTTATCCAAAAATATGATGCAAAAGAGGTCGCAGAGTTGCATCGTCTTTCATGGAATCTCGGGGAGGCTCCGCTGCTATTTGTAGTGACCCCGGATGAGATTTTGATTTATAACAACTACCAGACACCTCAAGCTGTTGAAAACGGAAACCTTGACCCTACAGCAGGGATAATAGAAACATTAAACTTGACCAATGGATTAGCTTCACAACAGATCGCGCTACGGAAGTATCATCGCTCATTGCTTGAAAGCGGCGAATATTGGCGGCAAAGCGTGACCAGATTTGACTCTCAAAGCCGGGTAGATGCCACATTAATGTCAAATTTGAGAATAATGCGAAGGACACTGATCAATCAAATCAGCAAAAGGTGTGATAAGAGTAAGGAAATAATCACGAGTGTAGTTCACTCTTTGCTTAGTCGGTCAATTTTTATAAAGTACCTGGAAGAACGAAAAGATTCAAACGGAAAAACGGTATTTCCGCAAGGCTTTTATTCAATTTTTTTTGAATCAGCAAAACAGTATACCGACGTACTGAACAGTAAAGATGCAACTTATAACTTGTTTAGAACACTTAAAGAGAAGTTTAATGGTGATACGCTGCAAGTCTCAGAAGTTGAAATAGAGATTATTGCTCAAAAAGACCTGGATGAGCTCCGCGCATTTATTCTAGGCGATAGTGAATTAGAGAGCAGACAACTAGCGTTATGGCCATTATATAGTTTTGACATTATTCCCATTCAATTGATCAGCAGTATTTATGAGCTGTTTTTTCATTTGTCAGACGAAGATGATGAGAAGGGCACATATTACACACCTCTCCATCTTGTAAACCTTGTCATGGATGAAGTATATCCGTGGGAAGGCGAGTATAAGGATATATCCTTCTTTGACCCATCGTGCGGTTCGGGCATTTTCTTAGTTGAGGCATACAGAAGACTTGTTTGTAGATGGATGTACCAAAATGATGTTCATACGATCAACTGCAATCAACTGAATCTTCTCTTAAAAAACAGTATCTTTGGTGTAGATATTAATGAAGAAGCTATTCGAGTTGCCTCGTTTAGCCTCAACTTAGCCATGTGTGATTTTCTTGATCCACGAAGCATCTGGGACGAGCTTTCATTTCCGCGCTTATTAGATAACAACTTGATTTCAAGTGATTTTTTCGACAAGGATAAATCTTTTAATAACAGAAGATATGATGTCATAATCGGCAATCCGCCTTGGCAGAGTAACATTACTGGAAAAACGAAAGAGTACTTAAAAAAAGTAAATCGCGTCATAGGTGACAAGCAAATTGCGCAGGCTTTTTCTATCAAGTGCTCAGAGTTGTGTGGGCAAAACGGAATTATTTGTCTCCTTATGCCTAGCAAAGGCTTGCTTTTTAATCGATCAGATAAAAATAGAGAGTATAGGGCAAATCTGTTTTCTGATAACAACGTCTTAGCGATTATTAATCTATCGGTGTATAGAAAATTCTTATTTGATCACGCCAGCGGACCCGCTGCTGCCATTATCTATACTCCTAAAAATGACGAAATCAATCAGCCAATAGTTTATTGTACGCCAAAGCCAATTTACACAATTGAAGATATCAGGAAGTTTTCTATTGATCCTACCGATATATGTAGAATACCCCGTGATATTACCGATGACGACAGGATCTGGAAAATTGCAATGTGGGGAGCACCCAGAGATCTTGAATTAATAGGAAAAATGCAAAGTACTTTTGCGCCTATGTCATCATTCATTAAAGAAAACCACATGACAACGGCAGAAGGATTCAAGAGAGGGAATAGAAAACACCAATGTTATGACTTCAAAGGTCTTCCATTGGTTGAAGCCAAATCTTTTAGGCCATATTATATTTCATCCGACAAACTTCCAACAGTTAATTTTGTAGATTTTGAGTGCATAGTTAAAAATGCCAGAGAAATTTTTAAAGCTCCACACCTGATAATAAAACAGAGCCACAAAAATGGGCAATTCCTTTCTGAGGTACTGGATTATGATGCTGTATTTAATCATAGTCTTTTGGGGGTTCACGGTAAAATTGAACAGCTCAAATACTTGAGCGTGATAATTGGTTCAAGAGTATTCTCATACTATCATATCCTTACAAATAGAAAGTGGCTGGTAGAACGGGATGAGTTAGAGGCCGGGGACATCTGGCAGACACCGATCCCTAAACCTGACAATGCCGAACTTGCAGAAGCATGCAGCATCTTTGATAGATTAGTGAACTCACCAAAAGAAAATTATCTGTTGGAACGGTTTGCGCGAAAGATGTATCGGTTAAAGGAATATGAGTGCTATCAAATAGATGATGTTATTGACTATGTTTATGACTATTTCAGGAATAAAAGGCACTCAGTATCTTTTTCCAGACCCAGCATTGATGGCTACAAACTGTATTACGCCACTATAAAAGAGGTAATGACCGGATCATTTGGAACTGGCGTTGGTTTTTCTGGAGACATATATGTTGGCGACTCCCCATTATCTGTGCTTGTATTAAATGTTGAACATCCCACTGCAAAGGATCTAAATGTCATAACTGAAAATGATCAGCTTAATGAAATACTCCTAACCCTGGACCGTTTATTGGTTGATAATCAACAAATGGTTTTCGTAAGAAGAAACCTTCGTATTTATCAACGAGAAAAGATTTTCATCGTTAAACCGGCACAACGCAAATATTGGACATATTCTGCCGCATGCAGAGATGCAGATGAAATATTCGAAGACGTTTCTAAGGCATGGAGGTGACGTAATGAGCAGCATAAGAAACATAACGGCATCCTCAACTGTGCCGGATGATTTGGCAAAGCGGCTTGGCCCTTCTGGAGTCAATGAAATATTATTGACTTTATGGCAGGGGTATCATGATATTATTGCGGATACAAGCATCACTATCACTGAAAATACCGAAGAAGATGATATTACGCAAGAATGGTATGGGAAAATTTCGCTGCGATGGACCAGTGAAAATAGAGCTACTATCCTACGAATAAACAGTATTGGCCCAGTACATCAATACCAGGATCCCACATTAAAAAAGGGACGTGGATATAAACCCACGATTGATTTTTGCTTTCGGGATTGGGATACTTCTAATAGTTATTTTGGCGCAGAATGCAAGAATCTATATAATCACAAGAAAGATAAAATCAAAAGATATGTCGAAACAGGAGTTAAAAATTATACTTCAGGACGGTATGGTTCACAGTCATCAGAATCTTCGATTATTGGGTATGTGTTAAGTGGTAAGATTCCTGAAATCGTAGCCGAACTTGTTTCTGAAATTGCAAAAGTTACGATGGTAAGCAATTTGTCCCGAGAATTGCGTTATGTGGAACCGCAGTACTTTTCACGGCATACTCGGGATCTTGATAATCAGGAAATAACCATACATCACTTGTTTTTTGACTTTTCTCATTAAAATACATACTGGATATTTGAAAATATGGCTTCTACTTAATATTATAGTCAGACATGAAAAGATACATCATGCAGGCAGTTTGCTCCTGCATGATTTTTTTTTGCTGTCGATTGCAAAAACATGTGGACAGCTTTCTTGCAAAAATCCCAGAAAAAAATGTTTTTCAGATCTCTGATTAAAATAATCACTGCAATGGAATTTATATTCTGTTCGTTTCGTTTCAGGACGAAAAAAAACGGAATATAAAAATTCCATACTTTTGACGAAACAGCGAAGTGCCCGCTGTCTTTTAAAAAAGAAAACCAAAAAAGCAAAAATTGCAAAGGAGAAAGGTTTATGGTGAACAAAAACAGGTTTACAAAAAAAGTATTTGCAGCCTTTATGGCAGCAGTGATCGCCGCAGGCGCGGTTGGTCCCGGTGTTTTTGCTTCAGAAACGCCTTCCGAAGATCCCTCATCCGCAGCGACCACTATTGAGGCACAGGCCGCACCCGAGGAGGAGCCGGAAGATACAGCCGCAGAAGAAGCAGAAACAGTGACGGAAACAGAAGCCCCTGCTTCTGGGACAGAAACCGGGCAGGAAGAAGAGACCGGCACGGAAGAACGGAAAGAAGAGCAGAAGGAAGAGCAGACAGAACAGATCGGTTCCGGCGATGAGACTCAGACTGAAAAAGAGACTGAGAAAGAAACAAAGGCCAATGATGAAAAGCCTTCCGAAGAGAAAAAGCAGGAAGAAAAGCCTGGCCAGGCAGATCATGCAGCAGACAGTGAAGAGACAGGAAAAGAAGAAGAAACAGAGATCAGAAAGAGCCGCGTTTCCTTCCGGTTTGATGAAGGCGCAGGCAGCGTAAAGGTCATCATCTCTTCTGATGACGGCGCGTTCAAAGACGATCCTTCCCTTATCCTCAACAAGGAAGAGGGGAAAGACGCAGAAGCGGATTTCAGATCTGACTACGTGAAGTCTCTGGCGACTGATGACGGAAGCGTTACAGATAACACGGTAAGCCTTGACCTTGAAGAGGGCACATACTTCACGGTCGTTGCCGAGGCTGCTGACGGTTTTACCGCTTCTGAATACAGTATCAGCGAAGATGACAGGAACCTGCTTGACTTCGACCCTTCCGCGAAAGAATTCAGTCATGAATTCAGCGTTGGCGACAAGGCCATGCTGTTTGAGGCAAAGACCGTAAAGGCAGCAGAAGAGACAGGCAAGGAAGACGAGATCAGGTTCGGCCTTATCCTCGATTCCACAGGCGGAAAAGTGACTGTTGATGTTAAGGATAAGGACGGAAATGTCACATCCTATGACGCCTCAATGGACGAGGACGGAAAGGTGACTGTATCCGAAGACGGAAAGGGCGATGAAAACTACGCGCTCCTTCTTGACGCAAAGGAAGATTCAACTGTTACCGTAACGGCTGTCGCGGATGAGAATTCTCCCATCAGCATCTTTACCATTACCACCCCTGACGGCAAAGAGGAAACCGTTGACACGAACGGCATCGTCAATAAGCTTACGGGACTTTTCGCAAAGGAAAACAAGGTTACAAAGACCTTTGAGCTTACAAAGGGTCTTACAACTGCAAAGGTCTCCTTTATGGACAGTGAGGAATTCGAAGCAGAGCAGAAGGTTGGCAGGGTAATTGTCAAGGTTAAAGCTGAAAAGGGCGTATTCCCCAGGGGAACCACGTTCAAGGCGGTAGACATCTTTGACGAGGACCATCTGGATGTGATCGCAAGCGCTCTCATCTCTGATAATGTATACCCCAAGGCTGCGGTTGACATCACGTTCTACGATAAGGACGGAAAAGAGATCCAGCCTAACGGAATGGTACAGGTTACTTTCGAAGACTACAACGACAGTTTCGTTGATTACACGGACGATACGGTTGTCGTCCATGTGTCAGACGAAGGAAGGGTTGAGGAGATCGAGTCTGAGAAGACAGACAACGCAGTCACTATGGAGAACGACAAGTTTTCCCCGTATGTACTTCTCGGCTACAGCGGTGACAAGAACAACGTTCCTTCTCCGTCATCAGATAAAGGATCGTTTACCGGAAAAGAAAGCGTTCCGACATCTGTAACCTTTGGAAACAGCACTTATCATGATTATACCTATCATGAAAGCACCTCGACTGAGAATGACTACTGGGAGATCGTGCTCGGACATACAACGACCCTGAGTGTTACGGACAGTAACGGCAATAAAGGAACCGCAGTCTGCGTTGACCCTTATATGAACGGTGCGGAAAAATGGGCCAATAAAACAAAGACCCACGTTGAGAAAGTTACATCCGCCAACATCCTCAAAGCGCTGTATTACGGCCAGTACGATACCGCGAGGATCGATGCGATCACAGGTGGATCCGGCAAGACTGACAAGTGGACGCTTGTGCATTACGCTTTAAGCTACTACACAAAGGCAAACGGACTTATCACAAACTCTGATTTCGTAACAGGAGAGAAGACCTATTCATCCAGCCAGGGAAGAGACCTCGCTCCTTACGAAGCGTTCTGGGTATTTACCTCTGAGCGCCTTCGCCGCGACGTAGCCAGCTATATGTCTTACGTGGAAAGCGCGCCTGTCCCCAGCGGATATACGGCTTACATCGTTTATCCTACAGGTGACAAGTCCCCTCACGGAGACCAGAGCTATGTGTACCTTGTAAAAGACCAGAAGGTTTCAGTTACCCTGAAAAAGACGTCGGCCAATACGGCAGTCACGAACGGCAACAGCTGCTATTCACTTGCAGGAGCCGTGTTCGGAGTCTATTCTGATGCGGCATGCAAGAATCAGGTTGGCACGCTCACAACAAAGGCAGACGGTACGACCAACACGCTCAGTGACCTTGCCACCGGTACTTACTATGCTAAGGAACTCAAGGCACCCAAGGGCTATGCACTCAACACTGCTGTCCAGCAGGTTGCGGCCACAAATTCCGGAAATACATATACTTTCAATGTCAAGGACGTCCCGAAAGGCGACCCCGTAGCTATCAACATTGAAAAGAACAACGCCAGTGCGGATACGCTTGATCCTGATGACATCCTTCCTCTTGACGGCGCGGTCTTCAAGATTTCCTTCTATAAGGCGGCCCTCGGACAGAGTGACTTTAACGCAGACGGAAGCGCTAAGAGCGCCAGCGTTGACAGGACCTGGTACATCGTAACAAAGAAAGTCGGCGATAAATACACCACAAGGCTTTCTCAAAATTATTTAGATACTACAAAGAGCAACAGCGAATTTTATACCTTTGATGGACAGCCCGGATTTCCTCTCGGAACATTCGTCATCACGGAGGAGAGTGCTCCCGTAGGCTATGAGTCCAATGGTAAGTTCGGCTCAGACAGCTTTATGATCGGGCAAGTCGTATGGAACGAAACGACAGAAAAAGCTGAGACCAATATCATCCAGGGCGCTTTCAAGGTGCAGGAAGACGAGCTTGTAGTAAGCGTAGCGGAAACACCCAAGGAGACCGAGATCGGCACTACGGTCAAGGACAACGCGAGCGGAACACAGATGGTTTACGCAGGAGAACCCGTTGAAGTCACCCTGACTGATACGATCAACTACGAGAATCTGTATCCCGGCAAGGAATACACAGCAAACGGTAAAGTTGTTGACAAGGAATCCGCAGCCGCGATTGCTGCCGCAAATCCCGGCATTTCCGAAAAGGAACTGTTCGAGCAGGCAGAAGCTCTCAAAGACGCTGACGGAAATCCCGTGACAGGAACGCAGACGTTTACAGCGGATGCATCCGGCAAGGGAAGTGTTGACGTGACGATCACGTTCAAGGTCGATCCCTCTTATCTGTCAAAGACATATGTTGTTTTTGAGAACGTAGTGCCTGAGACAGGAACACCTCTGTTCCACGCGGATGTTAATGACAGGCCGCAGACATTTGTGACACCCAATATCGGAACAACAGCATCCGAAGCCAGGTTTGACAATGAAAACGGCACATCCACGATCCGCATTACCGACACAATCAGTTTTGAAAAGCTTGAAGCAGATAAAACTTATACGGCGGTTGGTACAATCATTGACAAGGAGACAGGCGAAGCGCTTCTTGTTGATGGAAACCCTGTAACAGCAGAAAAAGAATTTACTCCGGAAGGAGAAATCGACGCCGAGGGTAATATCAGCGGCACCGTTGATGTTGAGTTCGAGTTTGACGGCAAGGGACTTGACGGAAAGGCATTCGTTGTTTTCGAGGAAGTCTATGTAAACGGAAAGCTGATCGCATCCCACAAGGATCTCGAAGATGAAAAGCAGTCCGTTGAGCTGCCTCAGCCCGAAGGACAGACAAAGGCAACTGATGTGCAGACCGGAAACAACCTCGCTGCTGACAACGAGGACGAGATGGTCAACATTACCGATGACTTTATGTTCAAGAACCTCATCCCCGGGACGACTTACACCATGAAGGCACGCATTGTCCGCAAGGACAACCAGGAAGAGGTGGCTTCCACTATTACGGGCCTTCGCAGCGATGAGTGCGAGTTTGTTTCCGCACCCGAGACAGGCGAAGGAAACGAGGCAGGAGAAGGCGCTGAGATCACGGAAGGCGGTCAGGATGAAGAAAACACGTTCTCTGCAGAGGACGGAACCTTCTTCTTTATTCCGAGAAAGACCGATGGTGTCATCCACATCGATCTTACCTTCAACAAGTCAGACCTGCGTGGTGCTGATGTAGTCGTGTTTGAAAAAGTCACAAGAGACGATGCTGATATCATCATCCATGAAGATGTCAACAACGAAAACCAGACTATCCACGTCCCCAATGGAGAGACAGAAGCGAAAGACCAGATCACGGGCACACAGTCTGCTAAGGCAGAAGGCACAAGGATTCTTGAGGATGCTCTTACTTACAAGAACCTTATCCCCGGAGAGACCTATTCCGTTATCGGAACAGTGATGCTTCAGCCTTATACGGATGAAGACGGAAACATCGTTGAAGCAGCTCCTCTCGAAGGCGCGCAGATGGTAGACAAAGACGGTAATGCCATTGAGGCACATACCTTTGTGGCATCCGAAAAAGACGGCGTTGAGACTCTGTATTTCCAGATCGACGCGTCAAAGCTTGCAGGCAGAACGCTTGTCGTGTTCGAGACTGTAAGGTACAACGGTGTGGACGTTATTATCCACGCGGACATTAACGACGAGCCCCAGAAGGTTTACTTCCCTGACGGTGAGACAAAGGCTACCGACGCAAGAACCGAGAGCCATACATCACTCGCCAGTGAAGATGCGGTTATCAATGATGAGATCACATACCGCAACCTTATCCCGGGCAAAACATATACAGCTGAGGGTACTTTGTATGACAAGGCCACACAGAAGCCTCTCATTGTGGATGGAAAGCCCGTTGTTTCCGAACCCATGAGTTTCGTCCCCAGTGATCCCAACGGATCCGTTACCGTAACTTTCAAGTTTGATTCAAGCGCCCTGCAGGGCAAGACCCTTGTAGCGTTTGAAAAGGTCCTGATCGAAGGCAAGGAAGTGTTTGTGCACGAAGATATCGAGGATAAGGAACAGACCGTTTACATCCCGAAGATCGGCACGACAGCTACGGATAAAGCGGACGGAGACCATACGCTTGCGACATCCGGAAGAGTCACGGTTGAAGATAAGGTTACTTATACAAATCTTGATCCGGAGAAGACCTACAAGGTCGAGGGCGTACTTGTTGACAAGGCCAGCGGAAAGAGAGTCGGCGTTGACGGAAAGGTCATTATAAATACCGTCACTTTCAAGCCCGACAAGTCTGAAGGAAGCATTGTAGTACCTCTTACCTTTAATGTCACAAACGTTAAGAGCGGCGAGTATGTCGTCTTCGAAAAGGTCTATGAAATTGATGAAAAGACAGGTAAAGAAAGCCTTGTCGGAAGTCATGAGGACATCAATGATACGGCGCAGACCGTGAGGGTTCCCAACAGGCCCACTACTCCCGGCAGAAGAGTTCAGACAGGCGACGTCCCTGTGCTTCCTATCGCGGCGGCTGCAGCAGTACTCCTTGCTCTGGCAGGCGTGTACGTAGCAACACGTAAAAAGAAATGAGACATGCCTGTAAGGCATAGATCATAGTTATTTAATTACAAGGCACGGGCGCAACAACCCGTGCCTTTTCTAACAATATTCACGGAGGAAATATGGTTCAGGGAAGCTTTAACGACATAATCCTCGTCTGCGGCAACCATGGTGACGACTATACAAACGAAATGAAGATAAAAGAGTATATGGGCGCAGGTGACACGGCCTTTTACTCCTGCCCGCAGTATAAGTCTATCTATGGGAACGTGCATGGCCTTTCATGTAACAACAGGATAGGAATCAACGACTACATGAAAATCCTTTCTGAGATTACAGAGTACGCTTATGACGATTCTGAGGAGGTGGATCTTGTAGGGCTTGATTCCAGAAAGCTTGCGACATGGAAAAAGAAGGGCCTGGTATTCAAGGTGGTCGGAAAGACAGAGGATGACAGGTACATTGTTGCGGTTGTTAATAAAACCGCAATGGCGAGATAAGATACAAGACAGGAGCAAGCAGTTTTTGTTATGAAAAAAACTTTCATACTTTTAGTACAGATTCAGTTTTATGAAAGAAAAAATGAAATACATTAGTAACAAGAGAACAAATAAATTCATTTGAAAGGTTTTACGATGCTATCCGCGATAACAGCGGTGATATTGCCAAGAAAAAGGAAAACAGGTATACCTTCACAAAGTAATTTTTTGAAACACAAAAACCCAGCTGCAGAAGCGGCTGGGTTTTCTCTTTCCTTGTGCGGACACTCAAAAAACATCAAAAAATATCAAAGTCCTCGTCATCCTCCCCGTCAAGGAAGTCGTCCATAACGGCGCTGACGGCATCATCAGAGTTTGTAACGCTGACACTTATAATCTCATCTTTCCCGGTATATCCTATTTGCTTGCCGAAGTAGGACCTTATCTCCTTGTTCATGTAAAGCCGACGTCTTGTCTTTTCTACACGTATGGAAATTTCCTTGACATTAGTACCATAGATCTTTGAAATCTCCGTGTATGACATAGGTCTGCCGTAAACACCATGGAACATGCAGAAGATACGCAGATTATCCTGGTCAAGTTTGGAAAACACTCTGTCAAAAACTTCGCTGTTCATTTTTTTGAAAAATTCTGCCTCTGTGCTCTCCACAATCGGGCCAACAACGGCATCAAATACATCGCTGGATTCAAAAGACCGCTCATCTGCGCCGCGAATGATCGCAAGACCTGTTTCCACCTGTTTAACATTGAGACCTGCCTGGATCGCTATAGCGGGAACGGTCGGAGTGATCCCCTTTGCTTCCAGTTCCTTAATGGCGGTTCTTACCTTATTGGCCCCGTTTGAAAAATGCGTAGTCGAATTATTCAGTTTCCTGCTCTTGTAGGATGATATGGCGTGGTGGATCGTATAGGTGAAATAGGTTGACGGGGAACTTTTTTCGGGCCTGTACTTTTCCATTGCCTCAATGATCTGGCATTTACATTCGGACATGATGTCGTCGAAATCATTGGTGTAAGTAGACTTCTTTCCGATCATGGAGACGATGTAGCCATAAAGGTAATGATACATGTCTACCATAGCCTGCTGCCTTCTCTCTTCATCTCCGGAACGGTAATCTTCCATGATCTCTTCAGGCGTCTTTTTCATCCTTATTTTTCCCTGTTCTGTACGTTTCTTTACTGCTCTTTCCTGCATGATATGTCTCCCTTCTTTGTTGTGAATTTGTGGGGTTGTATGGCATATATTATGCCCCTGGGAAAAAACATGGAATTTTTCTGGAAAGACAAAGACGAAAAAAAGCTCTGTATTTGTGCAGTAAAAGCCGCAAGGCTCTCGAAAACGCCTTGTTTTAGGACTTTCTGATGGCTGCCTCCGAACAGAGAATCCCAGAAAAAAACAATAATTTCTTGTTTCTGCATAATAGTAAAAAAGTAAAAATGCCATGCGGCAGGAAAGGACAGTCAATGGTTATTACAGGATATAGGCTTAACGCAACGGACATAGCAGACATTGAAAAAGAGATGATGAAGGTCCGGGAAAGGATCAGCAACATTTCACAAAGTGTTTTTCAAAGCCTCGCAGGAAATGAAGCAGCGTTCTTGTGCGACATGATCTGCACGAACAACGTATCAAATGACCTGCAGGGAAATATCATGCAGGAAGCGGAGAAAAAAGTACTGGCAAAAGCTGAAAGCGCGAGGCTGTCAGGGATCTGTGCCGATTACAATTTCGGCATATACGTACATCTCCTTCCCTATGACGAACACACCTATCTGAAAGTTACATGCCACAATGAAAAGCTTCTCAGAGCCTTCCGGACAGGCAGAATCGAAGAGTACGGAGTCTCGAAAGAAGAGGCACAGGACGAGGACAACGCAAAGACGGCTGTCTGGATGAAACTCCACGCCATGTACAAGGACGCGAACCCGCCAGTGATCGATATGACGCCTGTACTGAGGGCAGATTATGAAAAGATGAAATATCCTTCCTTAAAGGAGCGATGCGAAAGGCTGGCATATGAGGCTTGTGTGAACGAATATCTGCTGAAGGTATCCGGAGGCGGCCAGATCCCGCCGTATATGCTTATTCCCTATGTAAGGGAAGCACAGCGGCTTGCGGAGACAGAAGACGGGAAGAGGATGCAGGCTGAAAGAAGAGTACAGCTGATGGAGTTTCTGATCGATCTTGAAGAAGATGACTCCGCACTTTTTGACGAGAGTTTCGGGAAGCCCAGCGTTTCAGAAATCTAAGAAAGAGGAAGAAGAATGTACAAAAGAAAATTTATTAAGGAAATGTCGGTAAAAAGAAAGTGTGTGTGTGCACTGCTCCTTGTTCTGCTCTGCAGGTTCCTGAGCGGCATCCCTGCGCCGTTTGTAAACAGAGACTATTTAAAAGGTATCATGGGCAGTAACGGTGCCTTCGGGATTATGAACATGCTTACCGGAAATGACCTCGGCTCAATGTCGGTCATGGCACTCGGTATTACGCCCTATATTACCGTTTCCATCGTCATTCAGCTTCTGGCAGTTGTATTTCCAAGACTGGATGAATTGAAAAAGGGCATGGCAGACGAAAGAGAACTGATGGAAAAAGTCACTATTGCGGCGGGATGCGTATTTTCAGGGATCCAGGGAGCAGCCATGTGCATAGGCTTTGGAAAAAGAGGGCTGCTTGTTACGGATAAGTTCTATGCGGCAGCAGCAGTCGTCCTCATTTGGATGATTGGAACTCTGGTCGAGGTCCTGATCGGTACGTTTATAAGCAAAAAACTGATCGGAAACGGCATATCGCTGATCCTTCTGGCCAACATCCTGTCCTCGTATCCCTCGGATGCGTATTCACTTTTCAGCCTTGTTTTTGCAGGAAGAAAAACGGTTCCCGCACTTACTATCTCTGCAGCCGTACTTGCCGGGATATTTGCCATGTTTGCCTTTACTGTTTTTGTTGAGGGGTGCGAAAAACGCATACCGGTATACTATTCACAGAAAATCGGAGGAAACAACAGTCCGCTGACAGCAAGCTTTCTTCCCATAAGGCTGTGTCCTGGCAGCGTTGTCCCTGTCATTTTTGCTTCGTCCCTTTTTGCAGTTCCCAGCATGGCGGCAATGCTTGCAGGAAAAGGGGACATGGAATGGCTCCGCTTTTTTGATTCTTCATGGTGGTTTAACAGCTCCTACAAGGCTTATTACAGCCTTGGCGCAGTGGCGTACGTACTTATGATATTCGGCTTTTCCTATTATTACGTAAATATTGAGCTGAACCCGGTGCAGACATCCATAAGCCTGAAGAAGGCAGGCGGCCTTATCCCGGGAATAAGGCAGGGAAGGGATACATCAAATTATCTAAGGAAGCAGATGAAATATACGATCCTTATAGGCGCGGCGGCCCTGTCCTTTATCGCAATGGTCCCCATCGTCCTTGGCGGGGTGTTTTCTGTACCCAGAGTATCTTTCCTTGGGACGAGCATTATTATCGCGTGCGGCGTTGTCCTTGAGACGAGAAAGACGATAACCGCTGAGTTGAAAACAGAATCCAAGAGAAACAGAAAGTACGGAGGATTTTTTAATGTCAAAAAGAGAAAACATTATTGATGTAAACGAGATCAGATCAGAGTGGAAGATGATCCATAAACCGGACCACATTGCCGGGGATACGCTTTTCGTCATAGCCGCATGCCTGTGCGGATCGGTTGTGACAGGACTGATCGGAACAGGGATGAACGTTCTTGTATCTCTGCTGGTTGGCTAAAAAAAAGAATATAGATACTGTTTGCGGGTCATTTTCATGCGGACAGATAAGTCAAGGCTGCCTTTTGGCAGCCTTTTTATTTGCCTTTTCCTTTGACGCCGCATCCTCAGTTTTCCCAGAAAAAAATCTGATTTCAAAAAACGGATAACCTTAGTGCAAACAGGAAAAACAGAAGACAAGGAGGACCCTGATGCACATGTACAAAAGTGAAATCAGCGGCGATGTCGTCATAGGCTATCAGTCGCAAAAGGACGACGGCATATATCTCTTTCCCGTTAAGCGCATCATTCAGGCGGAAATTATAAGGCACGAAGGGGAAACCTATCTGAGAGTTGGCGAAATGGCCTCACTCCTTGGCCTTGGCCAGAAGAGCCAGTTCGCGGCAAACATCAGAAAGAAGCTTGGAGCGGAATCCCTGTTAAGCGGGGAGAGGAGCCGACCGTTCCGGACAAGTAAAGATTCAGACAAGACCACATTTATTACAGCAAAGAACATGCTTTTCTACCTGGAACAGACAAACGCGGCAAAAGAAGGAGGATACAGGGACGAGATCATAAGAGCGCTCAGAATTTATGCAGATTGATACAGACATAACAGCTGCGCGTGCATCACAGCATGAGGTTACACAAGTCAGGAAACGGTCATCGGGCAGATACAAACCGAGGCTGTTTTCCTGCTTTTTTATTTTGTCTCAAAAAACTCATTTTCAAGGCAAACAAAAACATACAAAAAGGAGGACAGATTATGAAACTGGAAAAACTGGCAGAAAAAGAAATCACTATCCGCAGCTTAGGCGTACTTTCTTTTTCAAAGAGGAAAAAAGATACATTATCTTTTTTCCTTCTTAAAGGAACTGTTCCTGAGAACGTCTTTGAGGAAAGTTTTCTTAAAGACAAAGACAACTATCTTTCTATGAAGAGGCCGGAAACGGCAAAGCTGTTTTCCTCACGATTCGTGAGAGATAAGGAAAAAAACGGAGTGTATTTATACTCTCTGGACAACCAGCTTGTCTTTGCGCCCAGAGACACCAGAACAGGGGAGACATCGGCCTTTGTGAAGGATCTTTCTATGCTTCTTGGCATTGGAATGCCGGATACCTCTTTCGGAAACCTTGCAAGAGACCTGTATCTTGCTGAAAAGCTCAACGATACAGGCAAGGAGATAGCGGTATGCTACTGCACGCAGGAAACGGTAGGAAACGTGGTGCGCCCCATCGGGGCCGTTGAGGTCCCCAGGGAACCAGTATGGGACAGGCACAGACGATATGCGACAGAAGCTGCAGAAAAAAAAGCAAAGGAACGATATTCTGCTGCAAAAGAAAAATATGACACGGAGATGGATCGGATCCGGAAAGAGGAAATCAAAAGCCGCCTTATATCGGAATACGGTTTGGAAGCCGCAGAAAGCCTCATCAGTGACAATAAGATCATTATTAAGCGATGCAGGCCCAGCGAACTGGTAGTGATGTCATGGAGAAAAAAGGAAAGGAGTTTCCTTCTTCTCGACCCGAGAAATGCCGGAGAGTACATTTTGAGGGAAGATTCTGTGCAGGCCCGTACCGTAAGAAAGGTAAATATCAGCACAGAAGCCGCAAAAAAATACGGCATAAACGTCCCGCTCCTTGAAGCGGAAGGGTTCCTCCTGTATTTTGAAACTGACAATGGAGAAAAGGGGATCATCATTCCCGGACAGGCGGGATTCACGAACGATTTTTGCAGAAAGATCGGGATCGCCACTGTCTGCGGCGGCCTGTGCCCCGCAAGAGATATCTACCTTGCCGACAGTCTCAAAAAGGACGGTAAACTGAAGTTCATGATGCGGGAAAAGGGAGGTAACGGCGTCACATTTTATGAGGGCGTCAAGATCTACTCACCCGTAGATGAAAAAGCGGCGGTTGAATCAATTGAGGTAATTGCCAACATCAAGGAGCAGATCGAAGGCATGGGCTTTAGACAAAGGTCTGTCAGAAAAGACGGCTTTATGATTACTGTTGACTTCGAGATGATGGATGGCAGAAAGCGTATTGTCGTAAAGGCAGGCAAGTACGAGATAACACCGGGACTGGAGTTTTCCATGTCCGAGGGAACGCAGATGGCATATCGACTTGCGGGTGTATTCTTTTACAAGGATGCTGTTTTTTACTGCGGCTCATATAAGCCCAAAACGGAAGGATCCTGCAGAAACGGAGCAGGCTCTGTCTATTCCAAAAAGAAAAAGTACGGAGAAGACATATCACAGCGACTTATCAACGGCTTTTTCCTTGGGGACGAATCCGCTGCCGATACGGAGAGAAGCGTATACTCCTATATGCTGGAACAGGCAGGCCTTTTTGAGCAGTACTGCACAGGGGAAGCTTCCCACATCCGCAGCACGGTATTTATGAACCGAAAGAGAGGGGAGAAAGACACGAGCGTATTTGAAGCGCTTGCAGAAGAAAATCCTGTTCCGATCAAAAAGACTATGGAACAGCTTCTTAACAGGGAACTGTTCAGTAACCTTCAGATACCTAAAAAGATGGGGAAAAAGAAGATCCAGACGCTTATCGACCAGATTGATAAGAATGAGTATGGATCAAAACTGGATGTACTGATGCTTCTTGCGTCACTGTCAAAGCACGAGGCCCCGATCAATTACAGGAGCCTTGCGATGCAGGTTCCGGGCGACATCTTAGGATATTACGGATATAAATGATTTTTTCAAAACCCACAGCATAAGCTGTGGGTTTTTCGTTTTCTTTTCGCATGTGGGAAATTGCAAAAAAAGCAGTCAGCATGCCATAATCCCAGAAAAAAATATCTGCCTCGTAATATGTCATACTCATGGCACAACGATCAACAAGGTTTGCTGCAGCGGGAGATCCCGGAAACAGGCGAAAAATCCCAGAAAAATAAATGATTTAAAAAAAATGGGATAATAACACTGTCAAGAGGAATTGCCGCAGGGCGGCACAATATTTTTCCAATGGAGTGAAACAGATGAACAAAGTGATGATGGTTATCAGATTTGCAGAGAACCCGGAAGTTAAGCAGGGAAGAGACGGAAACCTTTATGTGAGGTTCCGCGGGGCATGCCAGAAAGACAGATCCACAGACGCGGATTTTTTCTCTTTTGTCGCGTTTGGCAAAAGAGCAGAGTTTATCGGAAGGCATTTTACTAAGGGATCACGTATCGCCATTGTGGGAGAGATCCACAATGATGCGCCGTACAAGAGACAGGACGGATCAACCTTTTACGGGAACACGATCTATCTTGAGCATGTCGACTTTGCGGACAGCAGAAGCGATGAAAGATCTTACGATACTCCTGACAACGGCGCGTATCCGGCACCTGCGGCACAAAGTGCAGGCACAGTGCAGACAAATTACCAGAATTCCGGACAGAATGCTTATAACGCTTACGCAAGCGCCCATCAGCAGACTCCGGCGCAGAATACCTATGCATCTATGGGATCGCAGACACAGGTGCAGAGCAACTATGCAGACACACGTCCTCAGACGCCGCAGAACGCACAGGCTCCGGCTTACGGATACCAGCAGGATCCCAGGTACGCACAGGCTGCGGCACCCTCTCAGTCAGCGGGAAATCAGAACTATGCAGGACAGCCCCACCCGCAGGCTTCCGCGCCTTCACAGAACATTCCCCAGCCCGCATACACACAGGGTTATGATGCGACGCAGGGCTATCAGGTCCCTGGTTACGGATATCCGCAGGCATCCGGTGATGGACAGGCACTCTCTGTAAACAAGCCGCAGAACACGGGCACATCAGCGGGACAGGGACGCACCGCTCAGAACAGCGCTCCTCAGCAGGGTTATCAGCAAGATTATGCTTCCCGTCCCGAAGCAGCACAGCCCGCGCAGGCGGCTTCTGCACCGTCAAAAGATTTCGGGCAGCAGGAAGCAGGTTTTTCTGATCTGAATGCGTTTATCAATATCCCCGATGGCGCACTCGACGAGGAACTGCCTTTCGCGTAAGAAAACACCGCAGAAGAGGCCTGCTAAGAAGATAGCAAAGATCCACAAGGCAGGATGTCTCAAAGGCAGACATCCTGCTTTTCTGTTCACAAAAACAGCACAGGGGGGGAACAATGTCACCACATATTAGAAAAAGAATTTTCCACAGAAAAAGCGCAGAGGAAAACGAACGAAAGAACAAAGGTTTATCAAGCGTTTCCGTTCTTTTTATCTTCATTCTTTCCCTTTTTATTACAATCCTGTTTGTCCCGATCAGGACAAGGGTATTCATTAACATAAGGCCGTATGAAGGAGAGGAAATCAGAAAAAAAGATGTGACAGTGAGGGCTTATACAATCGCAGGAATAGAGATACCTCTGAATGAGGATTTGTATTCTTATGAATTTGAAAGCTTTAAGAGTGTGGGACGCATAAGGACGTCTTTTCTTTTTATTAGAAACGAAAGAGTTTTCAGTATGATGCCGTACAGCCAAATCACGGCAAAGTATGGTCACATCGCGTATCCGGGCGATAACATCCGAAAATCCAATGTACGCACCTGGCTGTGCTATTACAATGGGAAAAGGAAGGAGATCAGTGATTTTCAGCTTGAAGGCGCTGCCAGACGTATAGGGACTGAAAAGGCTTATATAAAGGTAAAGTACGAAAAATATCTGGACATTTTGGAAGTAAGACCAGTTCAGATCGCAGATGTAAAAGTCTCGTACCAGTCGAACCTTCACCAATATGACGCCCTGAATCTGAACGGGCTGAAAGTTGTTTACAGCAATGGGAAAACAGCGGAAATTCCCACAGACAGGATAGGGAACATCACAGACAAAGAAAAGGCAACGGAAAAGCTGGGATTGAACGAGGTAAAAGTTGAATACCTGGGCGTGCCATACACCTTTGATGTAAAAACAATCAAAAACACAAACGTATCCAATGCGCTGAGGGACTATGCGGATGAGTTCAAAAACGCGGACTATCTTCATCAGACGGAATCCTGTATCGTCGCGGTAAAAAAATACCAGACATTCATTGGCACTTACTTTCTTTCCCATGTAATCGTAAACGATCCCGACCAGATCACAGGGCAGTTATCCTTTGACAACTGGGGTGGGATCAGAGAAAAGCCTTCAAATGCAGCAGAAAGACTTAATCTTGTACTTGCTACAAACGCCAGCTATTTTTCCTATGATACCGGAAACCCTTCGACAAGCGACGTCATCATAAAGGACCGGAAAATATACAGTGACGGAGAGACCTGCGGGAAAGAAGTGTGCCTTATGAAAGACGGCTCTTTCTATTCGCCTGGGAGCGGGCTTACGGCAAAGGATCTTCTTGATATGGGCGTTGTAACCACATGGGCTGCAGGAGACCCGCTTCTTATACAGGAAGGAAAACTTCTTTCGACGCAGCACGACTGGGTAAACGGAAAATACCCGCGAACAGCCATAGGCATGATAAAGCCCTGTGATTATTACGTTCTTACTGCAGGCTCAAGTTCATACAAGGGCGGACTTACTTTTGATGATGTGCAGAAGATATATGACGACCTCGGCTGCGAGTATGCAAGGACATTTGACGGCGGCGGCAGCTCCACGCTTGTTTTTGATGACGGGGATGGGAAGAAAGTACTAAACAACCCTGCCGGAAACACAGAACGGCCAGTGGCGGATATTTTCGGCATCAAGGACTAAAAAGATATGTTGTTATCAGTCAAAAATCTCATTTTCTTTTCAGCACATAAATATCCAAAGAAAGGAGAGACAGACAATGACAAAAGAAGAACTTGACCTTTTGAAAAAAAAGATCAGTCAGCTTAAAAGGAACGAGGAACAGCTTGGGAAAGATGTCCTTAGAAAAAACTATTCCCGCTCCTATGGGAGGCTGAAAAAGGAGATCGCGGAGCTTCTTACGAAGGCAGTCACGGAAGTCCTCTGGACAGGTGTTGACGTCCTTCGGGGACCTGAGGCCGACATTTTCATAGCCCGGGCAAAAGAGCTTATTGGAAACAGTAAGTATGAAAAGAAAGCTATACGAGATGCTGTGTTCGAAAGATACTGCATCGACGATGCGCTGAATGTTGCTGCAGAGATCAGTGAGAAAATCCACAGGACTATATATGCGGATTATCTTATTGCCGTTACTGTAAGAGACCAGAACGGCCTGTACAACCCTGTTCTGGGGATGTACTGGGATTCGGTCAACAAGAGATGGTTTACGCCGCTGTGCGACAGCTTCAGGTATTTTCCCGTAATGCCGGAATTTACAGGCGCGGCATAAGAGTAAGAAGAGACCCCGGTGCAGAATTTTGTTTCTGCATCGGGGCTTTGTTTTTGGTTTTTGTTTCCATATTTTTAATGTAACCAATATATCCACAAAAGGAGCAGCATAAAGGCTGCGAGGAGGAGATTTATGGACAGGATCAAAGGTAATGAAATAGCAACTGAAGACCTTGGCAACCATCTTTCAACTTTCAGCGATGCGAGTAAATACTGCAACAACAGTAGCCGCAGAAATGCTGAAATAAAGAGGAGGACAAAGAGGAAATCAGAAGGCTCTATTCTGATATGTCGTCTTGAGTACGACCTGTTTGATCTGGTTTTGTGAATTGATCTGTTCTGCATCTCTTTCGCAGCCGATGACAATAAAGTCACTAAAAATGGTGTGGGCGGGCGGGATATTCCTGTCCTGACGGTGCGCTGCAGAGCACTGGATGGGCAGGGCAAAAGGAGCCAAGACAGGAGTTGTAAGTTTGGCCAGCTTATAACAAAGGTCAAGGCTCTTTTTGTGTGCAAAAAAAACAGGCACGAACAAACGTGCCTGCATGTCTGGTTAAGCCTTTACTGTTCCTTCTCATTTCCTTCGCTGTCATAGATATGTACGGTTCCGTCCTCGTCAATGGTGTAGTATTCGCCTTCTTCGAGATCTATGTCGTCGCCTGCCATCTCACCGTATTTGTAATCGGTGAGGAAGCCGATAGGATCGTAAAAGTCATAAACAAGAGGGCAATCATCGTGGACGGTGTGGAGGGAAAGATTGCCATTATTATAATAGGCCCATAAAAACTGGTCGTCAGAAAGCACATAGGATATATCCAATGCGCCCATTTCCCATTCGCCAGAGTCTCTATCTATGGTATATTTTAAAGAAAAAGGAATAATGTAGTCACCTTCACTGCACCTGTCGCAGGACATATGTATGGAAAGGTATCCGCCATCATTGAATATGTTTTTTTCATCTGTTGTTTTTCCCAACCAGGAGATACAATGCTTTATGGAATTGACTCTCGAAACGGTATGAATTCCTTTAAGCACCGTATAGATGTTCTCCTCACAGGTATTTACCCTTTGATAAGAGGAAAGACACCTCTCTTTTAGCACCTCTGTATAATCCTCCGTATCTTCATTAATGTTAAAGATCATATTTAGGAACCAGTCTGTGTCCTTCGTGCATTTGTCAAAGATAGAAGAGAGCTGGTCAGAAGGATACTCTCCCAGATCGTCTATAAAGAATGGTTTGCCCTCGATCTTGTTGTCAACGCCGGAAGGGACCTCTGAACCGTATGGGTAGAAGATAAAGGGCTCCTCCGGGACCGCTTCGAGGACGTCTGTTTCGGCCTCTGTGGCCGCCGCAGAGCCGTTTTCAGATGCCGCTGCACCTGTGCTTCCTGTTTCCTCTTCACGGCTCTGTGCGGCGGAGAAGGACGTTTCTGCCGCCTCGTTCTTCCCGCAGCCAGCAAAGGATAATGCCGCAAGGGACAAGACGACCACGGCAGCAGTCCTTGCCGCCTTGACTGCAGACCTTCTGTTACTCAATTCTTTCTGAAACCCGAGTCTCATTTTCCACCTCCCCGTGTTTGTTTACGTGTACCCTGAATGTTCTGCCGTTCGGCCTGTAGCCGCTCTGCCTCAGGTTTTTGAGGCGGA
>ODAI012406125.1_pt1 | contig 23981 bp, 41 predicted proteins | sample 1539321 | NCBI WGS metagenome assembly ODAI01 (sample SAMN02144231, study PRJEB22623) | gut metagenome | biome: sheep rumen | host: Ovis aries | place: New Zealand | reverse complement strand
TATATAAATAACCGAGAAAAGAGGGAAAATATATGCTAAAAGTCTTATTAATAAGTTTGATTATATGGGCGATTATAACTTTCTTATCAAAAGCTTTTGGGAGAAGTTTAAGCACGGGCGAAATATTTGACTACGAACTGCTTGGTAAAATGCCTAAAAGGATCATCAATATTAGTATAGTATGGTTTTTATCATCTGCTGAATGTGTGATCTGTTTGATAGCATTTATTATAAAACTATAATGAGGGAAAAGCAATATGAGAGGAGAAATGGAATGATTATAGAAGATATTTTTGTAGATTTTGAAACCTATTGCGCAACTTGTAAACATGAGAAAGAAAAAGAGGAGACGTTTGAGACGTGCGCTGAGTGTCTTGAACATCCGGTAAATGCCAATAGCGTTAAACCGGTTAATTGGGAGGAGAAAAATGAGTAGACCGCCATTAAAAGCTTTGGAAAGTATTAAGAGGTATTGCTCTAAAACTCAATGCCGAAAATGCACTTTTGGGGAGCGAACTACCATATACAGTAATAGTGACACAGACTATGTTGCATGCTATTTACAGATGCATAATCCTTGCGATTGGGCTGTAGATGATGTCGAGTCTGGTCCGGAGGATTCAACAATATGAGGACAGTAGTAAAAGCCGAAATAGTATCACAGTATTCGATTCACGAATCTGTTGGGAGTGTGTTAAAGAGGACTCTCGATGTTTTGAATTATAGACATGCCGAGATTATTAACGTTTTTGAAACGAAGGTTAGCCCGATTCCAGGATGCACTGATCAGGCTTTTATTATTCTTTATAGAATGGAGGTGGAAGAATGATTGAAGTTGATACTAGTATGCCAAAATATATACCATCAGGAGATAAAATACCAGGCCTTACAACGCCTTCTCCTGTAGCTGATGTGCATTTTACAGCATATAGTGCTGGTAAATACGAAGTACATGTAAATGAAAACGGGAGTTGGTACTCTGTATTTGTGGGAGGTGAAAGATGAGTAGTTTCATGGTGAGTAATAAAACGCTGAACATTATAGCAAGTTACATAGCCCAGAATGAGCCGATTGAGACAAATTATGCTTTTCATTACGAAAGAGGCGATGGTAAAAAGATCTATGAAGCACTTAGAGATCTGAATCATAAAGCTTTATGTGAACGCTATGGTGGAGAAAAGGCTCAAGAGATGTGGGATGTTAACCAGTATGAATATCAGGAAATACCGGATGTAGCTGAGCGTATTCCACAGGAGGAGATTATTTGTAGACTCGCTTGCTATTTGTATCAATGTGATGAGGGACGGATTGAACATGATGACGTGTATATAGGTCTTAGAAACTTATCCGAAGCTATGGCTTTAAACGAGGTAATTGGTATATATCATGCAGAAATAGAAGAGCAAGGATGGTGGGAATGATGACTTGGGAAGAATTTGAGCTTCAGAAATCTATAGAGCATAGCTTGCCGTCTAGATATAAGATGACAAATATCGAATGCCCGGTTTGTAAGGCACTTTTGTTTGTCGATACGATGGTGGTTTGTACATCTAATCCGCCAGTAAATAAGTATGAATGTGTCGAATGTAATTGGGTGGGGTACGCGTGATGAATAGAGACGACTTATACGATTTCCGAAGCAGAACTATTTTACACAACAAAGCTAAATGTCTTAAATGCGGAGATGTGATCGAGTCTAAGCATCATCATGATTTTGTTACTTGTTCGTGCGGTAATCTATCAGTTGATGGTGGGACTTGCTATCTTCGCCGAGCATTTACTGATCCGGATTTATGGGAGGAGTTAAGCGAATATGAAGATTAATAAAACCTGGATACTCACTATAATATCTATAGGCGGAGTATTAAGTACTGCATGGTTTTCTTCTAAAAATACTCTTAAATATCAAGAGATAATAAAAGAAGAACAACCAGAAACAACTGAAGAGAAGTTTAAAGCATTTTTAAAGTCCTACTGGCAAACCATGGCGGTTATCGGTGGGACTTGTTTATGTATTGTGGCAAATCAAAAAATAAATATGAAACAACTTAGTATGCTCATGGGCGCTGCCGGTGTATTAACTCAAAAGTATAAGAAATACCGTGAGAAAGTCATTGAAGAGATTGGACCGGAACGTGAGGCAGAAATTCAAGCTGAAATTGCTAAAGAAAATTGGGGTGCATTTGGTGATGGTCGATTACCAGAAAATAAGAATCAAGAAAATGTTCTTTTCTATGATACTTATATCGAAAAGTATTTCTGGGCATCTGTTGATCGCGTTAAAGACGCTATGTATCATTTGAATAGAAATTTCGCCCTAGGCGGAGTAGTAAGTCTTGCAGAGTTTTACGATTTCATAGGCGTTGATTTAACAGGGGAAGAAGAAACTATAGGATGGCTTCAACAAGAGTTCTGGGAAGGCGGATTAATCCCATGGGTAGATTTTGACGCGTGTATAGGAGAAGCTGAAGACGGAACTAAATGCTGGATTATTAATTATATATGGCCACCTTATAACTTAGAGGAGAAGGACAAAGAACTGAATGGATGAAATATTTGAATATAAAGGATGGACATGGCTTCGCAAAGCTGACACTTTAGAGTTCTTTTGTATTAGAGATATACGTGGTTGGCCTGCGTATTTCAAATGTAAACCGCATAAGTATTTTGAAGCATATACAGCAATGAAAAACGAGGAGGCAAAGAAATGGCTAAGATCACAGGAAACTGCGAATTAGAGTTATATAGTTACTGTAAAACTTGTAATAAATATATTCCATGGGTAACTAAAGAAGAATATCCGTATAATGACGAAAACGGATTTCTCGTAGAACGAAAAGAATATAGAATTGTATGTCGTCATGGTGAAGTTTGTCAGATGTGGAATTCGTAAAAATATCCACTAGTATAATGGTAATATATTAAATTTTATATCTAAAACAAGGAGGAACAAAAATGGAAACTTTAAACAATGCAATGGAAATCGAAGCTATGAATGCTGAAATGGGAGCAACTGATGATTGTATTAGAGCCCAGGCAGATACCGGGATTGGTGTGGTCGGAACGATCTTAACCATTGTTGCGGGATTTGCTGCCGGCTTTGCTACATGTGCAACAGTGTGGCCAAAGGCAAAGAAGAAGTTCGGTAAAAAAGAAAAAGTAGTTTATGTTGACGATGATGTAGAAGTAGTGGAATAATATACCGACTTAGGCCCCTGGAGAAATCTGGGGGTCTATTTATTTTGGAGGTAAAAACGATGAAGGGTGGAGCAGTGGTTATTATAGTTTCTTGTATTTCAGGTTTTGCATGTGCGAAATTGTATACGGACTATAAAGGGGCTAGAGATAATATCGATGAGCTAAATGCTAATTTAGCGGTTATGAAATATGAAAATGAATGCTTAAAGAAAGCTTTAAGAAAGGCTAGGAGGAATAACAAATGACAGCAATTATAATTGTGGCTATTGTATGTGTCACTATCGTATTTTTGGTATTTCTTGGATATAGATATCGCGAAGATACCATATTAGAAATGTATGAGAGATATTTGAAAGAGATTGAAGATCATAGAAAAAGAAACTTATATTATAAAACATATAGAACGCATTATAGTACGGAGGATACTGAAGATGCTGAAGAATCAGATAATAATGATGATTAATGGCGCTGCGGTTATGGGAATTGTGATGGGGATCCTTTGTCAGATTTCCAGCTCGCATCCATGGTCAATATGTGTATTTGCAGGATCGGCTATTTGGCTGGTCCTTTTTCTTTTCGTTAATTACGATTGGAGGTATTATCATGCCGCTAACATTAGAAAAAAAGAGAAAAAAGATATTAGAAGTATATCCAAAGTGGACCGAAATATACACCATGGAGGATCGTCGAATTGCAGCAATATACAAGACTATGTCAAAAAATGGAAGATTCGATCCGAGATACAAGAAGAAATCTGGTAAACCCGATAATCATAACTATCAGTACAATTTGGTTGACTGGCTCGACATGAAAGGAGCTGATGAATGATACCTATAAATTTTATGGATCGCACTACGAATTTGATTGACGAATGGAGATGGAAAGGAGAACCGAAGATGAAAGAAGAAAGTTGGTATATTACAGATGAACGCATGTCCTGCCTGAATTATGGAGTAGGGACAGAACCACGTATCGAATTTGGTCTAACCTATAATGGGCCATGTCCTGGCGCGGCTAGTAACAAATTACATAGTATTATTAGACAGATGAATAATAGCGGAGGCATATACCGTAATACTTATAACATGCTCCGCGAGCATTATTTAAGTATTGATGTTCGTGAACGTATCGAAAAAGTGATCTTCAACGATCCGGCAACGATTATCATTTGGAAAGACGGAAAAAAGACAGTTGTTAAAGCTGGTGAAGGCGAAGAATACGATCCGGAAAAGGGATTTGCCATGGCAATTTCGAAATACGCATTAGGTAATGAGGGCAACTATTATGAGACATTCAAGAAATGGTTGCCTGAAAAAGTGAAAATCGAGTGGGATGGTCCTTCGCCAGAACGATCTTTAGATGAGGCTTTATCGTGGTTTAAGGATATTTCGACTAAGGCCACGGAAATGACCAAAGAGACGTTTGCTAAATATATGAACCCACCAGAGGAGGAAAATAATGAGCTGGACTAAACGTTATATTGAAGATGTAATCGACAAATTGGCTGATGAGACAGGATATGACTATTGCTTCTTGATGGATAAATATCTTGATTACTGGCATTGCGAAGACCCTCTGCTTTCATTATCCGAAGCTGCTAGAAACCATACATTATAACTCAACAACCTGCAAAGAAAAGAATAGTTGAGGAAACGACCAGTGCGAAGCTGTGTGGCCAGGGATCAGTTTAGATACGTACAGTAGCGCTGCGGAATTGCTAAGTTTAGTTTAGAGCGGTTTGGGAATGGTTAAGTTTAGTTACGTCTGGTAACGGAATTGCGTAGACCTGAGGCGCAGGGGAATGGAATAGCCACGAGATGTATTGGAATAGCACCGATTAGACCTGTTGTGGAGACGTAGGGTCCGGAGGTGTCAAGACAAACTTTTAGAAAAAGGAGAAATAACATGGAAACAAGAAGAGTAAGATTTGAAATTATTGATGAGATGCTTGGAACAAACCCGGGAGTTAAGGAGATCCATGAGGAATTTATTGCTTCAAAGGCTCCGGATGCTGAGACACGTCAGCAGGAACTTGAGCATATGCCTAAAGAAGAGATGGTTAGCAAAGAAATGACCGTCTTTTATCGTAACCCAGAGACAAATGCTATCGAGATTCCAAACCACTGGTTCTATGGTTTTTGCAAGTCTTCTTGCGGATACCTTAGACGCGTTGAAGGCACTGAGAGTAAGAAACTAACAAGCTATAAGAAGGTCATTGATGGGTTGATCAAAGCCTTTCCGGATGCTAAAAATCCTAGATCAAGATTTATTGAGGTTCATTTACCTGATGGCGGAAAGATCGGTAACTGCCAGAGACCGCTTAGAGCCCAGACCATGCAGGGTGAACGAGTAGCTTTGGCTAATAGTGAGACTGTTCCGGCTGGTTCATGGTTCGAATTAGACATTGTATGTTTCGATCCAAAGCTGTGGCCGGCTATTGAGGAATGGCTCGACTATGGCCTCTATAACGGATTCGGTCAGTGGAGATCATCCGGCAAAGGCGCATTCGTATGGTGTTATGTTGATTCTTCTTTGAATAGCTCTTATACAGAATTCAAAGAGTTAGAAAATAATGAATCTAAGAAAGCTAAAAATCATAGTGCCGGAAAAGCCAAAGTTCCTGGAAAAGATAAAAAAGAAGTTAAAGCCATGGCTAAAAGAAATTCTAAGAAAGATCTTGTTAAACAGCTTGTGGCCGAGGGATTTTCTAATAAAGATATAGCGGAACAGCTTGGAATTTCACCCAGCACAGTTTCCGTATATAAATCTGCATAGACATAGTGTTATGGTGTAGTTTCGATAGAAATATCGGGTGGACGGCGGGTATTAAAAAGTAATGGAGCAGTGGTGTTCAGCGGAGCTGGGCTAAGGAATGGTTCAGTAACGAGGAGTTACGGAGTCGTTATGCTCGGATACGCAACGTGTCGTAGAGGAGGAGTGTGGATCGGTAATGTGGCGTTATGGAATAGTGAGGTGTGGCTGGGTACTGTGATGGAAAAGTGAAGAACTGTTCGGATATGTGAAGGAATAGATGAGCCCAGAACGGAAAAGCAATGGAAAGGCGAGGAATAGTATCGAGTGGTAATGGAATAGCGAGGTGTGGCTGGGTACTGTGATGGAATAGTGATGATGGATATAGAGAAGTGAAGGAATAGATGAGCGTGGCAATGGAATGGCGACGAGTTGTCAGGTTCAGTAACGGAGAGGCGAGGTGTGGTTGAGTTTGGTAATGTAGTGTCTTGGAAAAGTGCAGAAAGGTCTGGACCAGTGATGGATAAGTGAGGCATGGCCAGAAACAGCAATGTAATGGCATTATTTAATTAAGGAGGAAATAACATGACAATTAAAGAAGGAATGAAAGAAACTTATGCTAAAGGATTAGCGAATAATCAGGATCCATATGGCTCAGGTGTTTATAAATATCTTGAACGATGGGCCGATTTGATGGAAGAGGCTATTAATAATTCCGATGGTAAATCTGTCGAGCAGGTATTAGTTGACAAAGCCGAAGATTTAAGCCACAAAGCTGATACAGAAGGAATTACAGGCTTCATGTACGGGTGTGCCGTTAATATTTTGTCGCAGTGCTGGATTCATGGCGAGGAGTTAAGAAAGTGGCATAACAAAGAATACAACTACGAAGGTGATGGCGTAGTAAATCCGGCTATTTTAACTGTGGGATAAAGGAGGAGAATAATATGACTATTAAAGCCGAAGCAATTAATGAAAAATTAAACCGCGGTTTACGCGGCAGAAAAGCTGATGATTATTTCGGGCAATATAATGATGGTGATAATAAGATTGTATTCGGACTTTCTTCTGAAGAAACTATTTTAGCCACCATAGAGTTATCTAAAAAAGATGCTAAACGTATAGCAGAGATATTACTTGAAACTTGCGATGAGATGCCATAAGGAGGGACATTATGAAAGCCTTATCAAAAGCTTAAACTCGTAAAAAAATCCACGTATATAATGAGACCATATACACTTTGGAATTATTTTATGAGGTGAATAATATGAAAAATGCAGCAAAAATGATAGGCAATTGTAACCCTTATTTGCAGTTTGTCGCTTTAGGAGTTATGGCAGCGAATGGAATTATTACGCTGGTATCACGAAAGAAGCGAAATAAGCAAATGGATGAAAAACATGAGGCTTATATGAAAGCGCAAAAGGAAATGTATGATTTTTATCATAACTATTCTGAAGAAATGTAGGTTTAAGAGGAGTCCTAACTGGGACTCTTCTTTTTCTTTATAAAAATAAAAAGGAGGTGATGAATTGGCAATTTGGTCACTATTTAACTATGGTAGAAAGGAGAAAAATAAGAAACTATGAGATTGAAAAGTAAATCAGCCGCAACAACAGCATTAATGATATTTAGCGTTGTAGGCGTATTTGCGACTGGATACAGCGTTTTTAAATTTACCCCAAAGTATTTAGAAAAAGTTGAAGAAAACCCGAATATGGGCTATTCTGAGCGTTTTAAACTGGTGTTTAAGGTGTTCTGGCCAAGTTTTGTTATTGGTGGCAGTACTGCAGCGTGCATAATTTGCGGCGATCGGATGCATTTACGAAGAGAAACGGCTTTTGCGGCAGGATTAGCCATGACCGAAACAGCATTTAGAGATTACAGATCTAAGGTAGTTGAGACTGTTGGTGAGAAAGTTGATAAGGAAATAAAAGACTCAATAGCAGAAGATAAGATGAAAGAGGATCCGCCTAAGAACTTACCATTAACTGAGAACTTCGTAGGGGAGATGTTGTTCTATGATGTAATAAGCGCAAGGTATTTCTTTAGTACTGTAGAGAAAGTACGCCAAGCAGAAAACGCGATTAATCAATCATTAGTGCTTGACATGTATGCGTCCGTTAATGAATTCTACGATTTCTTAGACCTTGAGCATATTAGTGTTGGTGATGATTTGGGATGGAATGTTGATAACCTGCTTCATGTAGATTTAACAACAGCAAAAGTACGACCGGAAGATAACCGAGCTTGCATTATTATGAACTATTATATTGAGCCAAGGTATGATTATCGTAAACTATTATAAATCGTAAAAAAATCTAACCTTATAATAGAAGAAGACTATTAGTTCAAATGGTAGAACGCTTAATATCCAGATCTTTGGATGCGAGAAGTTGTGGGTTCGAGTCCCGCATGGTCTTCTTTTATTATTTTTGAAAGGAGGAAACATGAAACTAAGAAAAACGACAGTCATTATGCTTATCATCGAGGCGGCTTCAGCAATTGCTACGGCACTTCTCATGGAAGCAGAACAAACCCAAGACATCAAAGAACTTGTAACTGAGCAAATGGAAACGATGAATCTGGAATAAGAGATTGAGTCCCATCTGGGGCTCTTTCTTTTTGCCCTATTTTTTTCAAGAAAGGAGAAAGCACATGGAAACACCGAACAGCATGTCTTATGAAGAATTCGATGACACATTAGAAAGTATTTTCAAGGCGCTAATTTTGAAATATGTGAAGCTGGATTTCTTAGCAATAGGAGATCCTAAAACAGAAGATGTCTATACAAGTTGTCCGATCTTTGACATGGGGACAGACATTTATGGTGCGCCGTATATTGTGGTGTCGAATGGTAAAAAATTCTACATTACATATAAAACAATGCGCAGATACGAACTTAAGAACTCAGAATTAATCTACCATGCACGTCGGAATACCCTTAAAGTAATTAATCGTTTATTTAAATGCGATGGCGAAACAGAGAAACCTATAAATATTGAATTGGCGGTTATATCTGATAAGGATTCAACATTTGTAGATCTCAATAGATTAAATGAAGCGCTGAAGAAAGGAGAAATTGATGGCTAAACATAACCTGGATTCGCTCCAGAATCTTCCGTCTAATTCCGATAAGTCACGAGAAGAAAAACGGAGAAATGAAGAGAAGAAAAAAGAAATAACGCCGGTTATAAATCAGCCGGCAACTAGAAGAAAACAATCCATGGGTAAAAAATTTGCCGATACATTCCTTAGTGAAAGCATAGACGATGTTAAAACCTATGTAATATTTGATGTTCTTGTCCCTCGTATTACTGATGCCTTTTTAGACATGGTGAACGAGGGATTAAATATGCTATTTAAAGGCAGCCCGAGGTCTTCTAGATCATCTTCCAGTTCTGGAGGATATAAACCAAGGGTGTCTTATACGTCTTATTATGATGAGCCGAAACAACAAAGTAAATATGCATACACAAGAAGACGGGATTCATATTCATTTGACGATTTAATAGTCGGGTCTCGAGGAGAAGCCGAAAAAGTAATAGATAGAATGATAGATATTCTTGAGCAATTTGATGTGGTAACGGTAAGCGATCTATATCAGATTGTGGGGCTTTCGACTGTTCCTGAAGATTCAAATTATGGTTGGACAAATCTGGATCATGCTTCAACAAAACGAGTTAATGGTGGGTATTTATTAGACCTGCCAAGAGTAAAAGTTATTAGAGATTGAAAGGAGAAAATATGAACGTATTAGGAAAGCTTTCCGGAAAAATGGGTATTACTGTTTTAAAAGCTAAAAAGGCAGCACCGACTATCATGGTAGTAGGTGGCTGTATAGGATTTGGTGTCTCTTTCGTAATGGGCTGTAAAGCGACATTAAAAGCTGAGAAAATCATCGATGATACTAAAGAGAAACTGGATAAGATTGAAGAAGCATGGGCAAAACATAATCCAGAAGTTGTTGAAGACGGAGAAGAGCCATATACAGAAAAAGATAAGAAAAAAGATACTACTATTACATATTTTCAGGCTGGCGTTAGCTTTATTAAGCTTTATGGCCCTGCTGTAGCAATCGGTATGGCTTCTATTATGAGTATTCTTGGATCGCATAAGATTATGAGAAATAGAAATATTGCATTAGCTGCGGCTTATGGCATTCTTGAACGAGGGTTTAATGCTTATCGAGACAGAGTAAAATCTGAATTAGGCGACAACTTGGATTCTCATTTTCTTCATGGTGTTGAAGATACTACTATTGAAACTACAGTAGTTGACGAATCTACTGGAAAAGAAAAGAAAAAGAAAGTAAAAGGATTGGCTATCCCTACAGATTACGAATTATATGGTATGTGGTTCGATAAGAGTTGTACTAAATGGGAAAATAATAAGGATTATAATCTCTTATTTTTAAAACTGGCAGAGGAAAAATTTAATGACCTTTTACAAACACGAGGATATGTATTTTTAGGAGAAGTATGGGAAGAACTTGGCGTAACTGTTCCGAGAGAAGACGTTATTATTGGCCAGAGTGTTGGCTGGCTTAAAGGTCATGGCGACGATTATGTAGATTTCCGAATCTTTAATAATTTTAGATCAGATCTTATAGATGAGGGAAGCTATTATGTTGTTAGAAAAATGCCCAATGACGAACTCGTATATGGTAATGACATCTTCTTAGACTTTAATGTTGATGGTCCCATTCTTGAGTATATTTGAATGGCAGGGCCTAAATATAAGGGCCCTACTGGAATATACGATATATATGATTATTCATGGCTTAAATGCTTTTGAAAGGAGAAAATATGAAAGGGATTATCTGTTTTGTGATTGGGGGAGCTTTAGGCTCTCTCATCACTTGGAAAATGGTAAAAGATAAATATGAAGCCATAGTGCAGGAAGAGATAGAGTCGGTTAAAAAAGAATATAAAGTCTCAAAAGAAAAACCTACCAAAGAATCTCCAGACGCCATGGCTATAGAAAATGACGAACCCGAGGAGGAAATAAAGGAAATGAATACAATTATCGAAGAGAACGGTTATCAGACTGATAGCCAGAAAGGAGAAAAGAACGGCCATCCGTATATTATTACGCCAGAAGAATTTGCATCCGGCAACCCATATTACGACAAAATCTCTTTGACATATTATACGTCTGGGGAAATTGAAGATGATGATGGACAGACTCTGTACACCTCATTAGAAGTTGATAAGATGGTGGGGCTTAAGAATCTGGACAGCATGGGCGAATTTGAACCGGGCGTTTTATACGTTAGAAATGACATTCTTCAAACAGATTATGAAGTAATCGACGAGGGCGAAGAATATCGTGGTTAAGGTCGTTGCGAATGACGTATGTTGTATCATGACAAAATGTATTTTAAGTGGCTTTTGAGAAAGATACCATGGCCCGGATATAGAACAGCAGACTATTCCCAATTGCTTGAATATTTGTTTGAGACAGAGTTTACTTGGCTTGTTGACAGGGATATTAATAGAGCTAAAGATGGGTTGTCTTTGCGCGAAGAATTTGGATTGTCTACCAACGGGCGATATGTTTTAGCCGAAATGCCGTGCACTATTCTAGAAATGATGGTCGCTTTGAGCTGTAAAATCGAGTCAACGATTATGCAAGAGCCGCGTTTAGGTGACAGAACGGGGCTCTGGTTTTGGACTATGGTACAGAATATGGGGCTAGATTGGGCCGATGATTGGCACTTTAATAGGGACGTTGTAGACGAAAATGTGCAAAAAATTATGGCTAGAAAGAGCGAAAATGACCTGTTTTACTGTTCCACTTTCGATTTAAAAAAGTGGAACAAAATGGAAATTTGGAAAAAAATGACTGCCTGGGTCAACGAAAATTACGTTTTTTAAAGCTAAAAAGTGTTCCACTTTGTGTTTTTAAAAGTGGCACACCCTCTTAAAATGTGTCCAAATTGTGTCCAAATTGTGAAAATTCTGTGAATTTTTTCAAAAATGTGCCAAAAAAAGTGGCACAAAAATCAAAAGTGGCACAAAAGTGGAACACCTCTCAGCCCAGTGTTTATGCGGGTTTGAGGCACTTCTGTGCCATTGTTCCACTTATTTTTAATTAAGTTAATTTTATAAAAAATGGAATATATATAGCTAAACTGGAAAATAAAAGTGGAACAGGCACAAATCTTAAGAAAGGAGGTAAAATCATGGATGGACTTTGTTAGGATCAAGACCAAAATAGTAAAGAGTACAGGTGCCATGGTGATTTTCCCAGTATTTAAGGTCGGGAAAACGAAGGATCTAATGATTCGAGGTGGCGATTTCTATGCTTTTTGGGATGAAGAAAAGGGTATTTGGAATAAAGATGTCTACGATTTAATCAAACAAGTAGACAAAATGCTGCGAGAATATGCTGAAAAATATCCTGACATGGGCACAGTAATGCTTATGGAAGATTCAGACAGTGGTGTTATAGACGACTGGAATAAATATGTAAAACATCAGTTGGCTGACAACTATACGCCGCTAGATACAAAACTCGTATTTGCGAATAGTCCGATCAATCGAAAAGATTACGCATCCAAAAGATTACCTTATCCTTTAGAAAAAGGAGAATATAAAGCATATGACGAATTGATGTCTGTTTTATATAGTCCTGAAGAACGACGAAAAATAGAATGGGCAATCGGGTGTGTTGTATCAGGTGACTCTGTGAATGTACAGAAGTTTTTAGTTCTGTATGGTTCTGGCGGAACTGGCAAATCAACGGTGTTGAATATTATCCAGCAATTGTTCGAAGGATATTACACCATGTTTAGTTCTGAATCATTAGGATCTAAATCGGATGCGTTCTCACTCGAGCCATTCAAAGCAAATCCGTTAGTAGCTATCGAGCATGATGGTGACTTAAGCAGGATTGAAACAAATACTCGTCTAAATAGTATTGTATCGCATGAAGAAATGGTCGTTAATGAGAAACGAAAAAATCTTTACACCATGAAGTTTAATGCGATGCTGTTTATGGGTTCTAATAAGCCCGTAAGAATCACAGATTCCAAATCGGGTATTCTTAGAAGACTGATTGATGTTAGCCCGACAGGAAATAAAGTCAGCTTTAAGAGGTATAATCAACTTGTATCTCAGATTAAATTTGAATTAGGTGCAATCGCATGGCATTGTAAGGAAGTATACGAAGAAAATAAGTACGCGTACAACGGATACATTCCAAACACGATGCTGGGGGCAACAAATGATCTGTATAACTTTCTTGAAGAGAAGTTTGAAGATTATTTTGCAAAGAATACAGTTACGCTTGGAGAAGCATGGCCGGCTTATAAAGTGTTCTGTGAAGAAGCGAACGTGCCATATCCTTTAACGAGACGAGTATTCAGAGAAGAGCTTAAAGCATACTTTAAAGAATTCATAGACCGTAAAAGAATCGATGGTGTATTAGTAAGAAGTGTTTATGAGGGATTTAGAGCTGAGAAATTTGGATATGTAGTTGAGAGTAAAATTGAGGAACCGACCTCATGGTTAAAGTTCAATCGAACACGTTCTCTGTTCGATAAAATGTATGCTGACAACCCTGCTCAGTATGCATCTAAGAAATATGGCGCTCCTAAAATGGAATGGGATAAGGTAACTACTAAGTTATCTGATCTTGATACAAAAGAATTACATTATGTACGGGTGCCAATCAATCATATCGTTATTGACTTTGATCTTAAAGACTCCGATGGTAATAAAAATTATAAAAAGAATCTTGAGGCTGCCAGCAGGTGGCCTGAAACCTATGCCGAATTAAGCAAGTCCGGACAAGGTATACATCTTCATTATATTTATGATGGTGATGTTACTATGCTTTCTCGTTTGTATGATGAGGAAATAGAGGTAAAGGTTTTTACAGGTAAGAGCTCTTTAAGAAGAAGGTTGACAAAATGTAACGATAAAGAAATAGCAACTCTTAAATCCGGACTACCATTGAAAGGAGAAAAACGTGTGGTAAATTTTGAGGCAGTAAAAAGCGAAAGAGGTCTTAGGACTATAATCGAAAATTGCCTCGCTAAGAAGCACCATGGAGCAACTAAACCCGAAGTTGATTACATCTATGATCAATTAACTAAAGCGTATGACAATGGATTGCATTATGATGTGTCGGATATGCGGCAGGCAATATTAAACTTTGCCATGGGTTCTACGCATCAGGCAGATTATTGTGTAAAATTAATACAAAAAATGCCATTTAAATCCGAAGAACCATCTGAAGCATATATTAATTATGATAAAGATTTAATCGTATTCTATGATGTGGAAGTATTCCCTAATTTATTTGTAATTGTGTGGAAGGCTGATGGTAAAGAACCGGTAAAAATGATCAATCCAACGTCTGCGGCAATAGAAGAACTGCTTAAGTTTAAATTAGTCGGATTTAATTGCCGAAGATATGACAATCACATCCTCTATGCAAGGCTCATGGGCTATACAAATGAGCAATTGTTTAATCTTAGCCAGAGGATAATTAATAACCATGGTGGTTTCTTTGGTGAAGCATATAATATCTCATACACAGATATTTATGATTTTTGTAGCAAGAAACAGTCTTTAAAGAAATGGGAAATCGAACTTAAGATACATCATCAAGAGTTAGGCTTACCATGGGATCAACCAGTGCCAGAAGATAAATGGGAACTGGTGGCTGATTACTGTATTAATGATGTCATGGCTACAGAAGCTGTATTTAAAGCTAGGCAGCAAGATTTTATTGCAAGAGAAGTATTAGCTGAAGTGAGTGGTCTCACAGTAAATGATACAACTCGAATGCATGCTACAAGAATCATCTTTGGAACAAATAAACATCCGGATCTTATTTATACAGATTTAAGTGAGATGTTTCCTGGATATAAGTTCGATCGTACTAAGTCTAATGAACAGAAGTCATGGTATAGAGATGAGTATGTCGGAGAAGGCGGATATGTATATGCTGAACCTGGTATGTACAGTAATGTCGCATTGCTTGACATAGCTTCAATGCATCCAACTTCGATTATTCAGTTGAAATTGTTTGGAGAATATACTAAGAATTTTGAAGAAATATACCAGGCTCGTCTTGCTATTAAGCACCATGATTATGAGAAAGCTGGAAACATGCTAGGCGGAGCGTTGAAGAAATACTTAGGTAGTGATGAAGATGCTGATGCTCTTGCTTATGCTTTGAAGATTGTGATTAATAGTGTTTACGGATACACGACAGCAACATTCGATAATCCATTTAAGGATCCTAGAAATATTGACAACATTGTTGCTAAGCGTGGAGCATTATTCATGGTTGATCTTAAGCATGAAGTACAGAAAAGAGGTTTTACGGTTGCGCATATTAAAACTGATTCGATTAAGATACCTGATGCTACTCCTGAAATTATACAATTCGTGGTGGACTTCGGTAAACAATATGGATATAACTTCGAGCATGAAGCAACATATGAAAAGATGTGCCTTGTCAATGACGCCGTTTATGTTGCTCGGTATTCCGGCGGTAAGCATGACGGTGAGTGGACAGCGACCGGAGCTCAGTTTCAAGTGCCGTATGTATTTAAAACTTTATTCAGCCATGATCAAATTGTTTTCGAGGACTTATGTGAAACTAAGACTGTAACATCGGCTCTATATCTGGATTTTAATGAGGATTTGCCAGAAGATGAACATAATTATCATTTTGTTGGAAGAGCTGGTCAGTTTTGTCCTATTAAGCCTGGCCATGGTGGAGGTTTTCTCTTGAGAGAGAAAGACGGAAAATATAATGCGGCTACAGGAACTAAAGGATATAGGTGGATGGAATCCGAGATTGTTAAGCAGTTAGGAAAAGAAGATTCTATTGACCATGGCTATTATAGAAAATTAGTAGATGATGCTGTAGAAACAATTTCTAAGTATGGTGATTTTGAAATGTTTGTTGGATAGTAAAGGAGAAAACAAATGAGCGAAAGAAAATATATTGAAAATCTTATTATGGAAAATGTACCTGGTAATTGTATTTATTGGAAAAACTTTTCAGGAACACCGGGTCAGTTTAATACTGATGGTAAAAGAAGTTTTCATTTAGCATTAGATGAAGAATATGCTAAAGAATTAGAAAAGATTGGTTGGAAAATCAAATGGCCTAAAGAACAGAACGAGGATGAATCTTTAAGGCCATTGCTTCCGGTATTCTTAAGATTTGATGTGGTTCCTCCTAATGTATGGATGATTAATGAATCCGGTAAATTAAAATTAGATAGCGAATCAGTTTGCGAACTTGATCATTCTTATATTGAAAAAATTGATGTGGTTATTACACCATATCATTGGGAGTTTAATGGTCAAACAGGCGTGAAAGCATATGTCAAAACTTTATATGCTTTTATGGAAGAAGATCCGTTAGCTAAGAAATATAAAGATATTCCAGATCGTTCTTTTAGAAGAACTGTAGAAGAGGAGGAAGTACCTTTTAATTAAATGGGAATTACGCTCTATGATCATCAAAAAATGGCCATAGATAAACTTAAGTCGGGGTCCATACTGTGTGGTGGTGTGGGCTCCGGCAAAAGTAGAACCGCCCTGTATTATTATTTTTCGAAAGTTTGTGGAGGAACTTTGCGTGTTAATAAGAATCATTCCATATATAGCGCCATGGTTAATCCTTTAGATTTATATATAATAACAACTGCTAGAAAAAGAGATACGCATGAATGGGAAGAAGAATGTGTGCCATTTTTAATACCTAATGAAAAAGTTAAAGTTACTATTGATTCTTGGAATAATATAAAGAAATATGCTGATATAGAAAATTCGTTCTTTATTTTTGACGAACAAAGAGTAGTTGGATATGGCGCATGGTCAAAAGCTTTTATAAAAATATCTAAAAAGAATAAATGGATTTTATTAAGTGCTACACCAGGAGACACATGGTTAGATTATGCGCCAGTATTTATTGCTAATGGCTTCTTTAAAAATATAACTGAGTTTAAGAGGCGACATGTTGTTTATAGTTATTATGGTAGCTATCCAAAAGTAGAAAGATATATTGATGATCATGTGCTGGCAAAATATAGAGATTCTATACTTGTGCATATGAAGTATAGAAAGCCAACTATATCACATAATGAACGAATAGCTGTGGACTATGATAAAGATCTTTACAAAACAATTATGAAAGAACGATGGAATGTCTATAAAAATGAACCGATAAAAAATATAAGCGAACTCTGTTATCTTCTCAGAAAAGTTACAAATAGTGATTCGTCTAGAGAAGAAGCCATGGTTAGCATTTCTAAAAAGCATTCAAAAATAATAGTATTTTATAATTTTGATTATGAATTAGAAATACTTAAAAATATTAATTACGGCCATGGTGTTAGCATTGCGGAATGGAACGGTCACAAACATGAATCTATTCCTAAAACAGAAAAATGGATATATCTAGTTCAGTATACCGCGGGAGCTGAAGGTTGGAATTGTATAGAGACTGACACCATGGTGTTTTATTCTCAAAATTATTCTTATAAAATATTAGCGCAGGCTTCTGGAAGAATAGATAGATTAAATACGCCGTTCATAGATCTTTATTATTATCATTTGCGTTCCACATCACCAATAGACATAGCGATATATCAAGCACTAAAGAGAAAAAAGAGATTTAATGAGAGTAAATTTATAGACGATAAAAAATCGTAAAAAAATCTTGGGGTATAATAGAAGGAGAAGGAATAAATGTCGAAAAGATGTTTATCCCTTCTTATTTTTTATGGCTTTTTATGGAGGATATAAGATGCTGGAAAACAAATTTCAGGCAGAGTTAATTAAGAAATTGAAAAAAAGATTTCCTGATTGCCTTGTTATGAAAAATGACCCGAACTACATTCAAGGAATTCCGGATCTCATGGTTATTTATGAGAATAAATGGGCAGCACTTGAATGTAAAAAAAGTAGTAAAGCCCCGATTCGCCCTAATCAATTTTATTATATTGAAAAAATGAATCGGATGTCTTACGCCAGTTTTATATCTCCCGAAAATGAACAGGAGGTGCTAAATGAACTGGAACGAACATTCAAATCTGCCTGATGGTGCTCATGCATTTTTAGGCCCAAGCAAATACAGTTGGCTAAATTATGACGAGGATAAATTAATAACAACATATCGAAATCATTTAGCCGTAGCAAGAGGTACTAAATTGCATGCCATGGCTGCTGACCACATAGAAATGAAAATGAAGATGCCCAGAACAAGAAGCACTTTTAATTCTTATGTGAATGATGCCATTGGTTATAGATTAACACCTGAGCAAAAATTATGGTATTCGCCTTATTGTTTTGGAACAGCTGACGCAATAGGCTTTGATACTAAAAAAGGCTTTCTTAGAATACATGATTTAAAGACTGGTATAACGCCCGCATCTTTCCATCAATTGGAAATTTACGCGGCGTTATTTTGTTTGGAGTATGGTCGGGAATTGAATTTTAAACCTGGTGACATACAGACAGAATTAAGAATTTATCAGAATGATGATATCATGGTCGGCTCTCCTGGAGCAGATATTATCGTGCCAGTCATGGATTGGATTCAGATAGCAAGCAAGATATTAGAAAAAATCGATTCGGAAGGAAGATAATGATGCTCGGTTCAACTTTTTATAAAAAAGATGAAGTTAAATTGTATCACTATGGTACTAAATATCATTCTGGCAGATATCCTTATGGTTCAGGAGAGAATCCATATCAGCATGATCCGGGCGGATTCTTAAAAGAAGTAAAATCTATGCGTAGTCAAGGAATGTCTGATGCTGAAATTGCAAAAGGTATGGGCATGAATTCAACGCAGCTAAGAGCGAGATATAATATTGCTAGAGAATGGAAGCGTGCGCATGATATAGACATGACTTTAAAGCTTGATGCTAAAGGATTATCGCATACTGCCATAGCTGAAAGACTAGGTGTCACTGAAGGTACTGTAAGAAATTATTTAAAAGGGATTACACAGGAAAGAAATAATATCACTAAGAATGTTGCTGACACTTTAAAGAAAAATGTGGATAAGCATGGCTATATCGATATTGGATCTGGCGTTGCTAACGGTTTAGGTGTAAATCAAAACCGCTTAAAGACCGCAGTAGCTATGCTTGAAGACGAAGGCTACAGAACAACTCAAATACAGGTAGAGCAGGTTGGTACCGGATATAAAACTTATGTAAAAGTTCTTTGTAAACCAACTGATAAAAGCGATAGCGAATTGTATAGAGAAGTAGCAGGTAATAAAGAAAAAATAAAACTGTGTGATGAAATCTCATCCGATAATGGTAGAAGCTTTGAGCCAACCTTTTTAGGAACTCCTGTAAATGTCGATTCTAAAAGAATCAAAGTTAGATATGCCGAAGAAGGTGGATTGGAGAAGGATGGTGTAATTGAAATTCGAAGAGGTTGCGAGGACCTAGCACTGGGCAATTCTACATATGCACAGGTTAGAATAGCTGTTGATGGTACTCATTACTTAAAAGGCATGGCTGTGTATAGCGATAATATGCCTAAAGGTACAGATATAATTTTCAATACAAATAAACATATCGGCACTCCAATGTGTGGAGAAGATAAAAATAATACTGTATTGAAAAAGCTAGATCCCGATCCAATTACTAAAAATCCTTTTGGTGCTGAAGTTCGGCAATTTGAATATGTTGATTCTCATGGTAAAAAGCAGCAGTCCCCAATCAATTTAGTAAACGAAGAAGGTGACTGGTCAAATTGGAGTAGAAACTTAGCTTCTCAGATGCTTTCAAAACAACCTGTACCATTGGCATCTAAGCAATTGAATTTAGCCTATGTTGATAAGCAAGCTGAATTTGAAGAAATAAAATCTTTAACCAATCCTGTTATCAGAAAAAAACTACTCATGGCTTTCGCTGATAATTGTGATTCAGCAGCAGTACATCTTAAAGCGGCGGCACTGCCAAGGCAGGCAACGCATGTTATTCTTCCTGTGCCATCGTTAAAACCTAATGAAATCTATGCTCCAAATTATAATGATGGTGAGCAAGTAGCTCTTATTCGTTACCCCCATGGTGGAATATTTGAAATTCCTATTTTAAAAGTAAATAACTCTAATCAAGAGGCTAAAAAGGTCATGGGCGCTAATGCTAAAGACGCTGTTGGTATAAACGCCAAGGTTGCGACTCAGCTATCTGGTGCCGATTTTGATGGCGACACAGTTTTAGTAATACCTACAAAAAATGCAAAGATAAATTCGAAGCCATATTTTAAAGAATTAGAAAATTTCGACCCTCATGAGCAATATAAAGGTTATGATGGTTTGCCCAAAATGAAAAATCAAACTAAACAGAATGAAATGGGCAAGGCCACTAACTTAATCATGGATATGACTTTGAAGGGTGCATCTGATGACGAGATTATACGTGCTGTAAAGCACTCCATGGTTGTAATTGATGCCCAGAAACATAATCTGGACTACAAGAGGTCTGAAGCTGAGAATGGCATAAAAGAATTAAAAGCCATTTATCAAGGTGGCAGTAATAACGGGGCATCTACAATCATTACCCGTGCCAAATCTAGGGACTATGTTCCTCAAAGAACCCTTAGATTTAAAGTGAACGAGAAGGGTGAGAAAGTATATGACCTAGTGGACGATAAGGACCGGTTCTATACAAAGACCAGGGTATTAAAAGACGGTACCGTTAAGAAGGAGGTCGTTGAAAGACAGACCCGTGTCACTAAAATGGAGAAGGCTAAGGACGCATTCGACCTGGTATCAGATAAAAAAAACCCCCTTCCTATGGAAACAGTATATGCTACCCACGCTAATAAGATGAAGGCCTTAGCTAATGAGGCTCGAAAAGAATGGGCGTCTACCCCAAACCTAGTCAAGGAACCCTCAGCCGCAAAAGTATACGCCGAAGAAGTAAAGTCTCTTAATTCTAAATTAAATACGGCCCTTAAGCACGCCCCCTCCGAAAGACAAGCCCAGATCATTGCGAATCATATGATTGATATGAAAAAAGCGTCTAATCCCGATATGGAAGAAGAAGATCTTAAGAAGTATAAAGGAAAAGCATTAGCCGTGGCCAGACAAAGAATGGGAGGCGGAAAAGAGTTAATTACTATAACACCTAAAGAATGGGAAGCTATTCAAGCAGGTGCTATAGCGCATTCAAAGTTGGAAGCTATTATTGATAATGCAGATTTAGATGAAGTCAAAAAGCTAGCAACTCCTAGACAATCAAACGGACTTCCTGATTGGAAGATAACAAAGATTAAAGCTATGAAGTCAACAGGACATTACACTAATGCTGAAATAGCGAAAGAGTTAGGTATATCTACAACAGCCGTATCAAATGCAATCAAATCTTAAAGTGCACATTTCAATACAAATAAAGAAAGGAAAAAACTAATGAGTCAATGTATGTTAACAACAATCGACAATCCGTTTAATCCTTTCACACAATTTGATAATTGGTTTTCGTTTGACGAATCATTAGGTTATCATTCTTGTTCTTATTTGGCGCGCATTGCTAAAACAAGTAATGATTTAAGTGATGAAGATTATGAAATGGAAGTGGAAGATGCGATTGATGAGATTATAGAATTAGATCCTTTTGGAATTTATAAAAAAGTTTATGAAGATGATAAAGATGATAAAGATAATAAGGACCTATAAGTGTTAAATCTAGACATAGGGGGAGGGGTCCGTAAAATGACCGCCCCCTATGCATCGCGGCGGTCCTCGAAAATTCTCCGGGGGGATTTTTTGGAGGGCTTTTTTATCTAGTTGCCATGGTTTTCTAATGTTATACGTCTTTTTTGTTCGGGTTTGTAGACGCTGTACACTGTTTTCTCCTTTCAAGAGTTCATGGATAAAAAGCCTCAGTTATTTTTGAATAAAGGCCATTGCAACTAGATAAAAAATACCTTCAAACCCATATAAAAGATAGAAAGAGAGGATGAAAACAAAGTGGCAAGTAAGAAAAAGGAGGCTAAAACTACTGCCAGAAAAAGACAACGGCCCGCTATAGATCCCGAAGCGAGGGAAAATCAGATGATAGCCTTAGCAATGGATCTTGCTGAACAGCAAATGATAGACGGAACAGCGTCATCGCAAGTAATTACGCATTATTTAAAGCTAGGGGCAACTAAGGAACGTATAGAAAAAGAGAAGCTAGAGCTAGAACTTGAGTTGATAAAAGCTAAGACAGAAAACTTACAATCGGCTAAGAGAATAGAGCAACTGTATGCTGAAGCTTTAGATGCTATGAAAACATATGGCGGTAGAAAAGATGGCTAAAACTTATACGGAAATGATAAAGTTGTCGACATATGAAGAACGCTTTAGATATTTAAAAATCGGAGGAGTTATTGGAGAAGAAACTTTCGGCTTTGATAGATATTTAAATCAAGTTTTTTATAAATCGAAAGAGTGGCGTTCAATTAGAGATAAAATTATAGCTAGAGATCTCGGGTGCGATTTAGCCGTAAAGAATAGAGAAATATGGGGCAAAATTTTAATACATCATATAAATCCTATCTCGGCAAAAGACATAGTAAATAGATCGGATTTATTACTCAATCCTGATTATTTAGTCTGCTGTTCCAAAAGGACACACGATGCAATTCATTACGGTGATGAGTCTATTTTATTTACAGGATTTGTAGAACGTAAACCCGGAGATACTTGTTTGTGGAAGTAAATTAGGGAGAAGCCAATGGCAACAGACATTTCGATGCATGAAAGCATCTTAAAAACTATTAGAAAACTTATTGGACCGGAAGAAGACTATACACACTTTGACCCGGAGTTAATAATCCACATCAACACCGCTATTGGCATTCTTGGCCAGTTGGGTGTAGGACCAGAAGATGGATTTTATATATCAAATGAATCTTCAAAATGGTCTGACTTTTTGGAAGATGAGGCCTTATATGAAATGGTTAAGACCTATATCTACTTATTTGTGAAGAAAGTATTTGACCCACCTTCAAACTCGTTTATAGTTGACTCTTTTGAGAAAACATTAAAAGAGCTTGAGTGGAGAATAGAAGTAAGAGCGACTAGTAATGTATAAATACTACAACCCCAATCCATATGGAAAGTCCGTTGGCGATTGCGTAGTAAGAGCAATATCAAAAGCTACAAATCAGTCATGGGATGATACATATTGGGGTGTTTGTTGGGCTGGCTATTACGAAGGAAATATGCCGTCAGGAAATGAAGTTTGGGGCGCTTATTTAAAATCATTAGGATTTAGACGATATGTAATACCAGACACATGTCCGAATTGCTATACAGTTAGAGACTTCTGCATCGATCATCCGATCGGTGTTTTTGTTTTAGCAACTGGAACCCACGTTGTTTCCGTAGTAAATGGGACATACTACGACTCTTGGGATTCCGGCGAAGAAGTACCAATTTATTATTGGAAGGAGAGAACTAATGCCATTTACAAATAACCCGAATAATTTTTACCAAAACCAGTATCAAACACCGATGCCAAGCTATCAACAGCCGCAGCCTATGCAAGATTATTATGTTAGTTCAAATAGTTATGAAACGGTAATCAATTATCCGCAGGCTCCTAATACACGTATTTGGTTTATAGATGATACAAATAATAAAGTTTATAGAAAAGTACGAGATATGCAAGGCGGAGTTCCTGTAATCGAAAAAGAATATAATCTAGTTGAGGTGATTAAACCTAAAGAAGATGAAGACGAACTTAGTAAACTTTATTCCGAAGTAAAGAGATTAGCATCAGAGCTCGAGGGAATAAAGCCTATTATCGAGGAACTGAAGTCATAGGAGGCAAATATGTATTTTAATAATCCTAATCAAAATGGAAATTTTATTAATCGAATGAACAATTACCAAAATTTTCAGCAGCAATTAGGTCAATTTAAACAGATGCTTGATCAACAGGGCAACACAAATTATGAGCAAATAGCACAAAATTTATTAAATACTGGTCAAATGTCCCAAGAGCAATTTAATTATTTTAGAAATATTGCTAACCAAATAAC
>ODAI013043541.1_pt1 | contig 23993 bp, 44 predicted proteins | sample 1539321 | NCBI WGS metagenome assembly ODAI01 (sample SAMN02144231, study PRJEB22623) | gut metagenome | biome: sheep rumen | host: Ovis aries | place: New Zealand | reverse complement strand
ACCCGCTTGGATAATATCTTGCATATCATCCTCGCTGCCGTACAGACCTACAAACACATCTTTGCAGTAGTTATACGTTACCATCTGCTGCTGCGCTTTTGTCCGGAAAGCACGCGGCAGTTTAGCCAACTGCTCCGGTGTGAAATAGAGATAGAGAAAGTATTCGGAGCCTTTATTGAGGTACTGCGCAATATCCTGGTTGTCTTTCCAATTCTCATCTACTACGCCGATACCTTTAATAGCCTCATTCAGAGCCTGCGATACTACGTCTCGTTGCGACTTGTTCAGTCCGTACGTATTGCGCGCAATGATGGCGTTTTGCCACCAATCAACAAACGATTGAGACGGTGTTACCTCCTCGCCGTTTTCCAATATCTCATTCACGCGGGCAATAGCCTCGTTCGCCAACTGCTCTGCTTTCTCCATCGGAACGTAATGCCCAAACACGCCCTCTGCCACTAATGCGCCGATGGCGCGTCCGGCTTTCTCTAATTGCGTATAATGGCTGTCGTACTTGCGAACAAAATACAAACAAACGCTATACAGATTGATTTGGTTAATGAGCTGCGTGCGCTCATCATCTGTAAGCGTTTTCAGGCAACGCAATTCGGACAATGCCAAATTGATCTTTGCCAAAAGTGTATTTGCAGCCTGTGTGTTATTAAGCGTCAGCGTTCCGTCCGTCCAATAATTGAAATGGTCGGCTCTTTGTCCGGTCTCGCCTACGCCTAATCCGCTACAAGCGTATATTTTCAGTTTTTCACTCATACACTATGTCTTTTTTCCTTTTATAGTCGCGCGCATAACCGTACAGGGGTGTTCCGTCCGTATCGGTCTCGCACATATCCATGATGATTTCTTTGCCGTATTCGTCCACCGCCACAGGGTAAACGTGTGTATATTGACTGCCTCCGTCAAAATTGACAAAGCGTACAATGCATTTTATTCCCAAGCAATGCAAGCAGCACGCAACAAACATCGTAAGGCTCTTGCAATCGCCGCATCCGTCCTTAAGCAATCGTGCCGGAGATTTGATAAACTGCTTTCCCTCCTGGTCGAGAAGATAGAAAACGTGCTCGCACATATAGCCGAAAATCGCCTGGCACTTATCGTCAATCGTTCCAAAGGTCGTAATATCTCTAACAAGCTCTTGCGGCTGTTCCTTAAACCGCTCATAGCACTCTTGCCAGCAAGCCAATACATCGCTGTTCACGCCAACGCGTAATAATTCGTTCCGTCCGTCCGCTAACATCATTTCGTCAAATCGTTATAATCCAAATCAATCTGCACAGGGATAGGTACGCTCCAGGTGCCTACATAAATGCGTCCGTCAAAAGATACTGTCAATGTGCGTACGTTTCCGCTCTGTATATTTGCCATCGCTGCCTGCGCCGCGCCTGTCATTGTCAGGTTTGCCACAACAGGTATAATATGCGTCTTGCCGCCGGACAAATAGTAATCAATACTTGTGTTTACCGTGCCGATCTTCTGCCCCTGCGCATATATCTCGCCGGATATACCTTTCAACGTCAAACCTACAAAAAGCGGATTTTTGACCAATATATTAAGGTTTAACTGCACCGTTCCTGTAGCCGTATCAATGCCGCGAAACGCATAATTATGCACCTTAACAATCAGTCCTTTTGCGCCGCGCAGTACGCCGTACCACAACAGCGCAACGCCCGCACCTAATTTTATCAAACTCTCTACACTCATGCCTCACTCGGATAATAACTTTCCATCATATATGCCAATGTGCCAGGCACATCTACATATCTTGCTTTTAACTTACTGCCTGCACCGGATAGCGGTTTGTATTCAAACACAATGTCCGCTGTCTCAATGCCATTGATCTGCAATCGCCCGCAGGACGTAATCAGTTTCTTGCCCGCTGCCTCACAGATGGCGTTTTTAACCGCTCTGTCAAAATTCATTTTGGCTCCAGGCAACTCAATCTCCACCGTCTCGCCCGCTTTCATTACCTGGCTCGTTGCACGCCTGCCGCCGCCGTAACCTTTGCCAAATACCCTTACTGCTGCCTCCGCGCTGTAAATGATATAGTCTTTGTCGCTTGTGTTCGTAAGCACTACCGTAATCTGCATCCGGCTGAAAACACGTGCATCTGCCAAATTACCAACTCGCAGTATTGTGGAGGCTAAAACGCCGTTTAATCCCTCGTTCTGATTAACATATTGCCCATCGCCTAATGCGCTGTCGTATTGTGCGTCTCGCTGCTGTACGTAGGTCTTAACAACTGCCTCCAGGCAATCCTTACGATCTATTGCTCTTTCGTACGCCTCCTTTGCTTTGCGCATTTTCAAAAACGCTGCGCCTGTTCCTATCAGTCCGATAAAATTCATTGCTTTCAATTTTCGGTGCAAAGGTACGGCGTTTTACGGACGCGTACACGCCATTTATACGCCATTTATACGCCATTAATACGCCATTAATACGCCAAACGCCCAAAACGACTGTTTAGGGCAAAGAAAAAAACACAAAAAAAGCGTGCTAATTTCACAATCGGCACGCTTTCCATCCAATCTTTTTTGCTACATGAAGATGGTTTTAATCACTGGGACTTAATAAAGAATTATGATGCAAACAAACTACATTGCTACTAAATAATTTTTAACCTGTTCAATAGTCGGTTTCTGTCTCGGTTTCAGATTATAATATTTTTTTATCTCTGCCATGATACGCTGCGCCGTTCTAAAGCTCTTTCCGGTTAGTATCTCCACATCGGCAATATATGCATATGGCGTTCTGTACATGGTCTTTTTCGATTTTCGGTGCAAAGGTACGGCAAATTTTTTAACTGACCAACGAAAAATTTTTTTTTAGTAGGCAAAAATGCATTTCTCATGCGCGCACACACGGCACACACGCAACGCCCGCACGCGCCGCCGCGATGCAAATCGCGCGCGATTTGCGCCCGAAACGTGCGGACACGAAAAGCGCGTACGCAATGCGCACGCGCGAAAGGGTGTTTAGACCAAAATTTTTTGCTATTCGCAACCTTATTTCCAATCGCCATTAATTAATTGCGCGCCTGCCTCGATCATCTTCTGCATATCTTCCTCCAGGCAGTAGGCGGCGCGTCCGTCAAACAGCAACAAACACATACGTTTGCCCTGTGCCAAATTATCTTCACGCCAATGCTCAAAAGCTTTCGTGCCCTGACGCACAAAACGCAACGGCTCTTTGTAGTACTTAAGGAACACAAACGGAGACTGTGTGTTGCGATGGTAATTGCTGTCCTCCAAATCGCGGAGGATGGATTGTTTTGTTTCGTCCGGTGTAACGTACCATAACCGCTCACAGCGTTCGCGTTCGTTCTCATGGTCTGCGTCCACACTAAACAAACTCCAAAATTTTTCAAAATCAACCATAATAAATAAATTATTTTTTTCTTTATTTAATTCTTTATTTAATGGGGTGCGTTTTGTTTCCCCTTTATAGTGCGTTTTGTTTCCCCTTTTTTCGGTATAAAGGGGTGCGTTTTGTTTCCCCTTTTCGGTTAAGATATAAGTGGTACTATTTCCGCGTCCGTTACCCGCCACTTTTTCGATATATCCTACCTTAATAAGTTTGCTTATTACGGTGCGCAAATACTGCGGCGTAACGGCTAATAACTCGCATAGGGTAGTGTTGCTCACGCTGCCGTTTATGTTGCTTGCATCATTCAGTAAACCGCAGATGGTATCAAACACTAACGCAGGCACCGCTCCTAATTCCCGCACATTCCTGTGGTAACCGATATAATATGTATCCTCATTATAGATCATTATTTAGTATTTAGCATGACAAACTATCAACTGTCCTTTTTTATTCAGGCACACAAATTGCGCCTGCGGCATAATAATCATCGCGGTCTTATTGATTAATCTTAAATACTTTTGGGTAGCTTTCTTAAGCCTTCTCGGCAAACGCGCTTTTCCTGGCGTGATTGCGCTCTCCATATAACATTGATAGCCACGACCAAAATTCATAAGCGTATCCATACTCCGCGTAATAGTTTCCGGTCCATCTATTCTAATTCCTAAATCCATAATTAGTCCTCCTTATTTAGTCTTGATATATTGTAAATAACCTACTATCGTGTAATGTAAAAGCATAGGCTTTGTAGTGTTTTGTCATATAATATACACAACGCGGCTGATGATGATTAAGATAATTCTTAATAATTTTCTTTAATCGTCTCGGTATTCTCTTTTTCATAACTATTCCTCCAATTTTGAAAAGTCCATATACTCACTCGAATAATTATTAAATATAGACATCATATAATCAATGTTACATGTTACTCTCCATCCCTGACATGTTGAAAAATTTATATAAGGTTTGCTTGCGGTTGTGGCGCATATTAGTGCTATCTCAATCAGCCGACCAACCGACCAACAAGGAGTGAACTTATGAAAATTAGGATAATCACATTGACTTTGATATTCATTGTCATTATCGCAATACTCACTATATGTACATAAAAACATTTTAGGAACTGGGTAATTGTCTAAATATACCATATCCGCGCTATCAGCCGGAACACCTAATTCCATCAGCCGTCTCGACTGATCCGGAGTTGTGAAATTGTTTTGTAAAGTTTTCATAATCTTAAAAAATTTCGGTCTGAACGACCTTGTTAAAATTACCTATAAACAACTGCCGGAAGATTGCCGACAAACAATTTACGACAATACTATTTCCCGCCATTTTATACTGCTGCGATTTGCTTATGCCGGCTGCCTGGATCTTGTCTATATCCGCATCACTCACGCCCATCAGTCGAAAGCACTCGCGAGGCGTTAGTTTGCGGATGCGGTAGCCGTTATTGAGCGTGTTGTTATCCTTGAATGTCGCGCCTGTTATGGTCGGGCAGATTTCTTTCTGACTGCTTGGCACAAATCCATGTCCGCGTTGCTCAATAACATAATTCTGTGTATTATCTCTCTTTGCAGCCGTAACGGCATTAGCAACCTCTACCGGATGGCGATCAACTACATTTCCTTTCTCGTCTCTCGTCCATCCTAATACAATAGGCTCCGCAATTTTAGTATTGCATTTTACACCCTCGACTGCACAGATGGTAGGTGTAACTCCATCGGTAGTATATATATTCCCGCTTTGTCCTTGATTTAATTTACACAATACATTTTTGTGTTTCATTTCTTCCATAACGTAATAATGATTTTTAGCGTTTATTCCTGCGATGATTGTTCCCGCACAATCCGGATCGGTAATCTGATTATAGGTATTAATCCATTGCCCCCCCCGGAACGGCAACCGCCCGCGCGCTATCATTTCAACTAATCTGCTGTTCATTGCTAATGTATGCTTCTACCACATATACTGCGTTCCCATATAGAATATCTTTTTTATTCAACACATGCAACGCTTCTTCTATTGTTACTCCTGCTCCGTTTAAGACTTCATGGCACGCAGAAAGATTATCTCCTTTTGTCATATAACAATTATTGGCAAATGAATTAAAGCAATTCCACCAACCTTTATCAAACTGTTTCATACCTCCTCCTTTATATAATTATCTCCAAATCTCATTTGTCCTGTTTGGATGGTGTTGGCAATACCCCCCCCATCAGTCGGGTCCCAACCGAAACCGTTTCCCTTTTCGTGCGAGCGTTCTTTGTGCGCATTAAACACATCTATTGTGTGCTGCGACAAATAATAACTCTCGTCCACCTCCGGCTCTAATACATCGGCTAAACGCTGCGTTAATGGCTGTGCGTCCGGAAAATAAAATGCCTGCTCGCAATTCAGAATAGAGACCATAAACAGACGCTCTCTGTTTTGCGGCACCGGAGTAGGGTAGCCGTGTGTTTTCGCATTGAGGATTTGCGTGAAATTAGTATATCCCATCCGCTCTAACGTGAGCTGCCATGAGTTAAATAACTTGACAAACTTTTTACTTGCTACTGCGGCTACATTCTCAAACAGCAAATATTTTGGTCGCTTGATCCGTATTGCGCGCTCGCACTTTCATAACAGGCTGCTCCTGGTGCCACTACCTTTCTCTGCGCCGCGTTGCTTGCCCGCTTGTGAGAAATCCTGGCACGGACTGCTATACGTAAACAAATCGAAATCCGGTACTTGCGTCCAATCAATCTTGCTTATATCTCCGTAATTGCGGTCTGCCCATTGTGGAAATAACGCATTGTGCGCCTTAATCGCGTATTTGTCAATCTCCGACCAACCTACAAGCTGGTAGATGAAAGGAATAGGCATTTGCGATGATGCACCATCTTTTGTAAATTGTGTGCCTGGCGGATAGTTACTATTCTGCATAAGTACATTCAACGCCAGGCATTGACTGTCATAACCGCTAAACGCTGTGAATACGCGTAACATATCATTTCCTCCTGATAAATAGTTTACGTAACTTGCGGTTAATACCAAATCGGTACAAACCTACTAAAATAGCCTCGCCTAACTGCGCAAACCAATTCGGTTTCCAGGTAACGCACGTCTTTTTCGCCGTACATTCAAAGCACGTCTTATAATGTATCCACTCGCGCTTAAACACGCAACTGTCATATTTCTTTTTCATCATCAGTCCTCCTATTTGATTTGTAACTCTGCGCAAACAATCGCATCGCCGTATATGTCGCGTCCTAATGCTTTGCTCGCACGTTTATTATACGCCGGATATTCAGATGCAGGCACGCCGTATAACTCTTTGGTAACGACAAACATATCCGTACCATCTTCCGCCGTATGTAAGTACGAAAGCGTAAACCATCCGTGAAAAAAATTGTTCAATTCGTTGCACGTAAATTTTTCGTGCTCCACCTGAACAACGGTGCCGTCTGTTCTATAGATTTCCATGTTTGTTTGTGTTTGCGGGATAGGCGGGGGCACCCCCCCGTTCCTGTTAATCATTTTTTTTTTCTTAATAACGTCTCTTTTGAGCCCACTGCTCCTCTGTACGTTCGCGCTCTACCTCGTTAATAAGCGAACGTATTTTAGCGCGTTCCATCACATTGCCCTCCAGGCGCATACGCAAATCTGCATCCTGCGCGTCCAACTCATTCAGTTTGTTCACAAACTCGTTACGTTTGGTATCGTAACTTAAATCAATCGCCTGTTGCTCTGTCGCAAATTCCAGGTTGTTTGTAGCGTAAAGCATAATTACCTCCTTTTAATGATTAGTCTTTAATGTGTTTAATCGTCCATCTAACGGCTGCTGCCATGCACGAAATCCAAAATATCGCCTGCGCGATAAATGGTAATGAATAAATGTCCGTCTCCATGTAGCATTAATTTTTGATGATTATTGACTATCCGCGCACGACTTGCTCTGTTTAGCTCGCTCGTTACGCGCTTTGTTTTTTTGTCGCTCAATCTCTAACGCTAATGCCTGTTTCTGCCGATGCACTTTGTCTTTCTCCGCCGTATCTAAAGCGGCAAAGATGGTGTTAATCTCCGATTTAATACATTCGGCTGCATCCAGGCTCATGCGCAATAGGGTAGCCAATGCCGCTGTGTTACGCCGCAGACGCTCATACGTATCCGTCTGATTGACCATGAAAATGTCCTCATAATTGACGCGCTCTAACATACGCGCACTAAACGCCGCCGTGTTAATGAGCTCTGATAACTCATCTAACTTGCTTTGTTTGCAAATTCCCGCCGCATTAAGCAATGCATCCTTTGTTGTTAATTTTACTGCCATAATTGTATTTGTTTTTAATTGTTATAACCAATATAGGGTAGGTTGCCCTTTGTAACCTTTTTGGAATACGTACCAGGCGTAATTGATAATATGTGCTTTTTTGTCATCGCGCTGTCCGTTTTTCCAACAGCCGATACGTTTGCTAAAGATATAAACCTCGCGCAGCGATCCGTATCTATACACACGCTCATAACGCTTTTGCCCCGCCAAATATGTTATATTCATCAGCGCAATATACAAACCATTCTCTGGTAATATCTCTAACGCGTGCTCGATAAACTCTGTCGCAAGCGAGTAGGGAGGATTAGTCAAAATAATAGGAGGACAGTTGTCTATTTTAGTATTAAGAAAATCAATATGCACGTTCCCAAATCCTCTATCCTTAAGATCGGACGCATAAACAACAAATCCGTTTTTTGTAAGCAACTTTGCTAAATTACCATTACCACACGCGCACTCCCAAATAATAGGGTTAGCACAAAATAGATTATGCAGATAATATGAGCAATGGTCTAATAATGCCTCCAACGCTGCCGGATCGGTTGCATAAAAATCGTCCGTCTCACGTCCTTTGGTAGTATGCGCTTTATTGATTGCTAAACGACTGCGCACGCTGTCGCTATTTCCTTTCCATTCCTTTGCCATAACTATTAATATTTTATAACTCTAATGTTAATTCGTAAACATATGAGCCATTGCAATAGTACATATAAGGCGTTCCGAAACTACTACCACGTACGCCATCAAAACCACTATTCCTATAACTCCTCCATAATTTTTTCATTTCGTCTGCTGTGCCCTCATGTCTAACGCCCTCATATGAGCGTTTGTGGGTAACATTATTTTCAACAAACATTTTAATCTTTGCCATAACTCTTAATAGTTTTTGAAATTATAATCGAAATCGCCCTCCGTATCAATCTGCTCTGTCATTACAAAACCGGACATGGAGGTGTATTTTTTGTGAATTAAACGGAAGCTTGTATATTTCTTGCCGTTCCTGGTGTGCGTTCCGCGCTGCTCATAACTCTTAAAATTCGGATCGTGCAACATGAGCCATATAAGCGGCTCCGGCAGTACTTTGTTTGCGGGCGTGCCGTTACCAATGAGCAATGCTCCGTCTTTTTGCTCAATGTAATACGTTCTACTTTGCCAATGCATACGGATCGGCGAAAAATTACCTGAATGCTTTGGAATGTCTGTTCCTTTGCAGAATTTTGTTTTAGATGTTCCTTTCATGTAGCAATAAGTTTTTTTCGGCAAAATTACTAATTTCTCGCCAAATTGTTATTATTATAATAGTGTACGATATTCTTTTTTCATGTCGTATTCGGCAAGCTCTTTTGGATTAGTAATGTCGTAACGTGATTTATATTTGCGTCCGTGTTTGGCTGCATAATCCGCACGGCGTTTAGCACGATATTCTTCTGTTTTATATTTTTTTCTGTTTCGTTCCAAAAACTCTTTATATCCTGGTGTTTCTCTCCGTTTGGAATATATCTCCTGTTTTTGTTCTTCACTAAGTTTAGACCATCGTTCTTTTTTTTTTTTAAGTTTAGCATCCCTGTGTTCTGCGTACCATTCTCGTTGATACTTTGCGCTTTCGCTGTTGTTTGTAATCTTTCGGCTCATAATAATGTTATTTTGTTATTTTGTTATTTTATTTTACCGTTTTATTTTGTTATTTCAATTTTTCTTTGTACCTTTGCCCCCGCTTTCAGCCTATTGGGTAAATCTAATCAGCAAAATGTAAAATTTGCAACTGTGAACCTAATCACGAGTAAGTAAAATTTGCAGTTGTGAATTTTCAGAAAAATTATACTACGTATAAGAAATGTAGTATAACATTCACAAATCTGCTACGATTAGATTTCTAACCAAAATAGTCCTCTATAAAAGATATACCAAAAAGGCAGAAAAGCGAGCAGGCTGTCAAAGAACGAGTTTGAATTATTAGAAATTCTGCCGCAAAGGTAGGGCATTTTTCTGACACGTCCAAATATATATCCAAAAAAAAGTTAATTTTGTAAAACCGGATTTAGCAAAATGGGGGTATGTAGGTTTGTAACTCATTGAAAATCAATAACGGCTACCACGTCAAAATGGTAGCCGCTATTGTATAAATACAATACCTACGCGTACGCGCGTTATTTGTACTCCATCAGTACGCCGATGGCGGTCGTGCCTGTTTCTGTCTGTAGTATATACTCGCGTTGGTACGCTTTAATATCCTTAACCTTAAGCTGCTGTTTCATGCACGAAACGTCCGCGCTCGCGTCCGCTGTGGACGTATTACGCATAACCTGGACGGTATAATAGGTGTGTTCGTCCAAATCTTCCATCTGTTTAGGCGTTACCCATATGCGCGTATAGGGTAGGTAGGAATTGTCCAACATGGGCGTATAGACGGTCTGAAAATCCCACGCAGAGGGTAGCAGGTAATCGTCCTTAAAAACAACCTTATAATAGCGATTTTCGTACGGTATTCTGTACAGAACGTATCCCTTAATATAACATATAGGCTCCGGCACTATTAGCGTCTCACGATGGGTATATTTTTGTCCCTGTGCCGTTCCGGTTAATGTAACCATATATGTGCCTGGCTGTTCGTACTGATGCATTGCGTGCTCATCGTAACTCCACATACCATCTCCGAAATCCCACCGGAAATCGGATAGTCCGGAGGAAAGGTTTACGTAATTATACATGAGCGGCGCGTCCGTTTTATAAATCTCAAAATCCACCATTAGCGATGATGGTGTGTTTTGCTCCTGGCAGGAGCAGAAGAACAGCACGGCGCAAAGGATAGGTGCAAAGCGTTTCATTATTCGATATAGGTATAATTGAATTGCAGTACTAAATTATCTCCTGTGGCGTGCGTAGTCTTTGGAAATCCTAACGCTTTAAGCGTAGCGAAATTTCCTATATACACTCTCTCTAACAGATTAGTATATTCTCCTGGATATTCCCCCTCAATGCGTAAATCGTAATAATACGGCTCTGTATCGGATAAACGTATTCCGCCCTTAAACGTCATTTTGCCATCGGTATCTAAATGATCTACGCGCATATACTGCACATATTCAAACCATACCGTTTTGCCTTTGCTGTCGTACATATCCACACCATACGTTCCGTCCTGTGGGATTTTCTTAAAATCAATACTTGATATATACGCAGCTGCATATTCAGGCGCAGGCGCATTGTTACAAGCGCAAAATGAAAGCGCAATTAGAATAGTAAATAAAATCTTTTTCATATAGCATTAGTTTTAGAATGACGGTGCAAAGGTAGTAATAAATTTTGATATGTGCAAGAAAATGGCATAAAAAAAACAGACGCATTGCTGCGTCCGTTTCATAATAGGGTGTTATTCGTTTCGGTACTCATACTACAAAAACTTTCCTTTCGTTTCCTGTTGCCCTATATATTTTATGCGTCAAACGCATATGCATCATGCATAAATACGTCCTCTGCATCGTAATCGCTGTAATACTCGTCCGGATCTATTCCGTTATCCCGGCACCATTCGTCTGCGTAATCATTAATTTGGTTTGCCAACTCATACGGTAGCGGCTCGCGGTTATCAATCATACGCATTGCGTATCTGTCTAAATCATGATCCACGTTATCGGATACATAACGTACTAAATCTTCAAATTCTTGTTTAGATAACATAGTAGTAAAATTTTTGCAAAGGTAATTCTTATTTTTTATATATGCAAATGTTTTTGCGTTTTTATACTTAAAATGATACGTCCTGGTCAATCATAATTCGATATATTCAACTCGATAACGCTCGCACAATTCGCGCAAGTAATCTATATCCTTTTTGCGAATAGAAAACTCTCTTTGGTACTGCCAATTTCTTGCGTCTCTATCGTTATAACTCCAAACCGCAACGCAATCATCGTTTAGATAGTACGGAGTATCCGTAACAATAATCTTTTCGGGGTAATCATAATGCTCATATGCGAGCCAATTTTTAATATGCCCCTTATTCCATACAGGCACGTCTCCGATACCGGACGTGCTTTCTTTCTTTCGTTTGCCAAGAAAGTACAGAACGACTGCGCCGATGGTTCCAACCTTTGCAAAGGTCATAATGCCTTTTTCGATTTTATCTGCTTTGCTCATATCAACCTCCACGCCTCATTAATAGTATTCATATTAGGGAGACCGAGCGCGCGAGTGTACTCTTTGTCTCCGTTTTCCACAATGCTCATTGCGTACGCCATGTCGCAGAGCAATGTTTTGTTGTCTCGCGTAACGATGGTATCCGGCGTAACGGTGCCGCCCAATCGCTCATTGATAATGTTCACAACGGAACGGATATAACCGAGCGTATTATTTTCATTCGCGGGTGCCCATCGTGAAATGATTTTAGCAATCGTGTCGCAGCCGTATTTTTTAATGTACGTACGCATGGTAACAAGCGCAGCACGGTATCCGTACGGCATAGACGTAAACTGTTCAAACGCGCTGTCTCCGGATGGTGTTATTTTTCCTCTCCAGGAGTTGTTGCTAATTCGGATATTCAGAGGGTTATTGTTTCTGTATCCGCGAGGTAGTTTCGGATCGGTCTGCATATCGTTTGTTGTGATTAGTGATGGTGGGTTACTTTGTCGGCGTTTCAATAGCAGTATTGCGCCTCCAATCGCCGCCAAAGTAATTGCCCACGCATATGTTGTACTACGTTTCATATTATCTGCTGCCAATCAATAATTAAGGACGTTACATCGGTGCACTTAAGATATATCATGTCTCCTAATGCGCCATTGCGGATTATATCGCCATATTGCCCATCTCTGTCGTATGGGTGTATGTCTAATAATATAGACGTACCATCGCCATTTTCGTACGCAACAGATTTCTCCTGGTAATTGTTATAATTAGTTACCTGTGTATAGCATATCTCTAATCGCTTTCCGACAAACTGAATGTCGAGCAAAATACGATGCAAAGATATGCTTTTATTTTTCAGCGAGAATTTAATCGTCCGCTTGTCTTTACCCAAGACGTTAGTAGGGAATAATATGTCGCGTAATTTTTTGCACATTATTTTTTCATCTCAATGTTAGGAATAATAACCTGTTCTTTCTCGATGGCGGGAACGATTTTATCCAGGCGTTCCATGCGGTCGTTTAGATCAGGACGAGGACGTTTGGTTTCGTTTTCCTGTTCTGTCTCTTTACGGCGTTTCATTACCAATGCCAACGCGGCAGCTCCTGCCAATACCCATAAGGCTGTTTTGCTTGTCTTTTTCATATGATTATTGTTTTTGATTTTTTGCAACAAAATAACCGCCGATAAATCCTCCGAGCGCACCGATGAGCAAACCGGATACGGCGTAACAGAATTTAGGAGCGACAAAATATAATACTACTGCCACGATGAGCAGAATGAGCGCAACGACTGCTGCCCAAAATTGCCATGTTTTCCAAAAGTCTTTCATATCTTTTTCATCTTTTAGTGATTTTAATGATTATACAAACTATCCCTGCAATAAATCCGGCGATAACTATTCCGATAAGTACCCATCCGCACCAATAGACAAAATCTTTCTGCTTTTCGATCTTAACAATCGTTTGTGTCTTTTTGGTGTTAATAATACTGTCTTTCAGTTGGATAACCTGGCGCAAGCTATCTTCGTTACAATCTACCTGCAAAATTCCGTTTCCGTTTGCAAGTTTCTGTAACTGCAATGCCATCTGCAATCGTTCTCCGTTAGCCACATCAATTTGATCCATTAGCACATTGTTTGCGCTGTCGCATCGGAGCAGTAATCGTACGCTTGCGCTATCCGGCTTTGTAATAATAGCGGTATCATGTATGCGTACCTGGATCGTTGTTTCCGTATCCGTTCCGGCTACAACACATGGACATTTGCAGCCTGTGAGCGTAAGCACAATAGCAGCGATGATAACTGCCCACAGAGCGCATGATATAATGCGCAAAACGCGGTCGTAATATGTGCGGCTGTGCTTTCTCATTTAATCGACAGGGTATCCCTCTTTCTTAAGTGTTTGCCAATCGTTTTCGGAAATAGGGTACACGTCCACGAACTGCGTATCGTCCGTGCGTGTTCCTGACAGACGGATGGCGGGTTGTCCGTTTACTCGCGTCAGTTGCGCTGTGTACCAACCGTTTGCTACGCCACGCCGGATATTATCTATCTGCACCGGATTATCCGTCATGCCACTTGCGGGCGAGGCTGCTTTTTTCAGGAGCAGTCCGCCAACAAGTAATATGCCGAGCAAAATTAATTCGTTCATATATTCAAATGACAAATGACAAATGCAATTAAGATAATTGCTCAATCGTCCAACCTTTGGTAGTAGCGGCTGTTGCGATGGTGCTGTAATATGCAGCTGCGCTGTCGGTATAAACCGTACCGTCTGCGGCGGTTGCGTTCGTGATTGCACCCGCAATAGCGGTAGATACATCCTCATTTCCGGCTGCGTACTTAATTTCAGTTAATAAAGCGCAGTCAGAACAAGTTAGCGTCTCCAATGCCGTATTTGCGCTCAAATCCAATGCTGTTAAGCTTGTGCATAACGAACAAGTTAGCGCGTGCAATGCCGTATTTGCGCTCAAATCCAATGCTGTTAAGCCGGAGCAACCAGGACAGAATAATGTCTCTAATGCCGTATTTGCGCTCAAATCCAATACTGTTAAGCCTGTGCAGTTTGAACAAGTTAGCGTCTCCAATGCCGTATTTGCGTTCAAATCCAATGCTGTTAAGCCGGTACATGACGAACAATCTAGCACGTGCAATGCCGTATTTGCGCTCAAATCCAATACTGTTAAGCCTGTGCAGTTTGAACAAGTTAGCGTCTCCAATGCTGTATTTGCGCTCAAATCCAATGCTGTTAAGCCGGAGCAACCAGCACATTCAAAAGTCGTAAGCGCGGTATTATTGCTCAAATCGAGCGATGTAAGCGCGGTACAATTATAAATTCCAAATGTTTGTAATGCTACACTCCTATCTGTTTCTATTCGTTTTACTACGCTCTGCGAGGATGGGCTATTCTTTCCAGATATTCCGCCAATTTCACTTATTGCGTCGTTCGCAAATACCCATACTTCGGACATTATACCATCTTTATATCCCCACCCTTGATATTGACCTGCTATAAGTTTTGTTACATCGCCTTTAATAACTACTTTCGTATTAGCGTCTGCCTGGATGGATACTTCCGTGTCCTCCAAATTACTATACGTAGCGATCACAGGTGCGCCATTTTTAGTACTCTTAATCGTAATGTCTCCACTACACGACAACTGATAAATTACAGGATCGTCAATTGTTGGTGTGAATAAAATGTGATTTCCATCAATCTCTTGCTTATGTGCTCCGGCGGCGCGCATAAATGCTGCGCTTGTACCCATTACTCCAAACATAATGTATTTCCTTTCTTTTAATGATTATTTACTTTCTTTAACTGCATCGCGTCCGCCGCATTGATTGTAAACGTGCTCAATGTACGCTGCGTCCGCTGTTACGCCTGCAAGTTTCAACTGCGAGGCAAACTGTTTCAAACTCTTTTCTCCGATTTTCTCAATCGAGATCACTTTGCCACAGATGGCAAGTTTGGTAGGTTTTTTTGTTTCCATAATACGTATTATTTATGATTTGATTTGTATTTCTCAAACTCATCGCGCAGAGTGTCGTATTTTTCGTACAAAGCGAAATATCTGTCTGCGTTTTCCGATGCGCGTTTTTCCGCGTCCTCAACACGTTTCTGCAAGCGGTCAATCTCCGCCTGCATACTGTTCTGAATGGTCTCAATGGTCGTTTTCAAATTCTCAATCTCCGAACGGTCTGCCTCCGCTGCTTTGATACGCTTGTACGACTTAAGCGTAATCCATTGAAAGATATTCAGTCCTCCAAACAGGGTAGCAATGGCACCCAAAACCCATGTAATAATCTGCTCTGTCATACGCTTTATTTAATAGGTGTAGCGATGGTACGCATCAGACGTACTGCGCCGCCAGGTTGTACGGTTATATCAATCGGCTCCGTCCACTTGTCTGCGGGAGACATATTGATAATAGACTGACTGCTCAAACCCTCTCCAGGCAAAAGCTCTATTCCGTAAACGCTTACGGCTGCCGTGCCGATATTGACTGCGAGCCAGCCGGCATAGATAGTGTCTGTTAATCGTGTGTTCGCCGTGATGGTCTCCACACGTGCTTTAATACTGTATCCTGTTTCCATAATGATTATAATAAACTTGTTACTCCGGCTGCTGCCAAGATGGCTTTTGCCTGGTCGTATTTCTTTTTACATTCCGCTATATATGCGTCCAGATTAATCTCGATATTGTTTACCTCAACGGTAGCGTTCTTAATATCCGTGTTCTGCCAATCAAACGCAGCGGGATTAACATAGAACGTAGCGTTTTTATTCAGCATTTCCGCAATCGCTTTCTGTTCGGGAGAATAATCTTCTACTCCGTACCTCTCCTCTAACTGAATATCCACATATACCTCTCCGCCGCCGACTATATCCACCATGCGCTCCAGGTAGAACTGCGTGCGCCGATCTGCAATCAGCATTTCCAACGCCTCCTCCTGGCTTGCCTCGTATTTCGTTTTCCACGCCCATGCGTCCAGAAAATAATAAGTCGGGTAGCCAAACTGCAAAAGCCATTGCCGTGTCTGCGCGTTAGGTATGTTCTGCGCGTTTGCCCACGTCCATACACCAATTGCCCAAAGCGATTTCCTAAACAGCTCTGTGTTTATTCCATCCGGTGCGCCGATAAGGTTTCCGTTCAGCCACGCCGAAATCTGACGAGTGTTTGTACCGGGCATTGATGCGGCAAACCTATACGGCGTGCCATCGTACATGGCTTTGCGCTGCGCGTCAGACGGTTTATAGGTCTCATTCCAAATCAACTCTGTCCGGCGTTCCGGATTGAGCCAATCGCCGTTTTTATAAACCGTATAGGTCGCGTAGATGCGGTAGTATTTGCTTTTCTTCAGTATCTTCTCCTCGATATACTGCCGCGCGTCATTCGTAACCACCACAGGTATTTTGTCTCCTGTTTTGGCAGGCGCATAGGTACGGCACACGGCAGCGTCCAAATCAATAACCAGGTCTGTTGCATCGCCCACGCCGCTTAAGGAGATGGGTGGGGTAGATGGGGTAGGAGTTATAAACTCATACGTACGCGGAGCGACAGGCACGATTAGTGTTTCGTCCTTTTTGACGGTCTCTGTCTGCGTGAAATTTCGGCGTTGCAGCGAAAAACATTTTTTTCCGCTTTCGTCAAAAAACTCTGCAAACGCGCCTTTAATAGTGCCATCCGCTTTTGATCCTATATGTAACGCCTCTTTGTAGGTCATGCCATTCTGTTTTTGATAACACGCGCCACAAGCAGCGCAGCAGTCGCAATGCCGACTATCCACAGCACATTGCCATAACTGCTTGCTGCCTGCTTAATGCGCGCTTTGGTAACAATTCCTTTCGTTTCATCCAGGAGTTGCTGATATTCATCGGGAGTTAGTTTCTCTGCCAAAACAGCCATTAACTCCTTACTGAATTTAACATCTTTTTCGCTCTCGTCTGCAAACGCTTTGTATGCAAAGTAAGCAGCCGTAGCCGTTGCAGCAATAACTGTTGCCACTATAACCACAACCGCCCACGTTGCTATACCAATCGCGTTGCCCTGCATGAGCGCGTCCAGGTATCCCTGCAAATCGGTGTATCCTTTCGGATAGGAGGTCTGCACGTTGCCGCACAGTCCGCCCGATTGCAGCGCATCATTGCGCATCTTCACGCGGTTTTGTAAATCGCGTATCAACGATTGCTGCTCCGGTGTGAATTTACTTGCATACCGAGCACACACAAGATTATTCTGAACGATTTGTATATTGTTCTTAATGATTTTATCAACCAATGCTTGCGCCTGGCTTACGCTGTATTGATAGATAGATACCGTGCCAATCTCTTGCCATCCCTCCGACAGAATGATATAATAGCCTCCTGTTGTTTGGTATCCGGTATTTCCGGCAGCAGAGACAGCGGCGTATCCGGTTAGAGCAACCGTTACGTTTCTGTCGTATTCCGCGCCTGCGTAAGCTAATTTACCATCTGCGCGCAATGTGTACAAATAGCCGTTCGCCATTGAATACACTTTGCCCTGATATGTAGGATTGAATGTCATATTATTTTACAAGAAAACCTTTAGCCATTGTGTATGTTTGGTCTCCGCTCTCCGCCATCTTTACGACAGCCTCGATGAGCTCCATATACTGCGGCTCTACTTTTTTGAAACGCGCCATTAGGTCGTACAGTTTGTCCGCCTCCTCATCCGTAAACGGATCGTCTTGCGGCTGTTCCGGCTCTTGCGGCGCACGGTCTGCTACAATCGGTTTGACAGGCTCTGCGTGCATCTGTTCGTCCGTATCCACGCCCGCCACCATTCTGCGTCCGCTTACCATCGCTTTGGCTACCGGAGCCAGATACTGTGTGAGCAAACCGATGGCACTCGCTTTCTCTGCCTCAAACGCTTTGCGCTCCTCATTCAACTCTTTGGCTTTGCGCTCATATTCGCGCTTATCCCATTCTGCCTGAAACTCCTTACGGATACTTTCACGCAAAGCGTTAGCGTCATACAGTTGTGCACCAACGCCTGCGGGTGCAGCGGGTGCCTCATCTTGCAAACGTATCTCCATAACCACATTCAGGTCGCTCGCGCTGTTCGATGCAGATCCGGCAGCATAAGCGTGCCCGCCTGACATACGCAGGTATTTCTCCGTCATGGCTAATTTATCCGGCATATCGGATACGGTAAACGCCTGGCTGTCAATGATTTTGTCCGTCCTGGAATAATCTTTGTACAGCACCCAACGCTTAAAACCGTTGTCGGTTATCCATTCTCTCACTTGTTCAAATGTAGTAAGCATAATTGCCTCCTTTCGTTACGCCTCGTATTGAAGATTAAGGAATACAGATTTGCCCACGTAGTCCGTTTCCACGTTTGGTATAGTGCCCTGTCCGCCGATGGTCAGGTAGCTGCTCTGAAAATCGAATATGATATTTTGAAACTCCGATTTATGCAGCATAGCAATCTGATAGAAGATAGACAGCGGCGCATTTTCCACTATATTGTAACTACCTTTGCGCAAAGTAAGATAGATATTCTGCGCCTCGCTTTCGCCAATACCTGTAGTCAAATCCGGTGTGGTAGTCGGATAAGCGGATAGGATACGGCGGAAACGCTTGCCTGTCATGCGATCGTTATCCGGCAGCGCATTATAACGGATGGCAGTCGTAAGCGGAATAGATATACTGTCGGTTATAAGCGCGTCCGTCATGTTACGCTGCGAGTATTCCGGCAGATCGTACCAAAACAGGAGCGCAGCCGTTTTGCCTACTTGCGCAGCGTCCTGGCAGTCGATAAACGAGGTCTTAAGTGAGATTTTACTGCATATAGGTGTGCGCACTCCATTCGTTATTGTATAATCCAAACGCTCCAACGGCAGACTGCGATGCAACTCCGTGTTGCCAAGCTCATTAAAGATGGTAACAAATATATCATCCGTGCTCGCCAAACCAGGTGCGGTCGTTTCCGGCAGATAGTTGGCAGGGCAGAAATCAATAAACTTAATCACACGGCGTTGCAGATTTTCCACGTACGGAAAATAATTACGTCCAACTCGCTCGATAGGTACGAGGACTAATTGTGCTCCTGATAATTTCGTATTCATATATTAATAGTAAAATGTTAGTTTCATTATTTGGCTGCTGTTCTGCGCATTGCGGATGCGGCTGTAGTCGAAATCAATATCAATGTCATTCAGCAGCAAACCGTGCGCTTGCATATCCTGTGCTCCATTGCCCGCGTAGTAATCCGCAGGGCGCATTAAATCCGTATGCAAGTAGCGCAAGATATACTTAAGGTTTGTATCACGCAGCGTCAGATAAGCAGGCGTATTGTCTGCGTTCCACGCTGTAATGGCTTTTATACGTCCCGGCAGCGCGTGCACGTAATTGTTGATTATCTCCTGGAACGTGAGCTCCTGGTCTGCCTCCATCGGGAAAACAGCCGTTACGCTGCGCATCGGCATATCGTAATCCTCTTTGGTCTCGCTGCCCCAATAGACATAAACCAACATCGTCATGTCGTTTGCAGGCGCAGCCGAAAGTACCATGCGCGACAGAGACAGATTAATAACATTGTGTATATCTACCGGATTATTATTTTTGTGCATAAGGTTAGCGACAAAAACCTCATGCATCAACTCTTTTTCTTTTGTGTTGTACAGCGACAAAAATAACTCCGGCATGGTGGATGCGTCCGCGTACGGCGTAACGCCATCTACCGGATCGGTACCCGCTGCGTCAGGAAAACAGAACGTCATGCGGTCGATTATCTCGCCCGCCCAATCAACATTCTGCGGAAAAAAGTATTCCTTTACGCCCGCTTTTAACGGTATCCGCACCAAATCAATGTTTTTGTATAATGTTGCTTTCATTATCAATTAATTGTGGATGGAGTGATACATATATTTATAACATCTTGATCCGGCAATACCATCCTTATTCTGGCGGACGTAGCATCGTATAAGCTTTGCGCATTATACCATTCATCCTGAATAAACCCACCTTGCCCATACCAATAGTCTATATCTTCAGACATTGCATTGTGTGCTTTCCAAAACGAATCAAAAGCGGCTACTCTATGTCTCCGTCCAATAGGATCGAAACGATTGTCATCGTAAGATAAAATATACACTACTTTCTTTGCCATATCTATTCCTCCTTATTAAATTTTCCAATCTCCGGCGATATCCGTTCCGCTCGGCAGCTCAATGCCTAATTGTTTCGCAAACTCGCGTATATGTCTCGCCGTTGTTGCGCTATAATAACCATAGACGTGCAGAACGTGTTTTCTCTTATCGTATTCCGCAACTTTTGTATTATAACTATACAACGTAATTGTGTTATCGTGATCGTCTATCTGCGCTTTCCCATAAAAACTTGCGCGACTATCAAAACGCGCTTGTAATGCAGAAACCAAACCAACGCCATCAACACTATCATCGTCCTCGTCAATATATCCCTGTTCCTGGCACCATTCGACAAACTCGCTTTCTGTTATACAACGGTCTAACCAATCTACGTAATAATACCCATCAATAGATACCAGGTTTCCGTATCCATTAAAAGCAAAGTAGTCTTTATTTGGATTAAACTGCTCTCGTAAATTATGGTCGCTATCCGCTCCAGGTGCCCAATCATAACCGAAGAAAGCACTACGCAACGCCTCCCATACATCTGTAATAAACTCCGTTATCATATCCATTTCATAGATACAATCATCCGGCTGATGCTCTTGTAAATACTCGTTGCCGTAATCTCTTAACAACTCTCTGTAATCGTATTCCATATTATTTTTTTGTATTTTTTATTTGCGTATATCAAAAATTTGTCGTACCTTTGCAGCGTCATTCAAAAAGACAATTTTGGAAAACTTTGCAGGGTGGGCGCAAGCTCGCCCTTTTTCTTTGCGATATAGAGGCGAGCCAACGCCCCTATACCTTTGGTTTTTACCATTGACCAACAGCGTCTCCGAACGGATTGACACCTGTGCCGCCTTTGTACTCGCAACCGCCCTTAACGAGGAAACCGTCCATGTACAGAACGAGATTAGCCTCATAATTTGCGTCATTAAGCGCAAAGGTAAGGAGCGATGCAGGGAAATTAACCGAAATCTTGTGGTCGCGTGTTCCTGCAATGGTGTAACGCGGGATGATGAGCTCCAACGCTTTGTCGATAGACCACTCCGGTTGGATACCCTCTGCTACGGCTGCATCGCTGCTGTCGAGCACGAATGCGCCCTGCTGACGGAATACCTTACGGAATTTCTCCATCGGATAAGCGGACAACATAACCTGGTTATCAACGTTCCATGACAGGAAACCGTTGTACAGCGTCTCGATTTGGTCATCAACGAAACCTACAGGAGCAACGGACGGAGCTGTGCCGTTATTCTTCGGTGCCCATGAATACAGTTGCTCCACGCCTGTGGTCTTGTTCTTCAAACCGATAAGCACACCCCATTTGTTCGGAATGAACACGTCATTACGATCCAGGTGCTGATCTACAACGCCATCTACAACGGCGTTCTTAATGTCGAAGATATACTGTCCTTTACCGTTCTTAATCGGTTGAGAGATACGCAGCTTGCTGCTCTCCGGATAAATCTTCGATCCGGTGCCGCCTAACTGACGAAATACTTTGTCAAAGCGGTCTTTAATGATTGCAAATGTTTCTAACATTGTCTTAATTTTTTTAATGGTTATTTACTTTGGTTTACTTGCGCATTATTCGCTCATAAAATCTGCACCCGCTACACGGCGTACATTGCGGAAACCGCGCTGTCCCATTCTGCGGCGGATAGCACCGATGGTGCCTTCGGGCAGTCCGGAGGTAGGAGCGATATACGATTTTACAAGTTGGCTTGCGCCTACGGTAGCGATACCGTCCGCTGCTGCACGGAGGTATTTGTTGCTTACCATTGTGCCTGCGAGCACGCCTACGCCTACCTTAATAAGGTTGGTCGTGGTCTCGCCAAGCGATTTGAGCGCGTCAATGTTCTCAACGGCATAATCCATTGCCACATTCGCGCCGCCGCCGATACCTACATTAACGAGGGTATCAACAATGTTCGATTTCTTAAAAGGATTTTTCATTTTCTCATAATACTCTAATTGTTAATTACTTGCCGCCTGTGCGGCGTTTTTTGCGCATTTTACGCTTACTTCATTCGTGCGTAGGTAGCGCGTGCCTTATCGATCGCCTTGTTCAGAGCAACACGCTTTGCGTATTCGCGCTGTTTGGCTGCTACTGCCTTTTTTGCAGTCGCAAGTTTCTCGCGATAGCGTTTCTCAACGGCTTTAATCGCCTTAAGATGCGCCTCCAACGAGCCAATACCCGCAGTTGCTTTCGGACGTTTCGGTAATTTAGGTTTTGCCATAATTCGTCTCTCCGATTTTAGGTTTATATATTCATTTACTCATTATTTTGCTTTCTTTCTGCCGCCTATACCTCCGGCTAACAGGGTGCCTCCGGCTGCAAGCAGCAAAAGGATAGCAGACGCCTCGCTCAAACCTGCCTGGCTGTCTTTATATACAAATCCATCAGTTTTTTGATCGGGTAGGGTATTCTCTTTATTGAGCATATTATCCGGATTAACTCCGAACAAAGACAACAGCCATTCAACAAATTGTTCAAACGACTGAATAATACTTTGCCAAACTGTTCCTGCGTCTGCGCCGCCGATGGTTGTTCCGTACGCATCGTGTTTCTTACCCTCTGCGTCCGTATAGGCTTTCGCGTAATACGTTCCGTCCAATTTGCTATACTGCGACATATAGGTGTATCCGTCTGACGCTTGCGCAAAGATTTGGTACGCCACTGTCTTGCCTTTCACGTCTGCGTAAACGGTGTTCGTGGTAGGCAGTACTGCGCCGTTCTCGCTCATCGCTCCGGTAGTCTTATCCACCGTAACGCCGGACTTAAACTTACGCACAACGGAAACGGTGCCCACGCCGTAAACGCCCTCACTCCAATTTCTTCCTGCAAGATTGCCTCCTTGCGCCAGGATAATTAATCCCTCAATCGGACTGTTTACGTCATACGTCTCCACAAAACCCTGACGCACAGCCTCTTTGTACGCCTCATAGGTACTGCCGTATTTCTCTGCGGACAAACGCAGCAAATAGTTTTCATTAGCGGCTTTTGTGCGGATGATATTTGCATATTCTGTAGGTATTGCATCCAAAAATTGTTTGGTTGCAAAAATGTACATGAAATCAGCCGCATTAGCGCGTGCCTGTTCGATTGTTAATTCTCTTACCATATTCTTCTTTTTATTTTTTCAAAAGTAATAACACGCCCGCTCCGATGGCTGCCCATGTGAGCCAGGACGATGAGGACGATTGTTTCAAACCGCTGTAATCTATACCATCAAAATCTTCTTTTGCAGGCGTACTATCCGCAATAGCCTCTTGTTTTATTGCCTCATATTTTGCTGTGTTAGTTTCTTTTACACATTGACAAATCGCAATAATCGCAGCCTGTACAAGTGCAAAAACAGCCGTTACAATAGCCACTAATACCTCTGTTGCCACACCAACTCCGCTAATCTCGCGTTTGCCTGTTGCAATCTCATCGCATACCTCCTCCGGTGTTTCGCCGAAATAGCCGATAATACCCGCTTGGATAATATCTTGCATATCATCCTCGCTGCCGTACAGACCTACAAACACATCTTTGCAGTAGTTATACGTT
>ODAI011172989.1_pt1 | contig 23999 bp, 17 predicted proteins | sample 1539321 | NCBI WGS metagenome assembly ODAI01 (sample SAMN02144231, study PRJEB22623) | gut metagenome | biome: sheep rumen | host: Ovis aries | place: New Zealand | reverse complement strand
TAAAATATGTATTGAACCTATTATAAAAGGTAATAAATCATTAGGCTGTATTACATTTAAAGAACTAAAAGAACGAAAGGACTTTGATTCTAAACCTTTTGAATTGTATGATCAAAATCTTTTTGCAAAAAATGACATAAAATATTTTGTAATATCGATGAAATATGATATTGATTCTAATATTTTCTATAGTCCAACTAAAATTATTGAAAAGATTGACAATATTGCAATTGCATTCTTTAAAAATATAATTAATCCACTATGTAAATAGCTTTACGCTTTATCTATATACCAATTTGTCATTCCGAAATGGTTGAAGTTCCATTGTAGGTCGAAGTAAAAGTATATAGGTCGGGTTTCAACCCGACAAAACAAATAAAATATGTGTCGGGTTAAAACCCGACCTATTATTTATAATTCTCAAACTCTCTGTTTTACTTCTCAAACCGACTGTTCTTTTAAAGCAAGTATACCTAATTTCAGGGCAATAGAGGCGTGTTTGTAGTGTTGAGATTTGCCGGACTATTTTTGCACTTTTGTCCCAATTTTGCACTATTTTGCAATAATATTTTTATTCTTAAGCATTTTTAATGCCTTAAAGTGCCAATACATTTGAATATTTCCAATGTGCAAATAAATTATCTTTTAATTTGATATGTATCAAAATGTCTCTGAGATTGAGATAAGGCAAAATCTTGTATAATTTATGAGACATTGGTTTGATAAATTATAGTGCGGTTGAAAACTTGACTTTCTGGATATTATTTACCCCTATTTTGCATATTTTAAAAATATCTGTTGTCTTGTTTGCATCATCTCTTCAACAATCATCCACTTTCCGTTTGGCTGCTTTTGAAATACCATATATGCTTTCAAACTGTCATTATCAACGGATGGGTGACGAACGCTTGATATTTTAACTTTTCCTTTAGAGATTGGCGTTACTACGATATTAGTGTAATTATTCTTGTATGAACGGAGTTTTGCTCCTGCTTGTCCTATTTTCATTTGTTTTACATATGTTGCTGTATCTGTCAGAACATCTACAGTTTTTCCGTCAGGTTTTATAACCTGTCTAATAATCTTAGCCGATGGCGTATAAAATTCAGTAACAGAATTACTGTATGTATTTGCGGCATTAACATATGTATTAAAGGCTTTTAGAGCATCTTGTTTGTCATCTGCAAGAACAGACAATGATACTATAGTCATTACTAATAATGTTAATATATATTTTTTCATAATTACTTACCTCTCATATGTATAACGACGGTAATTTGTTTTTTGTTCAAATTTTTTATACGTCAGGTAAAGTTCCTTTTACTTCTGCAATTTCATCAGATTCTAAATGGAATGCACTATGTAAACTTTGAACCGCTTTTTTTGCATCGTTTTCATCCACTATACAACTGATTTTAATTTCGCTTGTTGCAATCATCTTAATATTTATATCATTATCTGCAAGAGTTTTAAACATTCTGGCAGCTATACCCGGTCTGTCAATCATACCGGCACCAACAATTGAAATTTTAGCAATTTTATCATCCACATAAACATTAGAAAATTCTAACTGTGCTTTGACTTTATCTAAAATATTTAAAGTTTGCTCTAAATCACCTTTATCAATTGTAAAAGCTATATCATTTGTATTTAGTTCTTTTCTTGCATATGACTGAATAATCATATCAACAGATATGTTTGCAATTGCTAAACCGTTAAACAGAATCGCTGCAGTACCGGGGTTATCTTTTACATCGCATACAACAATTCTCAATTGTGATAAATCAGACGCAACGCCTGTTACAGGTTTATGTAATTCCATTTTATCGACTCCTACTATTAAAGTTCCTAAATTATCTAATTTAAAAGTACTTCTGACTCTTACAGGTACTTCATATTGTTTTGCGGTTTCTACAGCTCGAGGATGAAGAACATTTGCTCCGACTCTTGCAAGTTCAAGCATCTCCCCATAGGAGATTTGCTCCAATCTTGAAGCATTCGGAACAATGCGCGGATCTGTAGTATAGACTCCTTCAACATCGGTGTAGATATCGCATCTTTTAGCATTTAAAGCGCCTGCAAGCGCAACTGCTGAGGTATCAGAACCGCCCCTTCCGAGAGTTGTTATTTCAAAATCCTCTGTAACACCTTGAAAACCTGCGACTACAACAACTTTTCCTTGTTCAAGGTAACTTTTTATTTTTTCTGTTTTAATATCTATGATTCTTGCTTTAGAATGAACTTTTTCTGTCATAATTCCGATTTGCATGGCATTCATACTTACTGCCGGGCATCCTTGTGCCTGAAGAGCCATTGCAAGAAGCGCGATAGAAACCCCTTCTCCTGTAGAAAGCAGCATGTCCATTTCTCTTGAAGACGGATTTTCTGATATTTCATGTGCCATCTTTACGAGATAATCCGTTGTATGTCCCATTGCTGACACTACAACTACAATATCATGCCCAAGCTCTTTCTCTCTGATAATTGCTTTTGCTACATTTTTTATTTTATCGGTATCGGCAACAGATGTTCCGCCAAACTTTTGTACTATTATGTCTTTCATATCAATTCCCATTGTCCATCTGATATTATATATTGAATAAATAATTATATCAATATTTTAAATAATTTGAGAGCGTTAAGTATTAATGACTTTAACCTCTCTCTCTAGCCCTCCCCTACAGGGGGCGAAGGAATTTCTTCAAAAATTTATGATAATTACACTAAATGTAGTATTTTTATATTTTTTATTAAAGCTTCTTTTTAAAAAAGTCGTTTACTATATTGACTTTATGTAAATAAACATTAATACAAAATTAAAATACGAATATAGGAGATTCCGCTATGGGAATGGCAGCATCACAAGCAAGATATTTAGCACTTACGGCAAGAAAGACTAATACTGAATGGGAAGGTCAACAGATAAACCAAGCAAGAACCGCTCTTGCTAATCAGAGCGCTAATCTGTTTAACCGGTTACTCGGGTTAGAAGTGCCTACGCCGCCTAATAAAACAGATTATACGGAACTCCAATACTCATATGAAGACGGAACAGAAGAAGGTTCTGTAATTGAACATTGGGAACAATTAGGGAATCAAACAGGTGATTATAACTATATTGTAAAACATTACTATATGGCTAATGTTCTAACAGGTTCACAAAAAGAACTTCGTGACCCTCAAGTTCAATTGGGCGATGTTTTAAATGAGATGCATTTTGATCCTGCTACTACTACAATAACAAGAACTGTTGATGCTTCTTCCGGTAACGTAGTTCTTAAAGTTAAGTATAAAGTAGCCGGAGCAGAGCAATCCAGAGATTATGACAAACTGTCTAAAGCTCAAGCGGACTCAGATCCTCAGTTAAAAACAGCGATAAGTGATTTTGCAACTGCAAAAGGTCTTGCAATTCAGGACGGTTATCCTTTGAATGATAATGTCTATGGCTGGTTTGATCGGGACAGCAATACTTGGCACTTTTTTATGGCAACTGATTATAACAAGGTTACTCAGAGTCAAGTAGATGCAGAAGAAGCTTTAAAGAAAGCTTTAGAAGAAAAAGGGTATCTGGATAAAGACGGACAATTAATTAGTAATGTATACTATTATAAATCCGGTGATAAGTATTATTTCACAGTAGAAAGTGATACAACTACCGATAATACAATAGCAAAAGCCGTTGATAATAATGATTATTCAATGGCATATAATTCTCCGGCTTACGTAGGAAATAGCAGACTTAAAGAATTAAATGAACTTATTCAAAATGACAGCATTGACCAAGTTGCAGAGCTTGCTCAAATTCTGAGAGATTGCCCTAATTCTGCAATAAATCAATATATAAACTTTAATGCTGCCGGTGATTTGGAATACACAGGAAATGGTATATATACATTTGAATTGAACGGAAAAACTTATTATACAACCAAATCCGACTTATTAAGCAGTTATAATTCCTCAACACGTGCAGGAAATACTATTGATACACAATCAAATCTCAATTATTATAATGCAGCTGTAATCTCTAAGAAAATAGAAGAGAGTAACAAAGCACTTATGGAGACAGATAGCAAGGGTCGATTTACTTCGGTAAGATTTGACAATGACAGTGTAACATATCGTCTGAATGTTGAACAAGTTACAAACGAAACTGCATACAATGATGCTCATAATCAGTATTTATATCAAAAAGCTCAATATGAAAAAACTATTGCGGACATAAATGCTAAAACATCTATTATTCAAAAAGAAGACAGAACACTTGAACTCAGGTTAAAACAGCTTGATACAGAACAAAACGCACTTGCTACAGAAATGGATGCAGTTAAGAAAGTTATTAAAGATAACGTTGAGAAGACATTTAAAACTTTCTCAGATTAATAGGTTTATATTAAACAAATTATTATGCTATAATAGCTCAAGAAAGAGGTTTACATGTACGAATTCCCTTTTGAGCTGGATGATTTTCAAAAAGAAGCTTGTAATTATATTAGTGACGGAAAGAGTGTAGTTGTTTGTGCCCCGACAGGTGCAGGCAAGACAGTTATCGCTCAGCACGCAATACATTGCGCTTTGCGAGATAATAAAAGAGTTTTTTACACAACTCCTTTGAAGGCGTTATCAAACCAGAAATTCAGTGATTTTTCAGAACAATACGGTGCTGATAAAGTTGGTTTATTAACAGGTGACACTTCATTTAATCGAGATGCTCAGATTGTTGTTATGACAACTGAAGTATTTAGGAATATGCTTTACGGAACAAATTTTGGTTCTGTTTCCGACAATATGAAAGATGTTCGCTATGTAATTTTAGATGAAGTTCACTATATGAATGATGAGCAAAGAGGAACTGTTTGGGAAGAAAGCATTATTTATTGTCCTACAAATGTTCAAATTATTGCTCTTTCTGCAACAGTAGCAAATGCGGACAAATTAACGGATTGGATAAATACGGTTCACTCAAGAACAGAACTTGTTAATACCGATTTTCGTCCGGTTCCTTTAAGGTTCTATTATTTTGACTCTTCTCAGCCAAATACAATATTACCTTTATTAACTCCAAGCGGTGCATTAAATAATAAGATTAAACCCGAAAAAAAACAATTCAGAAGGGGTAAGCCTGTTGCGAAAAGAAACACAGTAAAGGATGTTGTAAGGATTTTGCATGAAAAAGACATGCTGCCTGCAATATATTTTACTTTTTCCCGCAAAAAATGTGATGAACAGATGGAAAAGTGTGCGGACTTGTGTTTGGTAACCCCAAAAGAGCAAGCTGAAATTCAGCAAATAATAGATGATTATATAGCTGAAAACCCGTATTTATATAAAAATAAACACATTGAGTATCTGTTATTAGGAGTTGCTTCTCATCATGCAGGTTTACTGCCAGGGTGGAAAGTTCTGGTCGAAAAATTATTCCAAAAAGGATTAATCAAAGTTGTTTTCGCGACAGAAACTCTGGCTGCAGGAATAAACATGCCTGCCCGTTCGACTGTAATAAGCTCAATAAGTAAAAGAACGGACACAGGGCATAGAACATTAACGCCAAGTGAATTTTTGCAAATGTCTGGCAGAGCAGGCAGAAGAGGAATGGATGAAATAGGCTACGTAACAATAGTAGGTACCGCATTCCAAACTCCGGAAGAAGTTGCAGAACTTGTTTTGAGTGATGCGAATCCTCTTGAAAGTAAATTCTCTCCGAGTTATTCAATGGTTTTAAATTTACTTCAAAGATTTACCTTAGAAGAAGCAAAAGAACTTGTGCTAAAAAGTTTCGGATACTTTTCTTCCAATTCAAGAGTTGAGCCTCTTCTTAAACAGCAGGCGGAAAATCAAGAAAAAATTGACGAGTGTAACGCATTCAGGTGTTATTGCAATAGATCCAATCAAGATTTATTAGACTATAATAAAATTCGAGAAATCTATGTTCAAAACAGAAGAACTTTTAAAACTATCCAAAAACAGGAAAAGAAAAAAAACAGACCTCTGACAGATGAGGCAAAGGAATTTGGAAGACAAAATAAAATTATGCTTGATAAAATGCATGGTTACGAATGTGATACATGCAAACTGTTTAAAAAGCATATGAAATCAATAGAAGTTTTAAACAGGTATGAAGCTAAACAAAAACATTTGATAAAAGAGATTGAAAAACAAAAAGATATTTTCTGGAATAGATTTCTATCTCATAGAGCAGTACTTGAGGAATACGGTTTCTTAAAAGACGATTATCCGAACGAACAGGGTGTTATAATCTCTCAACTGCGCTCAGAAAATGAGTTATTTCTTGCATTAATTATTTTTTCGGGTGCTCTTGAAGGCTTGACTCCTGCCGAACTAGCATCTGTAGTTTGTGCAATTACAACTGAAGATATGAGAGCGGATTTGTTTTCACAACTTCCGCTATCACCAAATGTCAGAAAAAGACTTAATAAAATAAAAGATATTAAACGAGCTCTGGATAAAAAACAAAAAACTTATGATGTAGAAGATCCGATGTACATCAACGGTTTTTATTCACCTTTAATAGAAATGTGGACAAACGGTGCTGAGTGGGATTCTATAATAGATGAAGTTGAAATGGGTGAAGGAGATATCGTAAGAACATTTAAACGTGTTATTGATGTTCTTCGTCAATTCTGCACGATATCAAATATACCGGAAGCTTTGGCGTTTACAGCAAGAGAAGCTATCGATTTAATAAACAGAAGTCCTATAGATATTGATTAATATAGCAAATTTTATTTTTTTGTTTTTTAGTATAAATATGAAGATATTGCCGATAAATACTATTAATCAGAATCAAACAGGTTTTAGAAGTAGCGTAAGAACTTATACCCCTAAAGACAATCCTGATTTCAAGTCTTTTGGGCAAATGGTGATAAGGACTTCTACAAACGTTTTCAGAGAGGATATAGATTGGGCTAAACTTGCAAAATTTATTATTTATCATTTTAAAGATGTGCCGGTTGTAAATGCATACTCACTTGCCGCATCTGATTCTTCCGAGGCGATTACTTATGCTATATCGTTGTTTGATACACTTAAACAAATGAAATTATTTAATGAATACAAATCAAAATTTTCTCATATCTTTGCAAGCGACATTGACCAAGAGATTTTGAGTGCGGCTATGTCAGGAAAGATTAATTTGCTTGGTATTGAATTTGTTTTAGCGGAGAAGCAGGGATTTAATTTATATAACTATGTAAAAGACAGATCTGTTTCAATGATTGTTAAGGGAGATAATACATCAGAGACAGATTATATTTATTCATATGCTGTTATTCCTGAAATAAGAGAGGCAATAAAATATAAGCGTTCAGACATACTTACCGAGTTAAAACAGTTGAGAGATTACGGGAATTCTGTTGTTATGTGCAGGAATGTATTTCCATATCTAAATTATGAATACCAACATAATATAATAGAATACGCAAGAAGGAATCTTAAACCAGGCAGTTTGTTTATTATCGGAGATTTTGATAACGAAGTAAGGAATATTGGAGACAAGCTTCTGCGTAACGACTTTTTTAGACCCTTTAATGATGAACTCTGCATATTTGAAAGAAAATAATGCAAATGTAAATTTTTGTAACAAAAATTTAAGAGTATGAAATCTTAATATACTGCTTGTACTTTATATAATATATGAGGCGTTAAGATGGCAGTAGATGTAATAAGATTAGCAAAAACCGAACAACAACAAACAACATCAGCAGCAGCGAATACCGAAGTGCAGGTTGATGCTTCTGTTTTTAATAAAAAAGCTCCGGATACAACAACTGTTGCAGCTTCTAAAAATAAAGATGCAGAATTTATTCATGAAGGAATCATAGGTTTAGCAAAAGACCTTAATATAAGCGAGAATGAATTATTTGAATGGCTTAATAAATACCTTGGAATTTCTGAATCCAAAATATACTCTTTTTCAGCAGAAGAATTCACAGGAACTATTCAAAATATATTAGAAGAAATCACATCATACATTCAAAATGTTAAGAGCATTATAAAAAAAACAAACGTATCAGAAAAAGATATTTTTAAATCTTTAGGAGAACAATGTCATGAATTAATCAAATTAGGTTTTTCATTACAAGAATTATCTGAAAAATTTGATAAAAGAAATCTTGCATTCAAGGAACGAACAAAAGCCGCAGCTCAAGGCAAAAAAAATATTAAAAGTGCAACATTTTTAGGAATACTAAAAGCTAAGAACCCTGGGAAACTAAATTTATATGATAACTTAAAAGAGGTTCCGCAGGATGTACTTAAAGAATGTGTAAGAAATTTAGTAAAACAAGCTGTCCAAAAATTTAAAGATGCCGATGCTGATACTTTAAAAAAACAAATACAAATATTTAAAGAAGTGTTTGCCAATACTCCATTTGAGGACGCAAAAATATTGCTTCAAGTAGTAAGAGAAGAGTTTGGAACAGATGCATTAAAACAGTCTTTAGATATTTCTTTGAGCAGAATGAACAATGAAAACGATTCTGATTTTATGGATATCTTAATTAATTGGATTAAAAAAGAAGGTAAAGAGTTAAATCTTAGCGATGAAGACTTAAATCAAGTTATTACCAAAGTTCAATCTTTTTCAAATATTCCTGAATTAACACAATCAGCAAGGGCATTTATTGAACAATTCGGGAAAAATTTAACAGAAGATGAAAAGATTATTCTTAATCAAATTAATACAAAAATCCAAAATTACCTTAAAGAGCATAATATATCTGAGACAAAACCTGAGAATGTAAAAACTCCGACTATTGAAGATTTAAAACTTACAGATGAAGCACAAATAAATGTTTATAACAAATTAAATGATGTTGTTGACAAATTGGTACAAATAAATCTTGCTGCTATCAATAATAAAAGATTTAATACTACCGAAGATCAGATACAAAACTTCCAAAATGAGATAAATACAAGCCTATCCGAATACGGTATCAGCAATGATTTTTACCACATAAAAACTAAAGAAGCTATTGATAATATTATTCAGAACAATCCTGATTTTTTTGATGGTCTTTCAAAAGAAGAAGTCTATGATGCTCTTAACAAGTATACAAATAATAAATTTGGTGAGTCGACAGGTTGTTATGGTAATAATACAACATCTTCCTCTGCCGAGACTGCTTCCTCAGGAGTAGGAATAGAACAAAGCTCCAGTTATATAGATTATTTAAATTCATTAAATAAGAAAAAAGAGCTGCAGGCAATAATTCTAAACAATGTTAATGAAGAACCAAAATTTGAAATTGTAGAAAAAACAAGAGAAATCCCTTCTGCTACAAACCCTTTATGTTCGGATAAATCTATTACAAAAATGAGCGCAAATGAACTTCATAAAGCATTATCAGATCCAAAAAATAACTTTAAATTTTCAGATGTTGTAAAACAATATAAAAATTTAACAAAAGAGGGACAAGATTTTGTCGTAGGAGCTCTTGAAACTAAAAATGATGCACTAAAACAATTTTACCTTGGTATGATTAGAAGCAATCATATTGTAGCAGCGTTAATTATAGATTTTGACTTAGATCCCGACAACTTAAATATTGGTCTTGATTATGCTAACAGAAAGAAAGCTGAAAGAGCGCAAGAAGAAAAAGGTATAGTTGAGTATAATAAATAATCCAATCTATACGGTTTCTATTGCTTCTTCCTGATGTTTGAATTGCATTTCATACAGAGCTTTGTATTGACCATGTTCAATGTTCATAAGTTCGTCATGAGTTCCGAGTTCAACCAGCTCTCCTTCATTTATTACAGCAATTCTGTCTGCATTTTTAATGGTTGAAAGTCTATGAGCGATAATAAATACGGTTCTGTTCACCATTAAGTTATCCATTGCCTTTTGAACAATTGCTTCGGACTCATTATCAAGAGCAGAAGTAGCTTCATCTAAAATAACAATAGGAGCATTTCTTAACATTGCTCTTGCGATTGCTACACGCTGTCTTTGACCGCCTGACAAAGTAGTTCCTCTTTCTCCAAGTTCCGTATCTATTCCGTCAGGAAGTTCCGATATAACATCTTGTAAATGAGCTGATTCTACTGCTGTTTGTAATTCCTGCTCTGTAGCATTAGGATTACCCATCATGATGTTATCTCTGATAGTTCCGCTAAAAAGGAAATTATCTTGGAAGACCATTGAAATATTTTGTCTTAAAGATGAAAGAGTATACTCTCTAATATCGACATCATCAATTTTTATGGAACCTGATTGTATGTCATAAAATCTTGGAAGCAGATTAACTAATGTAGACTTGCCGCCTCCTGAATTGCCGACTATAGCTAAAGATTCGTTTTTATTAACTGTTAAGTTTAAGTTCTTTAAAACAGGATGTTCCGGAATATATTCAAAATTAACATTTTCAAATTTTATATTGCTGTTTAATCCATTAAGGGTTCTTGCATTCGGTAAATCTTTAATTTCAGGTTCCAAATCAAATAATTCAAAAACACGACCCATTGCAACAAATATAGCTTGTATATTTGTTAGAGTATTTCCGAGAGTTTTAACTGGTTTATAAAGAAGTAAAAGAGATGTTACAAAAGATGCAAAACTACCTGCTGTCATGTTTCCTGAATTAATCAAATAAGTACCTACTCCTAAAACGGTTGCAATACCAAATGATGCAATAATGTACATTATCGGTGACATCCAGCCTGCACGTTTATATAAAGCCATATTTACATTAAAAGCATCCCAGTTTTGTTCTACAAAGTACTTATTTTGTCTTTCCTGCAAACCGTATGCAGCCATAACTTTATTACCGGAATAGGTTTCATTGATATTTGTAGTAATATTTCCTCCGATAACCATATTTTTATTGGAAGCACTTTTTATGCGTTTTCTGATTAAAGCTATAGGCACGAAAGCTACACAAAGAACGACAACTCCGATAATAGCAAGACGCCAAGAGCTGTATAACATTACGGTAACTAAACCAAGAGCACCAAAAAAGCTTGTTGTAATTGTTTTTACTTGTTCTACAATTCCGTTAGAAGCTGTTATAGGGTCATTCATGTATCTGGAAATAATTATACCCGAGGAGTTTTCGTCAAAAAATTGCGGATGCATATTAATTAACCTTTTGAACAAATCAAATTTTATATCGTTTGTAATTCTTTGGCTTGTCCATGTTGATAAATAGCCGTTAAGATATCTCAGCACTCCTTGAAATGCGGCAAATAAAATGACACCAATAGGCAGTCCTATTGCCATTTGCAAAGTTGTTATAACAAAGTGATGATTCATTAATGTGAATTCACAATCTTTTCCTCCGACTACATAATCCATATATGGTTTAAGGGCAAATGCCGTAACGCCATCCAATAAACCAAGAGGTATTGCTACCAAAAATCCGAGCAAAACTCTGAACCAATATTTTTTGATATACGGCCAAATTCTTGACATTAACCATCTGTACTTAAATGAATTTTGAGCTGTAGTTGCTGATAATTTCATATTACTTATTCTCTCCCTGACTAATAATTCCTACAATTATATTATCATAAAAAATTTATTCATATAAATGCTTGATTTAACAATGCAGAAATGCTTTATTTTTTGACCATTTTGAGAAATTTATTTAGTTTAATAAATTTGGAGAATTGGCTTTGTGTTGGAATTTGAAAGATGGGAATTATCAAACTGCAAAGATGAGCAAAATGGCGAAAACGGATTTTTGACGGTGTTCGGCTATTTTGAGGTTGTAGTATGTAGTTGTAGGTTGGGTGGAACCCAACAATAACAAGACAAAGTATGTAGGTTGGGTGAAACCCAACATACAGGCTTTTGATACATTTTTTATAAGAAAGATGCCCGATTTCTCAAACCACTTGTAAAGAATTCTTATTCCATTTGCTGTTTTATAAATGCTAATGATTGTTATAAATATATTCAACTGCAGAAAAGTCTTTTGAATATATGCTATAATAAGTTTATGAAAAAATTTTTAGTTATATTCTTTATATTTTTATTCAGTGCTTTGAATGCCGGTAATGCAAGTTCAATTAATCCGGCTTTATACCAAGCAATGACAAATCGTTCGTACAGAAATAATTATAACAGGCAGGTAAACAATAGAGTAATGCCGTATTGGCAGGCGCAGGCTAATTATTCAACCAGAGGAAAAATTTATCAAAACTATTCAAGTTATAACAATTATCTCTACCGTCATAATACGTCCGTAAATTATAACAGAGGACAGAGATGATAAATATTGATTTTTTAACCTTAAAAGCATTTTTAATTGAAAATATAGATTTTTTAATCGGAGCAAGAATACAAAAGATTCAACAGCCTACAAGGAAAGATTTTATTCTGTCTTTAAGAAGTGTCGGTGAATCAAGAAAATTATATATAAATATTTATCCGCAGATTTATCACATATGCTTCATGTCGAAAGAAAACGAAGAAAAAAGGAATCTAATTATTCCTCAAAAACCTCCAATGTTTTGCATGCTTTTAAGAAAATATCTTGAAGGAGCAAAAATATCTGATGCAAAAGTTGTTGATAAAGAACGAATTTTAGAACTTCATTTTGAAACATATGATGAATTATCTCAGGAAAGGTTCTTATGTCTAGGAATAGAACTAATGGGTAAACATTCAAATTTGATTTTATATGATAAAGAATCTTCAGTTATAATCGGATGTGCGCATAATGTAGGTTCCGAAAAAAGCAGATACAGAGAACTGCAAGGCGGATTAAAATATGTATATCCTCCAAAAGGTAATGCAGGACTTTCTGTTGAATTAAAAAAACAATTTAGTGGCTTATCTGAAAAACAAGCAGATGACTATTTGAATAAAAGTTCTTTTAATCCGGCTATAAAAGGAGAAAGGTATACGCTTTTTAGTGAATTGTTAGAAGGTTCTTCTCCGCAGCTTAACGTTAATCAAATGTTGGATAATTATTATTCTTTCTATCAAGAACAAATAAATCTCAATATTGAAAAAACTAAGCTAATAGAGATAGCAAACGCAAAATTAAAAAAATGTAAAAATTCTGTATCTAAAATTACATCACTTCTTCAAAAAAGAGATAATACAGATAAATATAAACTATATGGTGATTTATTAACAGCTAATTTATATAAAAAATGTGATTTTCAAAAAAGTATAGAAGTATTCGATTACGTTAATAATAAAGATATTATAATCGAACTTAACGAAAATATGACTTTGAGTGAAAATGCTCAAAGGTATTATAAACTTTATACAAAGTCTAAGACGACAAAAGAGAAATCTGAAGGAATGCTCTCTTCTTTGTATATTGAAAAAGAGTATTTGGAAAATATTTTATACAGCATAAATACTGCATCAAAACTCGGTGACTTGCAAGAAGTCAGAGCAGAATTAGGGTTAGATACAGAAACGCATAAAACCAAAAAGCCGGAAAAAACTGTAGTTGAAAAAGAATTGATAGATAATTTTGAAGTTTATATAGGTAAAAACAATAAACAAAATGATTACATAGTTTCAAAATTAGCAAAAGATGAAGATTACTGGTTTCACACAAGATTATGTGCAGGTTCGCATATTCTTTTAAAAACTAATGGTTTAGAACCGGATGAAAAAATTATTTTTGAGTGCTGCAAGCTGGCTCGCAAATTCTCATCAGCAAGTCAACCCTCAAAAGTCGGTGTAATATACACAAAAGCTAAAAACTTGCGCAAACCGCCGGCTGCTCCGTTAGGGTATGTAACATATAAAAACGAAAAAGAAATTCTGGTTTAAATTTACGGAATACATAAAATTGGTCTTCCAAAGTCTACACGTTTAATCCGTATTTTTTTATTTTCAATTAATTCTTCTGTAAGTTTAGTAATATCCTTTTGTCTGCGGCCTTTAAGTGCTGCAAAAAACTTCGACTCACTCGCTTTCAAGTGGAATTCATTATTACTTATACTTCTGCTTCCTGCAAGAATTTTTGTAATTCCGCTTTTACCGTACATTCCGTTAAATTCTTCAATACAATTTAAAATAATATTTTTTGCTTCTTCATCTGTCACCAGAGTTTCATTTTCGTCATCTTCAAGTTGAAACTCTAATTGCCCGTTTAATTCTACATCTCCTACTTCTTCCAAACGATTGTAAAATTCTGCAACCTTGTCTTCGACCATAACTTTGTCAGGCGAAAATGATTTTAAGTATAATCCGTCAAGAGTCTTCACCCTGCTCATTGCAACGTATGCCTGACCCTTTTCAAATATTTTGGAACAATCTACAACTAATTTATCCAAAGTCATACCTTGAGATTTGTGAATAGTAATTCCATACGCAAGTTTAAGGGGAAATTGAGTTCTCTCAGCGTAAACTTTATCGTGGTAGTAATATTCAAATTTATGTCTTGGAATATCCGCTTCAATTCCGTTATCAAATTTTATTGTAACAGTACTTTCATTAAATCGTTTAATAATTCCGCAAGAACCGTTTATTAACCCCTTGTTGAAATCCATATTAACCAGAAGCATTACTCTTGCACCAAGTTTTAGTGCGATTTGTTTATCAGCTCTGCAATTTTTTCCAAAGATTTCTAAAATATAATTTTCACTTTCCGTAAATCCTGAATAAACAAGTCGTGAGCCTCTGTAAACTCCGTCTTCTGCATCAAATATTTTTACAGGTTCATCTATCATATTAAATTTTGCCAGATTGTATCTGTCTGCTTCATAATTTGTGGAAAAAATATGTAGAATATCGGTTTCAAAAGTATTAAGGGATGTCTCTCTTGATTCCAAAAGCTTTATGTCATCATTATTTAAACAATTAGTTCTCATATGCGAAAGAGCATTAATCAAATCCATTTCACTTTGCCGGTAATTATGCTTCAGAATTACATTTTTTAATTTAAAATCCTCCCATAAATTTGATTCAAAACAAAAACGCCTTTGATGAATATTAGTGTTGTCAAATAAATTATTATTTAGTTCCGCTTTTTCTCCGTTTCCTTCAACCGGCGGTAATTGATAAAAATCTCCGATAAATAATACTTGTATTCCGCCAAACGGTTCATAGGATTCTCTTATTGCCTTCAATACTTCATCAACATATTCAAATGTTTCAATGTTAAGCATTGATATTTCATCTATAGCCAAAATTTTACAGTTTAGTATTTGTTTTAGAGTGGAAGGGCGTGTTTTAATTTTTTCTATAGTCTTATGAACCGGATTTTTGCATAATCCGACTCCTGCCCAGGAATGTAGTGTTTGTCCTTTAACATTTACGGCTGCAATTCCTGTAGTACTTGTTATAGTTAATTTCTTTTTAAATTTCTCTTTAAGTTTATTTAAAATATAACTTTTTCCTGTTCCTGCAAAGCCTGTTAAAAATACATTTTCTCCGTTTTGTAAAAGAGTCAGTACTTTTTTATAATCTGTACTTTCTTCATCATTTGTTTTTTCTCTTTGTTTTAATTTTTTATCAATTTTGCTTATAACTTCGTATTCGTCTGCATATTCAGCTTCTTTTGAAAAATCTATTTGGTCGAAGTTTACAATTTTATATTCGCAGACCTCACCTTTTCCGTTAATTCTTGTAAAATTTATCGGTTGTTCATTTGGTTTTAATTGATATTGCAGCTTGTTTTCGGAAATCCACTGAGCAGAATTAAAATTTTTTAATAACCGATAACACTCCAAAATTCCCTGAGAAATTGCGTGAAATTTTCTTCCGTCTTTATTTGTATGTATCTCCGGAATTATGTTTTCAAGTTTAGCCGCAAAATCCGTTAACTCTTGATAATTTACACTATCAGACGTCAAGTAATTCAGTAGTTCTGTCGGATTTTCAAAAGATACTTCCATATCATAAATTTAATATAAATAAGTGTTTTTATCAATTAAACACATTTAAGCTAAATAACCTTCAGGATTATTAATATTTGGCATTCCGTCAGGTTTTGTTATATCAATACCTTTTTCTTTGCAAGCCAGCTCAATTACTTCTTCTTCGTGCGGTAAAATATGTTCAAACAGATTGCTCAGTCCCATTGGAATTCCAAGCCCTGCAAGAGTTGCAATTGTCGCTGCAGCCGGAGCCGCCCCTACTGCGACACCCGTTAAAATAGCAGGTATAATAAAATATTGAGCTGCTTTCGGTATACTTTTCACCGTTTCAAGAATTCCTGATGTCCAATTTAAACCGGTTACTTTTTGAGCCGAGCGATTATATGAAAGTTTAAAAGCGCTTGGCACCTTAGAAAACTCCGGAATTGAAAAAATTCCCATCAAAACTCCGTTTAGTCCTTTTCCTTTTCCGCCGAGTTTTCCTGCCGCAGTTACGGCACGAACTCCTGAAACTGCACCTGCAGCTGTTACCATATTGAAATCTCCTTATATAATTCCCTTACACTTATATAAAGTTTTTCTTTATTAAAAAATTGTTATATTGTTACGAAAAATTTACAATTGATGTATAATTAAATTATGTCAAAGAATATTTTTATAACAGCAACAGGAACTGATATAGGGAAAACTTACGTATCTGCATTAATCGTAAAAAAAATGAGAGAAAGCGGGTTTAATTGCGGCTATTTTAAGCCCGTACTAAGTGGAGTTGTTGAAAAAGACGGGATATTGATTCAAAGTGATTGTAATTATGTTGTTAATACAGCAAAACTCCCGACAACAGCAAATGATTGTGTTGCTTATTGGTGGGAAGAAGCAGTCTCTCCTCATCTTGCGGCACAAAGATTTGGACAGAGCATAGATATAAACAGGATTCTGAATAAATATAAAGAAAAACAAAATGAATATGATTATTTATTGATAGAAGGTGCAGGCGGAATTACTTGCCCTTTAAGGTTAAATAACGGTGAAAAATATCTGCTTAAAGATTTAATTAAAGATTTAAATACTGAAATTATTATTATAGCTGATGGCGGTTTAGGAACTATAAATTCAATTTTATTAACTGTAGAATACGCAAAGGCTAATAATATTCCGGTTAAAGGAATAATTTTGAATAACTTTGAACCAAATAACTTCATGCATCAGGATAATTTAAAACAAGTAGAGTATTTAACAGGATTAAATGTCATAGCTACAGTAGAAAAAAATCAAAATGATATAAAATTATTAAATGAATATTTTTGTTAGATAATCTCCATTATGGAAATTTATTGTTGTATGTAAAGACAGAGAGATTCTCAAATTATTATTGATTTACCTTTACAAATTGTTATAATAGAATTATGGATGGCTTTAATGTTGGAAAAATACTTGCAGGATTAAGAAATCCCGAGTTATATTTGAGAAAAATGAAGCAAGAAGGTGTTGGACAAGGTGAAAGTTTGTTTAATTCTACTTTTTCTCAAGCTAAACCAAATATAGCCCAGCCTAATCCTTTGAACAATTTAATTTTGAATAACCAGCTCCAAATGAATCAACTTGCAAGTATGGATAGGTCCGTATATATCAAAAATTTACTTGGACTCCCTCAAACATTAGGAGATATTTTAAGATTGGCACAAGTTAATATGCCAATTTCCACCAATACACTAATGTTAAATAATATTAATGAAAATCTGATAAAAAGCCAACAAATATTGTCACAAATTTTTGATGAAACTGTAGAATTAACCCCGGAAAAGATACAGAATCAACTAATTCAGCAAGGAATAAATCAAGCATCCCAGCAAAAAGATGCAGTAACTCTGATGTTTAGCGGAATGATTCACTTGCCTGCAATATCCGAGATGATTCTCAAAAATAGCAAACAAGCCGTTTCAGGTTTAATTATTGCAATGGCATCCGCATCAAAGCATGGTATGACAAATGAACAAATTCGAGAAACCCTAAGTGTAATAAATTCTTGTGTTGCTATGGCAGAATCAGGTCAGCCGGCACAAACATTAAAAAGTTTGATGCTTTTGTATCTTCCTTGGCTTCCGCTCAATGAAGGGGTAGGATTTGATTTAGAAGTCGAAACTGAAAACGGTGAAAATGATTCAAATGACTCAAGACTTACGGTATTAATAAAAACTAAAAATTTTGGAAATGTAAAAGGAGTGTTTACTCTTACGACTTCAAACTCTGTAGATATTTATATCGTATGTTCTGAAGATTTCCCAAAAACTTTATTACAAAAAAGTCTTATGGATGAAGGCAATGCTCATTCAATGACTATGTCGATTGATGTTGAAGCGGTTCAGCCAAAAAATAATGAACGCAGCGAGAAAGCGGAAGCAAAAGTAAACTTATCCGCAACCAATGAGATGAATCCTTATTTATTATTAATTGCTCATGCATTTATTCGAAATACAATATATATTGATTCAAACGGAATTATTGAAGATTCCGATGAAGAGAAGCCGCAAGACTAGATAATTTTTTCCCTAAATGTGTTGATAAAATGAGTGATTTTTCTGCAAATAATAACGGAAGATGGTTAACATTTCCTAAAACAGAAATGGTAGCATTTCTATAAAGTAAATCTCTGTGAACGCCATCATTCACTAATTCATTCATTATTTTTTCCAATCTATGAGACAAATCTTCTATCCTCAGACTTTTTACCGAATTTTCGCTATTTGCCGGTACAAATGCCCAATTAATATAACCGCCTTTCGATAAAAATTCATTAATTTCGTTTGTAATAATACTTAAAGATGCATGATTATTTACAGCATTAAAAGAAATTAAATCCGCACCGGACTCAATAATTAATTGCCAATTACATTTTTCAAAACACTCGATTCCTGCATAACCTCCTGCTGAATGTATTTTTTGGAATAATTTAGCATATATTGTTGTAATGTTATCATTTGTTACCATTTCATTTTTTGATTTTAATGTCCCGAATTTATTTAAAGCGTGGTCTTCAAACAAAATTAACGGTTTTGTTTCAGGTGATACCAATTTGATTGTTTTTATATACCAAAGTGCTTTTAATGTAGTGACTTGAATGAAGAATTTTCTGTAAATTCGGTCATTTATTAAATTGTACAAACTAACATTAGATACTTTGTCCATTAGGGAAAAAGGTCCCATTAGTCTTATTACGGTTTCTTTGGGTTTAAGTCTTTTTATTATTTTAATGTAATCTTCAAAAAACGTCGAATTGGATTTAAATTCGTCCAGTTCTTTATAATCGGAAGTATTAAATAAATTATCAAAAATTCCTGCTGATTTTACAACGCTTTTTTCATTTAGGAGAAGTTCTTCTTCATACGAAAAGCAGGGTATATTTTCAATTGTACGATTTAATACATTATCACAGGAATTCATCATCGGTAAATCCGGCAAAAAAGGGACATTTTCGAATAATCGAAGGATCATCTGTTTGCATAATGATGTATCTTTATATGGTAATGCACCTGATGGTAATGTTCTAAAATTTATATCCATAAAACCTGCTCTCTTTTTTAAAAAAGGCGTTTGGTAATTATAATACCAAAACGCCTTTTTACATTTTAGTTATATTTAATTATGCTTCAGCTTCTTCTGTTACTTCATCAATAGATTCTTTAACAACTTCTGATGCTGTTACGATAACTTTTAACTCTGTTTTAACTTTTGATGTTAATTTAATAAGCATAGTATACTCACCGATTTTATTTATAGGTGAGTTCAAGGAAACAGTTTTTCTGTCTACTTCTATATTTGCTTTTTCTTTTAGTTCTTCACAAAGTTTCTTTGTTGTAATTGTTCCAAATAATTTTCCGCTTTCACCGGCTTTTGCTGACAATTCGATTGAACCTAATTTTTCGATTTGTTCTGCTTTTGCCAATGCTTCTTGGTGAAGTTTTTCTTGTTTAGCTTTGATTCTTGCCATATTTTGTTCTCTGTTTTTCAAAGCTCCTTCAGTTGCTGCTTCTGCATAGTTTTTCGGAATAAGATAATTTCTTGCGTAACCATCTTTTACATTAACTAAGTCGCCTGCTTCACCAATGTTTTGAACTTCTTTTTTCAATATTACTTGCATTTTACTTTCTCCTTTAACTATAATATTTGGCTAGTATACCTCACATCATACATAAAACATTATAAAATGTCGAGTGGATATAAAAATGACAAGCTTAAATGTTAATATTTGTTAAGAGTCTGAGATTGTAAAATAAAAGCTCTGATGTAATAACAGAGCTTTTATGCATAAAAATTTTGAACGTTCTAATTTCCCCAAGCTTTAACAGTGATTGTTTGGAAACCCAAAATATTTTCTCTTTGCACATCATAACCTGCCAGAGAACGGATATTACCGTTTTTCATTGCAGCTCTGACTGAACAATCTCCCACAGTTACGATGTACCAAATGTTTTTACATGTAGAAGAGCCTTGTTTTGTTGCAGCAACATTTGTGTATCCGCCTCCGGGTGTAGTTGCTCCGTTGTAAATAAATCCGCCTAAAAATTCTGCCTTAGCGGTCATAGAAGTAAACAACAATAATGTTGATGCCAAAATAAATTTTTTCATACTCACTCCTTATAAATAAGCAAAAACAAGATATTAAATATCTTGTTTTTGCAATAACACTATTCTTCTATATTATCACTCGGATTTTCAATTAGTGATGTTTGTTCGCCTAAGCTCATTTCTTCCGCTGAACATCCGGAAGAAAGAGTTGATGACTCATCTTCGTCATCATCAGTATTAACTATTTTGTTAACGGAAACTACGGTATCATTATCAACTAAGTTTTGAGCTCTTACTCCTGTAGCAGGTCTTCCCTGACAAGAAATATCACCTGCTTTTATTCGTGTAACAATTCCGTTAGCTGTCACAAGCATTATTTCATCTTTTTCTTCAACTATAGTTAATGCAACAAGTCTTGATGTGCTTGATTTGAATTTAGTTGCAATAAGACCGATTCCGCCTCTGTTTTGTGAACGAAATTCTGATAACTTTGTACGTTTTCCAAAACCGTCAGAAGTTACGACAAGTAAATCAGCATCATAATCACGAGGAACAATATCACATCCGATAATTGTATCTGCACTTCTTAGCTTCATTGAAGTTACACCTCTTGCGCTTCTGCCTAAAGGTCGTAAGTCTTCAATCGGGAATCTTATTGCCATACCGCAAGATGTACCGATAATTATTTCGTCATTTCCTTTTGCAAGTTTAACCCAGTTTAATCTGTCATTTTCTTCCAAAGATATTGCAATGATACCGCTTCTTCTTATCGAAGCAAAATTATCAAGTTCTATTCTTTTTATATAACCTTTTTGGGTCAACATAATTAAGTTCAAGTCATGAGAGAAGCTGCTTACCGGAACAACAGCAGTAATTTGTTCACCTTGTTCTATCGGAAGAACGTTAACAATCGGCAGTCCTTTTGATTGACGTCCGCCTTCAGGGAAGTCGTACACATTTAAGCTGTATACAATACCTTTTGAGGAGAAGAACAAGACTTTGTCGTGCATCATTGCCGTAAAGAAGTGTTGAATATCATCATCTTCTTTTGTCTTAATTCCTGCCTTACCTCTTGTAGCTCTATTTTGGCGCTCAAACGTATCAAGGGATATTCTCTTCAAATATCCTTGATGTGTAATAAATACTGCCATTGGAGTATTAGGAGTTAAATCTTCGATTGTTACTTCACCTTGGTCAGGTACAATTTGAGTTCGTCTGTCATCACCATATTTTTCTTTATCTTCCAGAAGTTCACCCTTGATAATATCAAGAACTTTTTGACGGTCAGCCAAAATCTCTTCATACTCTGCAATTTTCCTTAACAATTCATCGTATTCACTTTTAATTTTATCTTGTTCTAATCCGGTTAAACGTCTTAATTGCATTTCTAAAATAGCGTTTGCTTGGTCAACGTCCAAACCGTATCTGTTCATTAAACCGACTCTCGCATCATCTGTTGTTTTTGATTTTTTGATAAGTTCTATAACATCATCCAATGAACCTAATGCAATCAATAAACCGGCTAAAATATGAGCTCTGATTTTAGCTTTTTTTAAGTAATAAATTGTTCTTCTTGTAACAATTTCAACTCTGTGTTCCACAAATTCGTTCAAAACTTCATATAAGTTTAATAACCTTGGCTGCTTTCCGCAAAGAGTTACCATGTTATAACCGAATGTAGTGCAAAGCTGCGTGTACTTAAACAGGTTATTTTTAACGACTTCAGGTTTTGCATCACGTTTAAGTTCAATAACAATTCTCATCCCTTCTCTGTCTGATTCGTCACGAAGGTCTGAAATCCCGTTAATTCTTTGTTCTTTAACAAGGTCTGCAATTTTCTGTATTAACATAGCTTTATTAACTTGATACGGAATCTCGGTTACAATTATTGCAGTTCTTGACTGTCTGCCTGCACCTCCAGGTATTTCTTCAATTGTAGCAACCGCAGACATCTTAATAGAGCCTCTTCCTGTTTCATAGGCTTGTTTAATATCGTTTAAGCCGACAATTGTTGCTGCAGTCGGAAAGTCCGGTCCCTTAATATATTCCATTAGTTCAGGAATAGTAATATTTGGATTGTCAATAAGAGCAATTGTTCCGTCAACAACTTCTCTCAGGTTGTGCGGAGGAACGTTAGTTGCCATGCCGACAGCAATACCTGAAGAACCGTTTAATAACAACATCGGAAGTCTTACCGGAAGTACGGACGGTTCTTCTAATGAACCGTCAAAGTTCGGTTCAAAATCAACTGTTTCACAATCAATATCCGCAAGCATTGATGTGGTAATCTTATGCATTCTTGCTTCAGTATAACGCATTGCAGCTGCACCGTCACCATCTACGGAACCAAAGTTTCCATGCCCGTCAACGCATAAATATCTTGTATTAAAATCTTGAGCCAAACGCACGAGTGCTTCGTATACGGAACTGTCGCCATGAGGGTGATATTTACCTAATACTTCACCGACAATTCTGGCGCATTTTTTAAACGGCTTGTCAGGTGTCATGCCGAGTTCGTTCATTGCGTATAAAATACGTCTATGAACTGGTTTTAACCCATCTCTGACATCAGGAAGTGCACGTCCGACAATTACTGACATAGCATAATCTATGTAGCATTTCTTCATCTCGTCCCTAATATTTACAGGAACTATCTTACCGTCTGAAAATATATTCTGCTGACTCAAAATCTTTCTCCTCTATCCCTTTTATTGATTTGAAAAGGCTTATATATAAGCTATATTTACCCCTACACCTATATTGTATCATAAAAAAATTTTTTATGTAAACAAAAAATACAAGTTCGACACATGTAAAATGTTGTTATTTAAATAATATGTATATACACCTTGCATGTTTATTGTATACAGTTTTAAGATGTGTAACAAAAATAGGAAATATTGCATAAAAAAGGCAATTTCTTTGAAGAAAAATACTTTATATATATGTAAGATAAAGTAAGATAAAACAAAAAACAACAGGGCTGTAACTAAGGTTACGCAAACAAAGGGAATAGGTAAATTAGCCAACTTTCCTTTTACAACAACTTTTTTATACTCTCTCTTAATATCCTCGTGTTTATTTAATGTTGCTAATCACAAGTTAGCAACTTTTCTTTTATTGCTGTATTACTGCTTTTAAACTGCAGTGCTTGTAATTACCTTATATTTAAAGTATGCTTGATATGTACGGGATTTTAAGATTAGGAGTATGAACATGTACAATGTAGCAATTATTGGAGCAGGGCCGGCAGGAATCTTTTCAGCGTTAGAAATCGTAAAATTGAAACCCGACTGGAAAGTAATTCTGATAGAAAAAGGACAAAAAATAGAAAACAGAAAGTGTCCGCTTAGAGAAGGTTCTCCAAAATGTGTAAATTGTAAAAGATGCGGTCTGTTATGCGGATGGGGCGGTGCAGGAGCTTTCTCAGACGGGAAACTTACGCTTACTCCTGATGTTGGAGGTCATCTGGTTGATTATTTACCGCGGAAGAAAGTTGAAGATTTAATAAAATATGCAGATAACATGTATCTTGAGCATGGTGCAACGGATGAAGTTTTCGGAACTGATATGGAAGTCTTTAGAGAAATTGAGCGTCAGGCTGTCCTTGCAGAACTTAAACTTGT
>ODAI013885376.1_pt1 | contig 24009 bp, 18 predicted proteins | sample 1539321 | NCBI WGS metagenome assembly ODAI01 (sample SAMN02144231, study PRJEB22623) | gut metagenome | biome: sheep rumen | host: Ovis aries | place: New Zealand | reverse complement strand
TTCCTTCATCCACAAAGGGATGATTTTCTGCATTCCGCATTTTCCACCGATTTTTTTGAAAGAAATTCGCATAATTACCATAATTATATTCAGAAATTTCTGAATAATTTCTGGTAATTTCTGTTCTAAGAGTTTTCATCAATTACCATAATTATATTCAGAAATTTCTTTCTTTGAGTGTCATTCGTGTTCGAAAAAAACTTTATGGATTAAAGGATTTTTATTTTGTATTGTGTTCGACTTGCAGTACCTCTGACCTCCGGTCGAAGGTACTTTCGCTCGACAAAGCAAAGAAAAACAAGTTTTCCTTTTGCATTGTCCTCACTTAATCGTACCTTTGCAGGCTGTATGGGCATATTGTATCTAGTTCCGACACCCGTAGGAAATATGGAAGACATGACGATGCGTGCCGTCCGTATCCTGAAAGAAGCCGATGTTGTCTTGGCTGAAGATACTCGTACGTCGGGTGTCCTGCTGAAACATTTCGGCATTCAGAACCGATTGCTGTCGCACCATAAGTTCAATGAACACGGAACGAGCGCTGGCATCGTGGAACGGCTGAAAGGCGGACAGACCATAGCCCTTATCAGCGATGCCGGTACGCCGGGCATCAGCGACCCCGGCTTCCTTCTGGCACGTGAAGCCATCGCCGCCGGCATCGAGGTGCAGGCGTTGCCGGGAGCAACCGCCTTCGTTCCGGCATTGGTCTCTTCCGGTCTGCCCTGCGACCGTTTCTGCTTTGAAGGCTTCCTTCCGCAGAAGAAAGGTCGTCAGACACGTCTGGAGAGCCTGAAGGACGAGCCTCGCACGATGATCTTCTATGAGTCGCCCTATCGGTTGGTGAAGACGCTGGAGCAGTTTGCCGCCGTCTTTGGCGAAGAGCGGCAGGTCAGCGTGTGCCGTGAAATCTCCAAGGTGCATGAGGAGAGTGTGCGTGGTACGTTGGCTGATGTGGCAGCCCACTTCCGACAGACACCGCCCAAGGGCGAAATCGTCATCGTGGTGGCAGGAGTTGGAAGGGTGAAGGATTGAAAGGTTGAAAGATTGACAAATTGAAAATGAACTATATCATGATGAAAAAGGTATTTGTGTTGGCAATAGGTGCATTGGCACTGGTTGCCTGTCAGGACAAACAGAAATTTAATTCTGCCATGTTGCAGAACGATTCGCTCCGTGCTATCATCGAGGCTCGTGACAACGAGATCAATGACATGATGGGGACGTTGAATGAAATCCAGGAAGGTTTTCGCGTCATCAACGAGGCCGAAGGGCGTGTGATGCTTGCCAAGAGCGGTGAGGGTGCCAACAGGTCGGCGCAGATGAAGGAAGACATCCGCTTCATCGCCCAGCGCATGGATGAAAACCGGGAGCTCATCAAGAAGCTGCAGCAGCAGTTGCGCGAGACGGGCTTCAAGGGCGACCAGATGCGCAAGACCATCAACGACATGATTGCTCAGCTGGCAAAGAAGGACAAGGAGCTGACGGCTCTGCGTGAGGAGCTGGACAAGAAGGACATCCATATCGCCGAGCTCGACGAGACCATCAACAACCTGAATACCGACGTGGCAACGTTGCAGACGGAAAAGGAGAACCTGACGACGGAGAAGAAGACGCTGGAGACCGACAACAGCCAGAAGGCACAGACCATCAGCAGCCAGGACAAGCAGTTGCATACCGCCTGGTATGTCTTCGGCACCAAGTCGGAACTGAAGGAGCAAGGCATCCTCAAGAGCGGTAAGGTGTTGCAAGGTTCGTTCAACAAGGACTACTTCACCAAGATTGACATCCGTGTAGACAAGGAGTTCAAGCTTTATTCGAAGAGTGCCCAGTTGCTGACTGCCCATCCATCGAGCAGCTACAACCTGTCTAAGGACATCAACGGCCAGTATGTGTTGCGTGTCACCGACCCGAACACGTTCTGGAGCACCAGCAAGTATCTGGTCATTCAGGTCAAATAATCGAATAGAAATACCATTTTTATTTTAAAAGTGTTGCAAAATTGCTGTATAATTAGTAATTTTGCAACCCATTTACCATGAAATCATATCTTTTGGTAAGTAAAATGTAAAATAAAATATATCTAACAAAATTTATGGAGAAAAGGTTAAGTGTTATTTTGGCATCGCTGTTCCTGTGTGTAGGAATGGCGTTGGCGCAAAGTAAGATCTCTGGTACCGTAATCTCTCAGGAAGACAACCAGCCCGTCATCGGCGCAACCGTGCTGATACAGGGTCAGAAGGACGGAACCGTGACAGACATGGACGGTCACTTCTCGTTGGATGTTCCTGCGGGTAAGAAGCTGGTTATCAGCTATGTCGGTATGCAAACAAAGGTTGTGGCAGCCCAGCCAGGCATGAAGGTAGTGTTGTCTACTGACGACAAGACCCTTGACGAGGTTGTCGTAACAGGTATGCAGAAAGTAGACAAGCGTATGTTTACGGGTGCTACGGTAAGTGTCAGCGCAGAAGACGCAAAGATTGACGGTATGGCAGACATCAGCCGTTCGTTGGAAGGTCGTGCTGCCGGTGTGTCCGTACAGAATGTGTCAGGAACTTTCGGAACGGCTCCGAAGATCCGAGTGCGTGGTGCTACGTCTATCTATGGTAGTTCCAAGCCGCTGTGGGTCGTCGACGGTGTCATCATGGAAGATGTTGTCGACGTGAGCGCCGACCAGTTGTCGTCGGGTGATGCCAACACCCTGATATCTTCAGCGATAGCCGGTCTGAACTCGGACGACATCGAGAGCTTCCAGATTCTGAAGGACGGTTCCGCCACCTCTATTTATGGTGCGCGCGCGATGGCAGGTGTGATTGTCGTCACGACGAAGAAAGGACAGGCTGGTCAGGCACACATCAACTATACCGGTGAGTTCACCATGCGTCTGAAGCCCAGCTACAAGACGTTCAACATCATGAACTCTCAGGACCAGATGGCTGTATACCAGGAACTGGAGCAGAAAGGCTACCTGAACTATGCCGAGACGTCCAATGCTGCCAGCAGCGGTGTCTATGGCAAGATGTATCAGATGCTGTCACAGTACGACCCTGTCACCGGACAGTATGCCTTGGCAAACACCCCGACCGCCATTGCCTCCTATCTGCGTGCCGCCGAGTATAGAAATACCGACTGGTTTGACGGTCTCTTCTCTAACTCTATCATGATGAACCACTCCGTCAGCCTTTCCGGTGGTACCGACAAGTCGCAGTATTATGCGTCGCTGAGTGCGATGAACGATCCGGGCTGGACCCTTCAGAGCCGTGTGCAGCGCTATACCGCCAACTTGAACAACACGTATCACATCAACAAGAAGGTGAACATCAACCTCATCAGCAACGCATCGTATCGTAAGCAGCGTGCTCCGGGTACGCTGGGCTCCGACGTAGACCCCGTTTCGGGAGAGGTGAAGCGCGACTTCGACATCAACCCCTATTCCTACGCACTGAACACCTCGCGTGCGTTGGATGCCAATACCTATTATACACGTAACTATGCGCCGTTCAACATCTATCATGAGTTGGCAAACAACTACATGGACCTGAACGTCTTCGACTTCCGTGTGCAGGCACGCCTCAACTACAAGCCTGTCCGCACCGTAGAACTGTCGGCATTGGCAGCAGCCAAGTATTCGTCTACGTCGTCAGAGCATTACATCCTGGACAACTCCAACCAGGCACTGGCCTATCGTGCCATGCCCACCTCTGCCATCCGCGACAAGAACCCGCTGCTCTATACCGACCCCGACAACCCCTACGCCCTTCCTATCTCCGTACTTCCCGACGGTGGTATCTACGAGCGTACCGACAACCGGCTCTTCGGATGGGACTTCCGTGCCACTGCCCAGTATAACGACGTCTTTGCCGAAGACCATATCGTGAACCTGTATGGTGGTATGGAGACCAACTCCTACGACCGCCATTCCACATGGTTCCGTGGATGGGGCATGCAGTATGCCATGGGTGAGGTGCCCAACTATGCCTACCAGGTGTTCAAGAAAGGTGCCGAAGACAATACCGACTACTTCCAGATGGGTAACACCCACAGCCGTAGTGTTGCCTTCTTCGGCACGGCATCCTATTCGTATAAAGGCCGTTACAGCGTGAACGGTACCCTCCGCTATGAAGGCTCCAACCGTCTGGGCAAGAACACGTCAGCCCGTTGGCTGCCCACATGGAACGTCTCTGGTGCGTGGAACGCCCATGAAGAGAAGTTCTTCCAGCCCTGGAGAGACTGGTTCTCGTTCCTGAAGCTCCGCCTTTCCTACTCGCTGACGGCTGAGCCGCCATCGGTCACCAATGCCCAGGCGCTCATCTACAGCCGCAACCGCTGGCGTCCGTCGGCAGGATTGCGCGAAACGGAAATCTACATCTACCAGTTAGGAAACGAGGACCTGACCTACGAGAAGAAGCATGAGTTCAACGTCGGTATCGACATGGGCTTCCTGAACAACCGTATCAACTTCTCTGCCGACTGGTATACCCGTAATAACTACGACCTGATAGGTCCGGCAGTGACGATGGGTGTCGGCGGTGAGGTCACCAAGTTCGGTAACATCGCCTCCATGAAGTCGAGCGGTCTGGAGTTGAGCCTTTCTACGACCAACATCAAGACCAAGGACTTCACATGGACGACGAACTTCATCTATTCTCACACCCACAACAAGGTGACCCAGCTCGAAACCTCCCAGCAGCTCATCGACTACGTTTCCGGAACCGGTTTCACGCAGGTGGGCTATCCGGTGCGCAGCTTGTTCTCCGTTCCCTTCAAGGGACTGAACAACGAAGGTCTCCCGACGTTCCTCGACCAGGACGGCAACGTGACGACGACAGGCATCTACTTCCAGGAGTCAGACCCAGAGAAGCTGAAGTTCCTGAAGTATGAGGGCAGCGTCGATCCTACCGATGTCGGTTCGTTCGGCAACGTCTTCAAGTTCAAGGGATGGACGCTGAACGTCTTCATCACCTATTCGTTCGGTAACGTCGTACGACTCGACCCGGTCTTCAAGAACAGCTACGATGACCTCACCTCTACACCGAAAGAGTTCAAGAACCGCTGGATGGTTCCCGGCGACGAAGCCTATACGTCGGTGCCCGTCATCGCCAGCCTTCGTCAGAACCGCAACGATACGAACCTGAGCTATGCCTATAATGCCTACAACTACTCCGATGCACGCATTGCCAAGGGCGACTTCATCCGCATGAAGGAAATCTCCCTGAGCTACGATTTCTCCAAGAAGCTCATCAGCAAGCTGCACCTGAGCAACCTCTCTCTGAAGTTGCAGGCTACCAACCTCTTCCTGATCTATGCCGACAAGAAGCTGAACGGTCAGGATCCGGAATTCTTCAACACGGGTGGTGTAGCAGTACCTGTCCCCAAGCAGTTCACTTTAACATTAAGATTAGGACTCTAAAAGACCTCAACAACGATGAACAGAAAAATATATCATATAGCATTCACAGCCGTGGCGTCGCTATTCATGCTGACGTCGTGTAACGATTTCCTCGACACACAGCCCGACAACCGTCCGTCGGTAGACTCCGAGTCGAAGGTAGCCGCACTGGTAACGTCGGCCTATCCTTCCAACTCATACGCCTTTGTGACGGAGGTTTCCTCTGACAATGTCGATGACTACGGTGCCAACAACCCATACACCGACCGTTTCTTCGACCAGTTGTATGCATGGACAGACCTCACCGAGTCTAACAACGACGATACCGAGCGCTTCTGGAACCAGTCCTACAAGGCTATAGCCAGTGCCAACGAAGCACTGAAGGCCATCGACGAGATAGAAGCCAAGGGAGAATCGTCAACCGTGCTCACCGAGTGTCGTGCCGAAGCGCTCCTTGCCCGTGCCTACAACCACTTCATGCTGGTCAACGTGTTCTCCAAGCACTACAACCAGAAGACCAGTACCACCGACCCGGGCATTCCCTATACCACCGAGCCGGAGACAACCCTGCAACCCTCCTACACGCGTGGTACCGTTGCCGGTGTGTATGAAAAGATAGCTGAAGACCTTGAGGCGGCACTCCCGTTTGTGGGAGACTCCCACCTGACGAAGGCTGCACGCTATCATTTCAACCGTCAGGCAGCCTACGCCTTTGCATGCCGTTTCTACCTGTACTACGAGAAGTGGGACAAGGCGATAGAGTATGCCAACAAGTGCCTGGGCACCGCTCCTGCCTCCATGTTGCGCGACTGGAGCTATATGGCAACCATGCCGCAAGGTGATGCCGGACGTCAGGCCATCGAGGAGCACTATGTCTCTGCCAATGTGAACTGTAACCTGCTGCTGTTGACAGCATACTCCAGCATGGGTCTCGCCTTCAACCCCTATTACCTGTACTCACGTTACTCCCACGGACGCTACCTCGCCACCCTTGAGACCGGCGAAGCCGTCAAGGTCCTGTGGGGTGGGGGAGAATACTATGAGCGTATGGCGGTCTATGAGGCTACCAACATGGATATGACCATCTTCTGGAAGCTGCCGTTGCTCTTCGAGTACACAGACCCTGTTGCCGGTACCGGCTACCGCCATACGGTGATTACCGCCCTTACCGCCGACGAATGTCTGCTGAACCGTGCCGAGGCCTACATCCTCAAGGGTGAATACGACAAGGCACTTGCCGACATGAACCTCTGGATCAGCAACATTGTGCGAGCTGACGAGAATCCACAACCGCTGACGTTGTCAGGAGTCGTCGACATGATGAACGCCCTGCCATACGCTTACTCAGATGTCGACGGCATCGCCTCAACGCCGAAGAAGCACCTGAACCCCGACTTCACCATCGGTGCCGAGGGTTCCGAGCAGGAATGTATGTTGCAATGCCTGCTGATGCTGCGCCGTGTAGAGACGTTGCAGACAGGTTTGCGCTGGTTCGACATCAAGCGCTACGGCATCGAATATCCGCGCCGGACGATGAATGCCAGCGGCCTGCCCTTCAAGAAGACCGACTTCCTGTCGAAGGACGACCCGCGTCGTGCCATCCAGATACCGCTGAAGGTGCGCCAGGCAGGTCTTGAAGCTAACCCTCGAAACTAACGAATAAGGAGAGAAGATATGAAAAAGATAATAGTATATGCTATGTGTGTCGCCTTCGGAGCCGTGATGTTCACCTCCTGTTCCGAAGACGAGTTGAACAAGGAGAGCGTCATCACCGTGACCACCGTGCAGGAGACACCCTTCGACAAGTGGCTGACGGTCAACTTCGTGAACACCTACAACCTTGCCTTCAAGTACCGTTACGAAGACAAGGAGGCCGACATGAACTTCTATACCGTCCCTGCCGACTATGAGCAGGCGGTAGAGTTGGCGCACCTGGTGAAGTACTTGTGCCTGGAAACCTACGACGAGGTGGGCGGTATCGACTTCACGCGCTCCAACTTCCCGAAAGAAATCTTTACCATTGGTGAGTTTGAGTATCAGAACAACGGAACGTTCGTCCTCGGTACCGCCGAGGGTGGCAAGAAGATCATCCTCATGGGTGTCAACCATCTGGACGACTGCATCAACGATCCGGAGATGCTCAACCATTACTACTTCAAGACCATCCACCATGAGTTTACCCACATCCTGAACCAGACCAAGGACTATGCCGCTGAGTTCAAGGAGATTACCGGTACCGGTTACGTTGCCGACAGCTGGAGTTCGGACCCCTACTCCACCAACTACCTCAAGCGTGGCTTCATCTCCAGCTATGCCCAGCACTCCGATACCGAGGACTTTGCCGAGATGCTGTCCATGTATATCACCAACTCAGCCGAGCAATGGAACGAGTGGCTGGAGCAGGCCGACGGCATCTACGACGCCAAGATACAGGGACAAAGTACCGGCAAGGAGCTCATCCTGAGCAAGCTGGATGTTGTACGCGACTATATGGAAAACTCTTGGGACATCGACATCGACAAGCTGCGCGCCTCTATCCAGCGTCGTCAGAAGGATATAGCAGCAGGCAGGATAGACTTAAAGGATTTATCGATATAAAAACATGTGCATTATGAATACGAGAAACAACATATTATTATACCTGTTCCTGGCTCTTCCGGCTCTGCTCATGCAGTCGTGTCTGAAGGACGACCACGAAGTGTTCGACGAGAACTCATCTGCCCGCATGCAGGAGGCCATGACATTAGCACATCTGGCGCTCGTCTCTTCCGAGAACGGATGGATCATGGACTATTATCCCGACCGCAATCTGAGCTACGGCGGATATGCCTACACCGTGAAGTTCGATGATGAGAAGGCGGAGGTTCGCTATGAGGGTGACACCGACCAGGTCGTCACCAGCTATTACAAGATTACCAACGACAACGGTCCCGTGTTGTCGTTCGATACCTACAACGAGTTGCTCCACTTCTATGCCACACCCTCGTCATCAGAGTATGAGGGTAAGGACGGCGACTTTGAGTTCGTCATCGACGAAGTTGATACCGACATCATTAAGCTGCACGGCAAGCGCAACCAGAACCTCGTGGTGCTCCGCAAGCTGGAAGAGCCTGCCGAGACTGCTATCAAGAAGGTGGCAAAGCTCAGCAACGGTGCCTTCCTGAAGGGATATACCGGTACGGAATTCTCTGGCGACTTCGACCTGAACGCCCGTAGCATGTCGTTCACCAACGCCGATGGCACGCAACTGGCTGACAAGTCACCCTTCATCTTCACCGAAGATGGCATCAGACTCTACAAGCCTGTCACCGTCGGCGGCAAGACCATGCAAAACTTCAAGTATGACGAGGCCTCCCAGAAGCTGACGTGTACCGACGAAGGTGCAACGGACATTGTCCTCAACGGCATTCCCCACGATGACACTTACCAGCTTTTCGACAACTTTGCCGGCGACTACTACTTTGTTGACTACTTCGTGACGATGGGCGGAAATCCTATTGCCGTCACCCTTGAACCCGACAAGATGCACCGCATCTATCGTATGAAGGGTGTCAACGCCGACTACGAGCTGCGCATGCGCTACGACAAGAACCTCGGTACGCTGACGCTCTATCCGCAGGGGCTGGGCTACGACGAGACGCTGGACATCGGCGTCTACCTCCTCGGCCTGTATGGTGACAACTTCTACATCTCCCTCGAAGGCGGTATGCGCCTGTTGTGGAACGGCGACAACGTGAACCCCGTCTACCAGTGGATTGACAATGGTGACGTTGAGGGCGAGGAGATACACTCCTTCACCGTCATGGGTCTGGACTTGGAATCAGATCGTGTCGAGCAGGAACTCGATGCGAAGTGGAACTTCGGCGATGCCACCCACGGCACCTTCGTGCCCTATCTTGACAGGTTGATCAAACGATAAAAACACTTTAGACAGATGAAAAAGATATTTAGCATATTGTTGATAGCCGCCTGCACGATGGCATTTACATCGTGCGGCGATGACACGACGAACCCATACGCCGTCACCTCTACGCTCGCCATCGACTACCAGACCGTGCTCTTCGATGCCGTCGGAGGCGAAGGTACGGTAGAGGTGCAGGCTCCCAACGGCATCACCAAGGTGGAGTCTGCCAAGGACTGGTGTACGGTGAACTACTCCGGTACGACCATCACCGTCACCGTCACCCCGAACGACAAGCTCGACGGACGTGCCTGCCTGCTCACCATCTGGTCGGGCGACGAGAGCATCACCGTCACCGTACAGCAGCAGGGTATCGTCTTCGACGTAGAGACAGAGTCGTTGCTTGTCCTCGACGATGCAGCCTACACCCGTGAGTATCCCACTACCAGCACGCTGCCCATCCAGGTGACTACGTCGGCAGACTGGATAACGGGCTCCTATACCGACGGCAAGCTGACACTGAACGTTGCCGAGAACACGTCGGGAACCATCCGCTCAGGAGCGTTCACCTACAAGGCCGGCAACATCGAGGAGACCATCCAGATCAAGCAGGGTGCCCTTGCCGACATTGTAGGCAAGGAGTACTACATAGGAGGTTTCGTCTACGACAGCTCCACGGGGCAGCATGTCATCGACGCATTGCCGGCTCAGCTGACAAAGAGCGAGGACGGAACCTGCCTGCTCACCAGCACCATGCCGAACCTGCCTTGGACGCTGCCTGTAACGTTTAATGCCGAGGACCTCTCGCTCACCATCCATGCCGGAGAGTACATGGGACGCTACCAGCGCTACTTCATGTTCTCAGGTATCTTGTCGATGGCTTCTGGCTACACGTGGAACACGGGTGCCACGATGACTGCCGTACTCGACAATGTAGACGGAGAAGGCATCAGCGGCGACTTCATGAACGACGGCGTTACGGAGGACAAGCAGGACTTCTACATCACCTTCGACCTCTTCAACCGTCAGGCTGCTACTGCCCAAAACTGGATTCAGCAGTCGATAGTAGGCTTCTATCAGCCCTTCATCCGGGAGAAATAAGGCCCACCCCCGACCCCTCCCTGGGGAGGGGAAAGCCCCCTAGCCCCCTAAAGGGGGTGTTGTGAATTGTGAATTGAAAGCCCCCAAGCCCCCTAAAGGGGGGTGTTGTCAAACAGTCTAACACATAAACGTATGAAACAGCTTAAACGAATGTGTCTGCTCCTGCTTTGGACGACCATAGGGCTTGCTGCTCAGGCACAAGACCAGATGGAGATTGTCTATCAGGACGGAAGCGCAGCAGAGACCATCCAGCTCTCTGATGTGCTGAAGATGACGTTCGCCGATGCCGACATCCTGGTACACAGCCTCTCGACAGGGAGTGCACGTACCATCAACATGTCTGCCGTGCGCGCCATCAAGTTCAAGAATGCCGCTACTGCTATCCAGGCGGTGGCTGCCGACACGCCCGTCGCAGAGGCCAAAGCCGATGTCTACGACCTGCAAGGTCGCCGGCTGCTTACCGGTATCTCTGCCGACCGCTCTCAGCTTCGCACCCGTCTTTCGGTACTGCCCAGGGGTGTCTACATCGTAAAATCAACACACAAAACCTTTAAAATCAGTAAGTAAATGAAGAAGATCCTATTGACCATAGCATGCCTTGCACTGGCTTGGGGCGTGCAGGCACAGACACCGTCCAAGTTTCATGTGACGATGAAGGACAAGACCGTCCACACCTTTGAGATTGCCGACATCGACAGCCTGTGGTTTGAGGCCGAGGAAAAGCCCGTCGTCGTGCCCGACATCCTTACGGACAAGACCTACCACATCGACGTTCCTGCCCTCGACGACCCGATGGCCGACACCGATCCCTGCGTCATCAAGGTGATGGCTGGGAGCTCTCAGGTGGCAGAACTCTGCTATGAGTACATCCGTACCGGCGACGTCGACAAGCGCATGATGGTGTTCTATCCCATCGGCGAAGACGGTAAGGCAGACCTCACGCGCGGTTTCACCGCCAACGACGGCGGTTCGCTGGTCTGGAACCTCGATGCCAACACCTGCACCTACACACCCGGTTCGCTCAGTATGCCGTATGAAATCTTCCTGGAGAACGGCAAGTTTGTAGCCGCTACCACCCAGACCGACATCATTGCCACCACTCAGGAGGACTATGTCCTGACCGACGTTCGCGGCAAAAGTGAAGAGAAATACGACATCGTGAAGATAGGAACACAGTACTGGATGGCGCAGAACCTGCGGGCAGACCGGCTGAACGACGGCACACCCATCACGAAGTATGCCGCCCAGCAGGGTGCCCAGTGGAATGCTGCCACCACACCTTGCTACCACGTCTTCGCCGACGATGCCGACATCCTTGCCGACTGGGGAGCCATGTATAACGGATATGCTGCCGTCAGCGACAAGCTGGCACCCGAAGGATGGGCGGTGACGACCATCGCCGACTGGCAGAAGATGAAGGACTACCTCGCTACTGGTCAGGCGCGCAAGGTGAAGTCGCAGTATGAGTGGAACGACACTCCCGGCAACGGTGACAACCTCAGCGGCCTGAACGTAAAGCCCGGCGGCTTCTTCCTCTCTACCAGCCAGACCGACGACGAGAGCCAGTATTCGCGTGCCACCTATTGGACGCCCGACAAGTATACCGACACGCAGTTCGGTGGGTCTACCCTCGCCGTCGTGATCATCTATAACTCCGTCGCCCTCTCCAACAGCAACGACGGCGGCAGGCCGTTCAACCACAGCTACCAGTATGGTCACTACATCCGTTGCATACGTAAGTAAGTCAACCCACTTGGCGTGTTGTCATTCCTCTTGTGAATGAAACACCCATCACCCTACGTCAACCACTGCTATCCTTAGCAGTGGTTTTTTCATACCTATTTGTGAGGTTGAGGAATCAAGGAATATATTTTTTTGTTACTAAATGTAGACTATTTGCTATTTTTTATATAACTTTGCAGCCTGTATCGTGAAAACGCGAACAAAAAGAAACATATTGATGGAAAAGTCGATAGAAATAGTTAGAAAATCATTATCAATCATTATCAACAATCAAATTTCTAAAGTATCATGAGAAAAATTCTACTTTTTTTGTGTGCCTTTGCCGCTTTAGGAGTGTCTGCCCAAGAAACTTTCACGGTAGACAACACGACCTATACGGTGACAGGCGAGGGTGAGGTGACGCTGACCAAGGGCGACACTAAGGCTACAACATTAGTCGTTCCCCCTAAAGTAGCCAACGGCGGGGTGACCTACACAGTGACCGCTATCGCTGATGAGGCCTATCTGTACTCTGACGCTACATCGGTGACGATACCGGGAACGGTGAAGACCATCGGTGACAAGGCTTTCTACTACAGCTCCATTGCCAACCTGACGCTGGAGAACGGTATCGAGACCATCGGAAAGTACGCCTTTTCGGGTAAGGCGCTGACCAGTCTTGAGATTCCCGGATCGGTGAAGCGCATCGGTGACAGTGCCTTCTTCGGCAGTTCAACCAGTCCGAAGCTGAAGACGCTGAAGCTGAATGAAGGTCTGGAGTATATCGGTGCCAGTGCCTTCTACGGCAATGCCATCGAGTCGTTGGAGATACCTGCTTCGGTAGACACCATTGCTTCCAGTGCGTTCTTGCTCAGTACGAAGCTGAAGGAACTGAAGCTGAACGAGGGTCTGCGCTATCTGGGCGACGGAGCTTTCGTCAACGGTGAGTATGCTTACAATAAGACGTTCGACCTTACACACGTGACGCTACCTTCTACGCTGACTTATATCGGAATAGAATGCTTCTTGCGCATGCCGTTGCAGGAAATCAATATCCCTGCCAATGTGAAGTTTATCGGCGAGAGTGCATTCGCCATGACCGACATCTCTAAGTATACGGTAGACCCAGCCAACGAAAATTTCCACGTGGTTGACGGCATCCTGTACAGCAAGGATAACAGTGTGCTGTATGCCGTGCCGATGATTGACGTGGAGGAAGTGAAGGTGCTGGACGGATGCCTCGGCGTCAACGGTGGTGCCTTCTGGGGCAGTTCCGTCAAGAAGGTGACCTTGCCGGAAGGCATCCGTGCTCTGGGCTACGGCGCTTTCCTGCAAAGTCCGTTGGCTGAAATCAACCTGCCCAACAGCATCAGCTACATTGATGAGCAGTGCTTTGCCGGTACACAGCTCAAGAGTGTCGTGCTGCCTGAGAACCTGGTATATATCTACGAGGCAACATTCGCACAGTGTCCCAACCTGACGACGGTGGAGATACCGTCCGGCGTGCAGGGCATCGACGTGCGTGCCTTCATCTACAGCAACAACCTGACGAAGGTGACCTGCAAGGGTTCAATGCCTCCCTATCTGGTAGAAGCTTCCGAGTATGAGGAGGTCTTCACTTCCGACTTCACGCTCTACGTGCCGAAGGGTTGTGCCGACAACTACAAGGCAAGCAAGATGGGTAGTGGCGACGAGGCTTTAGACAACTACTGGCCCAACTACTACTCGAAGATTGAGGAGATGGCGACCGGCGTTCTCGTTCCTGTCATCGCCGACCCCGTCATGGGAAGTATTCTGGAGCAGTACCAGCCGGCACTCTTCAAGGTGCAGTTCGAAGAGCCTATTACCCTCGTCAACGAGAATCCGGAGATTGGCCTGCGCGTCAACTATCCGTATATGGCTTCTATGACCTTCTCCAACGGATGGAAGGCAACGGTAGAAAACGGCAACACGCTGTCCGTCTTCGCTTTGGATGCTGACGGATATACCGACTACTTCCTCACGGAAAAGGACAAGGTATACTACATCACCATTCCGGCAGGTGTCGTGAAGAATGCTGCCGGCGACATGAACGAGCACCTCTATCTGGGCTACTATGGCAATGGTACCGTTATCGACACTGCCATCGAGCAGGTAGAAACAGACAATGCCGGTGCCGACGCCAAGGCTGTTGCACGCTATAACGTCAGCGGTCAGAAGGTGAACGCTTCGCAGAAAGGTCTCCAGATTGTGAAGCTCGCCAACGGAAAGGCAAAGAAAATCATCGTAAAATAATCTATCTAACAGACATAACATGAAAAAATCATTTCGTAAATCAATGCTCATGGCACTCATGCTGATGCTTGCATCGGTGGGTGCATGGGCACAGGGTCTGACTCCAGTAGGCTTCGACCCGGAGGACGGCAGCGTCAAGGAGGGTTCGTTCCCCGCAACATTTACCGTGAAATTCAGCGAAGCACTGACGCTCGACAACACCAAGGTAGGCGACATCAAACTCTATAAGAATAGCGTTGATGCAGCCAACGAGATTGCTCCGGAGGCAGGCTCTTGGAGTGTCAACCTGGAAAGCGGCAAGAAGAACGTTTACATCTACTCCCTCGACGAGTATTTCGAAGGTGTGCAGTACATCACCGCTGAGGCTGGTGCCAAGTATATTCTCGTCGTACCGGCAGGTCTTGTCAAGAACGCTACGGAGGTTGCTAACGAGGAAATACAGCTGACCATCAACGGACCGGAACAGGTTGTCGCTGAGCCTGTGAAGCTGCTCAGCTCTGATCCTTTCAGTGGAGCTGTTTATGAAGGCTACGCTCCTGTCAGTTTCGAACTGACCTTCGACAGCGAGGTGAAGACAACGTCAGCACTGATCGGCAGCAACGTGAAGCTTTTCAAGGGCAGCAAGGACGGTGAAGAGTATGTACCTGATGGCGGTTGGAACTTCAACCAAGGCTCTGACAAGACGAAGGTACAGGTCTTCGCAATGGATATGGACTACTATGTAGACAACCTGAACATTCAGGCTGGCGACAAGTACTTCCTCGTCATCAGTGAGGGTACCTTCACCAATGCTGCAGATGGTACTAACGAAGAAATCGTAATCGAACTCGACGGACCGGAACAGGTTGTCGCTGAGCCTGTGAAGCTGCTCAGCTCTGATCCTTTCAGTGGAGCTGTTTATGAAGGCTACGCTCCTGTCAGCTTCGAACTGACTTTCGACAGCGAGGTGAAGACAACGTCAGCACTGATCGGCAGCAACGTGAAGCTTTTCAAGGGCAGCAAGGACGGCGACGAGTATGTACCTGATGGCGGTTGGAACTTCAGCCAAGGCTCTGACAAGACGAAGGTACAGGTCTTCGCAATGGATATGGACTACTATGTAGACAACCTGAACATTCAGGCTGGCGACAAGTACTTCCTCGTCATCAGTGGAGGTACATTTACCAATGCTAACGGCGACCAGAACGAAGAGATTGTTATCGAACTCAACGGTCCGGATGCTCCTGCAACTGCGTTCAACCCGACGAGCATCTATCCAGAGGAAGGTGGCGTTATGCAGGGATTCCTCGGTATCGTATTCCCGCGTCTTGAGATTACCTTCGAAGAGGCAGCCAAGATAGTTGCGGCTACACCGGCGGTAGAACTGCGCAAGGGTAGTGAGGACGGCGAAGTTCTCCCTATCGACCACTGGGCACTTGTCGAGTCTTCTGATACGAAGACGGTTATCTTGGAAGGCCGTGATGCCGTGGACGATGCCGTCAACTTCACGGCAGATGATGTTGCTTACTATTTCATCATCCCGGCTGGTGTCGTTGAGAATGCTGATGGTGCCAAGAACGAGAAGATGGTTATTAAGGTCTATGGTACTGAAGGTGCCGCAACAGGTATCAGCAGTGTAGTCAGCGAAGGCAAGACTTTGAAGGGCGATGTCTACACCATCGGCGGCGTAAAGGTACGCAAGAGTGGTGAGTCGCTGAATGGCTTGAAGGGCGTCTATATCGTCAATGGAAAGAAAGTAGTGGTTAAGTAGAAACCCACCGTCCCTCCCGAAAGGAGGGAGTAAACCAAAGAGAGAGGGAGCGAAAACAATTTTTCGCTCCCTCTCTCTCTGATTTTGTCATTTCTCATTTCTCATTTATCTTAGCGCCAATTGCCGTTTCTCATTTGTCATTTATCTTAGCGCCATTTATCATTTCTCATTTATCATTTGTCATTTAGCGAAGCGAAGCGCAAGCGCTTGAAGAACCGCTGCATGATATCCCGGCATTCTTTTTCGAGAACACCGCCGGTGACGGTTGCCTTGGGGTGGAAAGCATCGGGAGCGATCAGATGATAGCCCCTTTTGTCGTCAGCAGCACCGTAGACGATGCGCGGGATTTGTGCCCAGCCGATGGCACCGGCGCACATCGTGCACGGCTCAACGGTGACGTAGAGGGTACAGTCCTGAAGGTATTTGCCGCCGAGAGCTTCGGCGGCAGCGGTGATGGCTTGCATCTCTGCATGTGCCGTCACGTCATGAAGCGTCTCTGTGAGGTTGTGGGCACGTGAGATGATGCGGCCACGACATACGACGACTGCCCCGACAGGAATCTCGCCTTCGCGGTAGGCTTGCTCTGCTTCGGCAAGCGCCCTCTTCATGTAGTCTTCATCCTTCATGCTTAACGATGTACCAGCGTTCCGATCTCCTCTCCTTCCATCACCCGCCTGAGGTTGCCGACGACGTCCATGTTGAAGACATAGACGGGAAGGTTGTTCTCCTTGCACATGGCAGTTGCCGTGAGGTCCATGACCTTCAGCCCACGGGTGTATATCTCGTCGTAGGTGATGTCGGAGAACTTCGTTGCCGTCGGGTCTTTTTCCGGGTCAGCGGTATAGATGCCGTCTACACGCGTTCCTTTCAGCATCACGTCAGCCTCTATCTCTATGCCGCGTAGCGACGAGCCCGTGTCGGTGGTGAAGTAGGGTGAGCCGGTACCTGCCGAGAAGATGCATACGTTGCCGGCCTCCATAGCCTCTATCGCCTTCCACTTGGTGTAGAACTCGCCGATGGGTTCCATGCGTATGGCTGTGAGCACCTTGTTCCTTACACCTATAGCCCCCAGTGCCGAACTGAGTGCGAGGGAGTTGATGACGGTAGCACACATGCCCATCTGGTCGCCCTTGACGCGGTCGAACCCTTTCTGTGAACCGCTGAGACCGCGGAAGATGTTGCCTCCGCCGATGACGATGCCTATCTCGACACCCATATCGTGTACTTCCTTGATTTGTCGTGCGTAGTCGCTCAGGCGTTCGGGATCTATACCGAAGCCTTGTCTGCCCATCAGACTCTCGCCGCTGAGCTTCAACAGAATTCTTTTGAAACGTGCCATGATGATGATTTAAAGTTTAAAGTTTACAGTATATTATTATTCAAGTTTCGCTTGTTGCTCTGCTCGACTTTAAGTCGCTTTCCTATGGAAAGAACTCCTTTTTCGCTCCCTTTTAACTCCCTTTTAACTTCCTTTTAACTCCCTTTCTCACAAACTCCACCTCTTTGAAAGCGTAGGAGCGTTGTTTTCCGTTGACGTCTTCCAAGAACAGGGTGCCGTTGTCGGCGATGTCGACGAGCTTTGCTTCGAAGCAGCCTTGACGGTCGCTGTAGGTGTGATAGCCGTTGCGCCGATAGAGCGCACTTTTGTAGGCGGTCTTGACGGACGTCGTGTCGCCGCTTTCTACCCGTTGAAAGTGTTTCTTGAAAGAAGTCAGGAAGAGGTCAAGCACCTCCTGGCGTTCGGTATCTGTACCCAGAATCTGCCGTAACGATACGGGGTTGGGTGCATCGCTGTGGAACGCTGCTTGGTTGATGTTCATGCCGATACCGGCTATGGTGTCCAGGATGGCTTGCCCTGAAAGCCTGTTCTCGATGAGAATGCCGCAGATTTTCCGGTCTTTCCAATAGATGTCGTTAGGCCACTTGATGCTGAAGTCCGTTGCGTAGTTGCTGAGTGTCTCGCAGACTGCCACCGAAACTATCATGGAGACAAGGAACTGTTGTGAGGCAGGTATGGCAGTAGGGTGGAAGCGTATCGAGAAGAGCAGGTTCTTACCACGTTCGCTCTCCCAGTGGTTGGATGCCTGTCCGCGTCCGTCTGTCTGGTAGTCGGCAGTCACCACGATGATACCTTCATCGCTCTCCGCCTGATGGGAGCGTAGCCAGTTATTGGTGGAGGTGGTCTCGTCTAAATGGATAATGGACATTATGGGCATTATGGGGTTTATGGGCGTGATGGGCAAACTCATCATTTATCATTTATCATTTAGCTTTGCGCCATTTATCATTTATCATTTATCATTTAGCGAAGCGTCATTCCTCAAACTCCACATACTCACCTTCGTCATCTCCGATGATCTTCTTGTTGGTTTCTTCGGGCGGCCGTTGGTCTAAGATGACGTTTCCGTTTACTTTGGTTTGGTTCTTCGGCTGCCGTTCCTGGAAATGGCGGGTAGCCTTGCGGATGGTGTTGTAGAAGGAGAATGCGATAAAGAGCAGCAAAACGAATGCTGCTATGAAGATGAAGAGGATGAACTTGAGGAAGGTCATGATGGATTTGCTATCTGTTCTGTCTGTTTCCCGCTCTCATTGGAAGGAGCAGGACGGTCGGTCTTATTCTTAGTCAGCAGCGAAAGGATGACATACCATGCAATGATGAGGGCAATGCCCAGTATGCCGAAAAGAATCAGCAGGGGAATGCAAGTGGCAAGGAAGATATATTTCACTTCGTTTCCTTTCCATCCCCACTGTTTGAACTTCAGTGCGAACATGGGCACTTCGCTCACGAGGAGCCACGAACTGATACAGATGCCAGCCAACAACAGCACCGATGCCCACGGCCAGTTCTCTATCCACTGGCTGCCTCCAGCCACGAGTGATGCCCAGAAGAGGGCATTGGCAGGTGTGGGGAGCCCGATGAACGAGGTGGTCTGGCGCTCGTCAAGATTGAACTTGGCAAGCCGTAGGGCTGAGAAGGCTGCCATGATGTATGCAAGGAAAGGGATGTAAGTGCGGAAGGCCTCCAGAAAGTGAGGATATTCCATGATGCCCAGTTCTGCAAAAAGGATGGTAGAAGGAGCTACGCCGAACGTCACATCGTCTGCCAGTGAGTCGAGCTCTTTGCCGATAGGCGAGCTGACGTGTAGCAGGCGGGCACTCATTCCGTCGAAGAAGTCGAAGACTGCTCCGATAATAATCCACAGCAATGCCATGTCTGCCTTGCCGCTGACGGCAAAGACGGTAGCAATGCAGCCGGAGATGAGGTTGCAGCAGGTGATGGTATTCGGGATATGCTTTTTCACTTTTACCGTTTTACTTTAGTTTCGCAATGACAGTCTGGTCGCCAGTAGTGCTTTGTCCCATGCTGACACACACCTCAGTGCCTAAAGGCAAATAGACATCGACACGAGAACCGAGCTTGATGAAGCCCAGATGCTCGTCGATGTAGCAGTCTTCTCCTTCCTTGGCATAGGTGACGATGCGGCGTGCTACGGCACCGGCTATCTGTCGGCAGAGGATGTCTACTCCGTCGGGTGTGGTAATCATCACGTCGGCATGCTCGTTCTCTTCGCTTGCTTTCGGCAGCCATGCCTTGTGGTAGTTGCCGTTCTCGTGATGTACAAGCTTCACTTTTCCGTCAACAGGAAACCAGTTGGCATGAACGTTCCAAAGACTCATGAAGATACTGATCATGAGACGTTTGTCATGGAAGTACCGGTTCTCCTCTACTTCTTCGATAACGACGATGCGTCCGTCGGCAGGAGCCACGACAATCTTGTCGGTTTCTTCATCGGGGAAGTGGCGGATAGGGCAGCGATAGAAGTTGGCAGTAATGGCATAGACCGTTCCGAAGACGACAGTGAACGCCCAGAAGGGAATCTTCGTCTCGAAACAGTACCATAGTATCATGGCGATGACCGCCAGACAGATGCCACCATAAAGGAGTGTGTTCGTTCCTTCGCGGTGGATACGTATTTTCTTCAGTTTCTTTATTTTTTGACCCATGGCCTTGGTGTGTACAAGATTTGCTGTGCAAAGGTACGCATTAAAATTGACAAATGGCAATGTGTAATAGATAAAATTTCAAAAAGGCGCACTTTTGTTGACATTCTCTTGGTGGTTTACTGTCAATTTGATAACTTTGCAACTGATGAAAGAATTTGTTCACCTACACGTTCATACCTATTATTCTATTCTTGACGGGCAGTCGCCGGTGCAGAAGTTAGTAGACAAGGCTGTCGCCGACGGCATGAAGGGCATGGCCATCACCGACCACGGCGACATGTTCGGTATCAAGGAGTTTTATGACTATTGCAAGTCGGTCAACAAGAAGCTGAAGGCGGAGGGCAAGGAACCCTTCAAACCCATCTTCGGCTGCGAGATGTATGTGGCTCGGCGAGGCAACAAGGAACTGAAAGAGACGAAGGAAGACATGAGCGGTTATCACCTGATTGTCTTGGCAAAGAACTTCAAAGGCTACAAGAACCTGATCAAGCTGGTGAGCAGGGCATGGGTAGACGGCTATTATATGCGTCCCCGTACTGACCGGGCAGACTTGGAGAAATACCATGAAGGCTTGATAGTATGTTCGGCATGTATAGCTGGCGAAGTGCCCAGGAAGATTCTGAACGGCGATATCGCCGGAGCCCGCGAAGCCATAGAGTGGCATCAGCGCGTCTTTGGCGATGACTACTACCTGGAACTGCAACGCCATGAGGTCACCGACCCCAATATCCGTGCCAACCGTGAGACATACCCCTTGCAACAGAAGGCAAACAAGGTGCTTATCGAGTTGGCACGCGAATACGGTATCAAACTGATATGTTCGAATGATGCACACTTTGTAGACAAAGAGAATGCCGAGGCGCACGATCACTTGCTCTGCCTGGCTACTGCCAAGGACCTGGATGACCCTACACGTATGCTCTATTCCAAGCAGGAGTGGTTCAAGACGCAGCAGGAGATGAACGACATCTTCAGCGATATTCCTGAAGCATTGACGAACACCTTGGAGATTTTGGACAAGGTAGAGACCTATAATATCAACCATGATCCCATCATGCCCTTCTTCCCCATACCGGAAAGCTTCGGCACGGAAGAGGACATCAGGAAGAAGTATACGGAAGAGGACCTCTACAAGGAGTTTACCAGCGACGAAAACGGTGAAAACCAGCTGTCACCCGAAGAAGGACAGAAGAAGATAGACCACTTAGGCGGCTACGACAAGCTATACCGTATCAAGTTTGAGGCAGAGTATCTGGCAAAGCTGGCATACGACGGCGCGAGGCGACTCTACGGCGACCCGCTGCCCGAAGAGGTGAAGGAGCGCGTGAAGTTCGAGCTTCACATCATGAAGACGATGGGATTTCCGGGGTACTTCCTTATCGTGCAAGACTTCATCAACTCAGCCCGCGAAGAGCTGGGCGTAATGGTAGGGCCGGGACGTGGCTCAGCTGCCGGCTCCGTCGTAGCCTACTGCCTGGGCATCACCAAGATAGACCCCATGAAGTACGACTTGCTGTTCGAGCGTTTCCTTAACCCTGACCGTATATCATTGCCTGATATTGATACTGATTTCGACGACGACGGGCGAGGGCGGGTGCTGCAATGGGTGGAAGACAAGTACGGCCATGAGAACTGTGCACACATCATCACCTACTCCAGTATGGCGACGAAAAACTCTATCAAGGATGTGGCGAGAGTCGAAAAAGTGCCTATCGACATGGCCAACGCGCTGTGCAAGGCTATCCCCGACAGACTTCCCGACGGAATGAAGATGAACCTGACGAACGCCATCAAGTGTACACCGATGTTGCAGGATGCTGAAGTTTCCGACGACAGTAGGCTGCGCAACACCATCAAGTATGCCAAGATGCTCGAAGGCACTATTCGTGGGACGGGCATCCATGCCTGCGGATTCATCATCTGCCGCGACCCTATCAGCGACTGGGTGCCGGTGTCTACTGCCGACGATCCCGATTTCAAGGGGAAGAAGGTGAACTGTACGCAGTATGACGGACATGTCATTGAGGAAACGGGACTCATCAAGATGGACTTCCTCGGTCTGAAGACGCTGTCGGAGCTGAAGGAAGCAGTGGAGAACATACGACTTTCTACGGGCAAGGTCATCGACCTTGACAACATACCTATTGACGACCCGAAGACTTATGAACTGTATCAGAAGGGACAGACTATCGGCACCTTCCAGTTTGAGTCGTCGGGCATGCAGAACTACCTGCGGCAGTTGCACCCGACGGTCTTCGAAGACCTTATCGCGATGAATGCCCTCTACCGTCCGGGACCAATGGACTACATTCCTGATTTCATTAGGCGTAAGAACGATCCGTCGCTGGTCAAGTATGACATCCCCTGTATGGAGAAGTACCTGAAGGACACCTACGGCATCACCGTCTATCAGGAGCAGGTGATGCTCCTCTCCCGCCAGCTCGCCGACTTCACCCGAGGCGAGAGCGACGCCCTGCGAAAGGCCATGGGTAAGAAGAAGAAGGACATCGTCGATGCCATGAAGCCGAAGTTCATCGACGGCGGCAAGAAGAACGGACACGACCCGAAGGTGCTCGAGAAGATATGGGCCGACTGGGAGAAGTTCGCCTCCTACGCCTTCAACAAGTCGCACGCCGCCTGCTATTCCTGGGTGGCTTATCAAACCGCCTACCTCAAGGCCAACTACCCGGCCGAGTTCATGGCAGCCATCATGAGCCGCCGCCGCGACCAAATCACCGAAATCACCAAGCTCATGGACGAATGCCGCGCCATGGGCATCGACACCCTCGGACCGGACGTCAACGAGTCCTATCTGAAGTTCGGCGTCAACCAGCGCGGCGAGATACGCTTCGGACTCGCCGCCATCAAGGGCATGGGCGACAACGTCGCACAGGCCATCATCGACGAGCGCGAGAAGAACGGCCCCTACCGCGACATCTTCGATTTCGCCCAGCGCGTCAACTACGCCTCCGTCAACCGCAAAGCCTTCGAGTCGCTCGCCCTCAGCGGCGGCTTCGACTCCTTCGGCATCCCCCGCGAGAGCTTCTTCGCCTCCGATGCCCGCGGCAATCAGTTCCTCGACACCCTCGTGCGTTACGGCCAGCTCTATCAAGCCGAGCAGCAGCAGGCACAGAACTCCCTCTTCGGCGACGAAGGAGCCGTTGACATCGCCACACCCCCCATCCCCCAGTGTGAGCGCTGGAGTACCATCGAGCGCCTCAACCGCGAGCGCGACCTCGTGGGCATCTACCTCTCAGCTCATCCCCTCGACGAGTTCAGCGTCGTTCTCAACACAATGTGCAACACCCGCTGCTCCCAGCTCGACGAGAAAGCCGAACTCGCCCGCAAACCCGAAATCACCGTGGGTGGCATCGTCACCGAGGTGCGCGACCGCTACACGAAGACTGGCAAACCCATGGGTGTCGTCACCATCGAAGACTTCGACGGCTCCGGCGAACTCGCCTTCTTCGGCGAAGAGTGGGGCCGCTGGCGAGGCATGTTCGTCGAAGGCAGCTCCGTCTACGTGCGAGGCCGCTACGTGCAGAAATACCCCAACAGCCAGTTCATCGACTTCCGCACCACCGGCGTGGAATACCTCCAGACCGTGCGCGACAGCAAAATCACGCGCTTCACCATCACCTGCGAGCGCGACGCCCTCGACGACACCGTGGTCAACGAGCTCACCACCCTCATCAGCGACAGTCCCGGCCACACTGAGCTCTACGTGCAGATACTGGACCGCGAGCACAACACCAACCTGCTCCTGCGTTCCACCTCGCGCACCATCAGCCTCAGCCGCGACCTCATCCGCTTCATTGAACAGCACCCCCGCCTCGGCTATCAAGTGAACTAGAGAGGGGAACCTCCCCC